>Ga0310786_10001457_pt1 | contig 38159 bp, 35 predicted proteins | sample AusTroGonzalo_MG_FD_203881 | JGI IMG/M metagenome (GOLD analysis project Ga0310786, IMG submission 203881) | Bovine rumen microbial communities from tropical cattle in Woodstock, Queensland, Australia - Gonzalo_03 (v2) (version 2) | ecosystem: Host-associated > Mammals > Digestive system >... | reverse complement strand
TCCTGGGGCCCTTGGTGACGGATATCGCTCCCGGATACGACCATATCGTAGGCGCCATCGGCGGCGCAGTGGCCGCTCAGAACGGGGCCGATTTCCTCTGCTACCTCACGCCTGCGGAGCATCTGTCGCTGCCCGATATCGACGATGTCAGAGAGGGAGTGATAGCCTCCAAGATAGCGGCGCACGTAGGCGACCTATCCAGAGGAATAGGCAAGGAAAGGGACACCAAGATGGCATATGCCAGGAAGAGATTGGACTGGCAGACCATGTTCGAGACCTGCATCGACGAGGAGAAGGCGAGAAGGTACAGAAAGAGGGGCTGCACGGAAGAGAGCGAGGGCTGTTCGATGTGCGGTGACGTGTGTGCCGTCAAGATCGTCAACGTCTACATGAACGGGGACAAACCCGACAAGAAGGACGTCCCGAAAGAAGACTGCTGATCTTCGGACCCTTCTATCAAACCGTTTCAATTCTCAATATCTGGCACAGTTGATAATGAACGTTCTGAACGTCCTCATAATCCCTATTGTCCGATTCTAAATCCTACAATCCGTAAAGCTTAGAATGATGGGTGGATGGCTGATAATCCTTCAATAATCTCAGCGACAGGGAGCGTGCTGATGTCCTTTCTGAGAAATATACAATTGATGAGGCAGGTCATTTATTCGGACTACTGGAGGGATCCGAGATGACATTGGATGAGAATCTCCGTGAAGAAGTTTCTTCCAGATACCACAGACTGCAGACAACTGCCAGTAACCGATCAGAATAAAAGTGGAGCCGCTGAAGGGATTTGAACCCTCGGCCTTCTGATTACGAATCAGATGCTATACCACTAAGCCACAGCGGCCTCAAGGCTAGTGATAGGATAGCCGTATAAAATAGGCACGGCAGTAGTTTTCAGGAGCGTTACTGACGGTATTCGGGGAACATATCCCTGAACACGACCGCATCCTTCTCGATCAGCGGGGACTCGCAGATGAAGTTGCACTCCTGCTTCGTATCCCTGAGAACATTGGCCAGAAGCTGCAGGTCCGGATCCTTCGATTCCAAAGGAAGATGAGATATCTCTCCCTTGTCCCCGTACTTTATGCAGCTGATATGGAAATGCGCGATATCCCCGCAGAGGGGGAAGAACTGGTCGATCAGTCCGCGCATGTCATCCTCGGTCTTCAGATAGCCATGGCCCCTGGCGTGAACATGTGCCACGTCCAAGACAGGATGCACTCCATCGACCTGATCCATGACCTTTCCGATCTCGTCCAAGGTTCCGAATTGACCCAATTTGCCCATGGTCTCGACCCCCAGGATGACGTCTTTGATGCCCTCGTCGTCCAACATGTTCTTGCATTTGGAGAGACCATCGATCACCGATGGCAGGGCCGTCTCCGGGGTTTTGCCGTAGGATGCGGCATGGATGACGATGATGTAAGCGCCGAGATTGTGGGCGGCACGGGCGGTATCCATCACCCATCCGATGCTCTTGTCCCTAGTCTCCTGACTGTCGGAGTTGAAACTTATGAAATACGGCGCATGACAGCTGAGCCTGATGTCAAGGGATTTTGCCTTCTCCCCTATCGCTTTTGCCCTCTCGGGACTGATGCGGGCCCCGCGTACGAACTCTACCTCGAGAGCGTTCAGGCCTAGCCCCTTGGTGTACTCCAGCGATCCCTCCGGGGTCTTTCCGGCGGAAGGATATCCTGCGGGTCCGAATCTCAACATGCGAAGGGGATGAAGATGACCGAATAAATGATTATCTGGAACCGATATCCCGGGGTCATGAGGATAGACCTTGATGTTTCTCTCGACCCGACCCTGGGGTGCGGTCAGGCCCATCGCTGGCATAGGATGGATGACGGTTCCTGGGAAGGGGTATGGAGGGACAGGGTCGTCACAATGAGGCAGGTCGACGGGCACACAGTGGACGTCCAGGGAACGGATGACCGCAAAGGGATCACAAGATACCTGGGCGGGGACGACGACCTCGATCTGATCATATCGGAGATCTCCAAAAGGGACGAGTACGTTGCAAGTCTGGCACATCACTGCCCGGGCATGCGTATACTCCGTCAGGACCATTGGGAATGCCTGGCGACCTATCTTCTCGCAACCAACGCTAACGTGGCCCGCATCGGCAAGATGGTCGAGTCCGTTTGCGACCATTTCGGCAAGGATCTGGGCAGAAGGCACGGATTCCCGACGCCCAAGCAGATCCTCGACGGATGCGGATGCATCCACGAATGCAGGCTGGGCTTCAGGGAGCAGCGCTTCATAACTCTGGCCGAGAGGGTGGAATCCGGAGAGATAGATGTGGAATCGTTCTCGGAGATGGATTACGAGCATTGCGTGAAGGAGCTTCAGGGGATCAACGGCATAGGGCCGAAGGTCGCCGACTGCGTCGCGCTCTTCGCCTACGAACATATGGAAGCGTTCCCCATCGACGCGCGCATATCGAAGGTGATGGAGAATGTCTACGGGGTCACCGGAAGCTACAAGACTGTCTCCGAATACGGAAGGAAGAAATTCGGTCAGTATTCCGGATATGCCCAGGAATTCCTTTACCATGCGGACTTCATTCAACTGCGAAGCCCATGAAGGTACATGAGAGAGGATCCTCTCCGAGCTTCTTGTAAACCTCTTCCAGTATGCCGCTGTCCACGACATACTTGCACAGCCTGCATATCTGCAGCTCGTATTCCGACCCTTCCTCCGCGACTAATCTGGCCGATCTCTTGATCTCCGCCAGAAGGTCCGGATAGGCCGGCAGTTCCTCTACGACGCTGTATCTGCCGCGTTTCTTCTTCAGATACTGGCATACGGCGGCATCGCTTATCCCCATAAGTCTTGCGGTATCCGCCTGAGTCATCATGTGGACGCTTACGAACTAGTCCGCCAATTCCCTCCTGATAACCGGGAGGATGTAATAGACCATCACTTCGCAAGGCATTCGCATAATAGCCAGCACATGATATCAGTATAAAACTGTTGACTAAGTTGGCATGAAACCGAGGGACTGTTAATCACGCGCCGGTGTTGACTTTGGTGTAGAACTCCGACACATCCCAATCGTCGTCGTCCCTCTGCCTCTGAGTGTCCAGCCTCGCGCCGACCGACTGCGCGGCCTCCTTCATCATGCGTGATGCCCTGTCGGAACCCTGGAAGTCCTCCACCTTCGCGCCTGCTGCGCAGATCTTTCCCTGGAAGGACCCTATGATCTTGTTGTTGGCGAAGACGACGGACTTTGTGGATCCCACCTCGTTCTTTATCATCTCGCGCAGATAGACGCTGAGATTGTCCTGCGAATTCAGGATGAACGATTCCCCGACCCTGCGCGGCGGCTTGCCGACGTCCTCCGACAGCATCCACATGACTGTCGGGTCGTCCTTCATGAAGAATCCCTTCTGGATGAAGCCTTCGTCCTCCAGCTCCCTGAGTACCTTCCTTGTGATCGACATCCTGCTGGACAGGAAGACCGACATGTCCTCGGCCGAGAACAGCCCGAAGTCCCTGAAATGGATGCGGGCTATCTCCTTCGCGGCCTCCATGGCGCTGATGTCCCCCTCGGGGACCAGATTGTAGTTGGAATCGGCGTCCTGATAGATCACCGCCATCTTGTTGAGCTCGCCGAAGACCTCGGTCGTGCGCTCTAAGGACAGCGGGGAGTCGGCTATGATCTGCTTCTTCGATATGGGCTGCTTCTTCGCTATGAGCTTCATGAGACTCTTGGCGTCAGCATCTGGCACATATGCCTTCTGGGCCCTGAACAGGTACGCATGATCGCTGTCCGTGTACCCGAGATAGGTGGGCGTAAGGGTCATCTTCATCAGATAGCCCTTCTCCATCTGCTTCTTTATGGTGGTCTTCTCGGACACGCGCGTCATGACCTCCTGGTCGCCGCGGATGTACCCGCGGACCGCTACGCACTCCGCTACCGTAGGATACTTGTTGGATCTCGATATCCTCTGTTTGGAGAACACGTAGCTGAGGATCTGGTCCTCGGTCAGGGTCCATGGGGAGAAACGTCCCTTGGCGTAGAATCCGTTGACCATTACGTATCCGGCGCCCTCGACTGTCTCCCTCTGGACGTCATCCAGCTCGGAGACGTCCACACCCAATATCTCCCTGATGCGGACGAGCTCGATCCCTTTCTGATTGTAGAATCCCATCAGATGGTCTATGGCGTCCAGCACTTCGGGGAGCATCTCCGGGGAGTCCATGTCCATCGAACGCACCTCTATGCATCCGGACATCTCCCAGATCTCCAGGGCACCGACGATCATGGTGCCTCTGACCAGAGGATAGATCCACTTGTCGCCGTAACGCGCCGCTATCTCCGCCCATTTGGATCCCAGATCCGGGTCGAAGAGCGACAGCAGCCTGATCGGATACTCCTTCTCCTCCACATCCTCCAGGGCCGGGATCTCGTCCTCCATGACGTACATGGGGGTGTGCCCGTCCCCGACGGTGATGACCTTGGCCCCGATCTCCACGGCGGTCGATTCGATGACATCAAGCGGAACTCCGACGATATATCTGAGCGCGGATGCCGGGATCGGCCCGTAGGCCCTGATGGCCTTGGCGATCAGATCCCTGGCCGGATCCCCTTCGGGCTCTTCGGGATAGAACACGGCGTAGATGTTCTCGGTACCCCAATCCTCTTTCTCGCTGAATGCACGGATGACACGGAGCGAGCGGTCCAGACGCATGACCATGTCGCGTACCAGGTCCTTCTCCTTGCCGGTCTCCGCCACCAGCTGTCTGAGGGTGGCCATGCCCATTCCGTCGATGATGTTCAGCAGGTCCTCGTCCCCGGGCGCGGTCTCGTCCACCCTGAGGGCGGCATACTTATTGGCATCTTCCTCCATGACGTATCTGACCCTTCCCCTGACGAACCTTCCCAGCTTTATCTCCCCGGAATCCCTCATGGCGTACCATTCGTCCAGATCGAAGTTCTCGACCCTGTTGTACACGTCAATCTCCGACCCGGCGGAGCCGTGGAAATCGAAGAACTCCCTGATCGTCTTGAAATGCTGGCCCTTTGTCAGCCTGTAATGCTCCACGGCATCGTAGCTGTAGATGTTGTCGCGGCCGGCCTTCAGCCTCATATGGTCGATCTTGAGCATGTACTGGTCGTTCTCGGACACCAGGAACCTGCCCTTGACGACATCCTCGTTGGCCACAAGAGATTCGAGCGATGCCCTGGCCTGCTCGTCCGTTATGGACAATGCGTAAGACACCTCCTGCACCGATGCGGGGGCGAAGCAGTCCAGATACCTCATGACGATGCGGTCCGTGGCATCGTTGCGGTCGACCTTCGGGTAATCCACGCGGCCGAACAGCCACTTGTTCCCGGAGAGGTCCGACCTGGTGACCAGGTACATGGATTCCAGCTTCCTTATGGACCTTATCGCCATATCCTCGCTGATCTCCAGCTTCTCCACGATCTCGTTCAGGGAAACATCCATGCCGATGAGGTTGTAGACATCCGTGTCGGTATCGTTGAGCTCACGCTCCTTCCTGGTCGCAGAGGCGTAGAACGGTATCTCGTCGGCCACCATTATGTGGGGCTCATCCAGGAACACGGTCCCGATCTCCCCCGAATGGATGAGCTCGCGGATCCAGCCGTCGACCGTCTTCCTGTCCTCATCCGTGTAAGTGTAGATGTTCCTGCCGCGCTCGCGCAGCGCCTGCAGGGGACCCGTCTCCATCAGAAGTTTCGGTATGTCGTCCCTGCATGTGATGCGGGTGGGCTTCTGGGCGTAGTACGGTATGATCTGGTCCTCGTCGAACTCGAACTCGCTGACCGAATCTCCCAGCGCACGGTACAGGACCTTCCTGTGGAGCTCCCTCAGCAGGGCCGAACGGTCCTCCATGAGGACTATGTCGGAGAATCCCGAGAGGATCGCCGAGTGCGCGAACGGGGACGGGGTGCCCGAATAGCTGATGAGATTCAGCTTCATATCGCCGATATCCATCAGGTCCAGGACATATCTGGCACTTTTGATGTCCATGTCGTCCTCCATGACCTCCCTGTACGTCTCCTCTATGACCGGGACGTTGTCCATCCCGCCCAATGCCTCTAGCAGATACGTGGACCTGACCTGCTGCCTGTTGACAGAGATCGGCCTGCCCATGTAGTTCCTGAGGATCATGAAGCTCCTGGCAGCGGTGTGCCTGAATCTTAGTTTGAAAATCTCGGAATCCTTGAGGGATTTCCTGAGTATGGTCTCCAGCTCGCCGCCCCTTATCAGTCCAGGCAGCTGCTGGATATCGAACGATCTGGGACAGCCCAGCATGAAGCTGTCGTCCGATATGGTGACCGAGACGTTGGCGCCCAGCATGCCCGAGATCCTGTGGGCGTATGCACGGGACAGAGCATCGTTCACCCTGCGCCCGAACGGGAAGTGGAAAATCAGCTTCTGATTGCCTGAAGGATCGATGTATTCCTCCACGGCAAGGTTCCTGTCGTCGGGTATGAATCCGGCGACGGCATCCTGTTCCTTGAAGTATGAGAATATGCTCCTGGCGGATCCCTCGTCCACATCGAACTCCTGGGATATGGCGGCGATTGCCGACTTCTCGTCCTGGTTGATCCTCTGGGACATCTCCCTCCTGAAGACGGCGACGTCCATCGACAGGTCGAAGCTCCTCGGGAGCATCTCGCCCGCCCATGAAGGCACGGTCGGCTTCCTGCCGTTCGCTTCCTTGACGTAAGCGGTCATCCCCTTGGAACGGACGAACTCGAACGACCTTCCTCCCAGCACGAAGACGTCCCTGGGCGAGAGCCTCTCTACGAACTTCTCCGACAATTCTCCCGCCACCGACCCGTGGTTGGTGATGACACGGTAGTTGGCCTCCTCCGGGATCGTACCCAGATTCATGAAGTAGATCATGCGGGAGCCCTTCTTCTTACCGAACTGGTTCTCCTCCTCGTCGAACCAGATCTTGGAATAGACGCCTTCGAAATCGTCCTTGCTGCCCAGATAGCGGACCACTTCCATGAAGCTGTCCTTGGTGAGGTTGCGGTAGCAGTAGGATCCTTTGATCAGGTTGTATGCATCGTCTATGTCCCATCTGCTGTCCAGGCTCATACCGACGACTGTCTGCGACAACACGTCGAGACAGTTCTCAGGGATTCCGACGCGGTCTATGTCGCCTCTGTGCGCTGCACGGCACATGACGGCGCATTCCACGAGATCGTCGGGATCAAAGACAAGCAGCCTTCCCTTAGCGACTTTCCCGAAGCTGTGACCGCTGCGGCCGATCCTCTGAAGACCCTTCGCGACGGACTTAGGGGAACCTATCTGGCACACCAGATCGACCGATCCGATATCGATTCCTAATTCCAGCGATGTGGATGACACGACGCACTTGATCTCGCCGTGCTTCAGACGCTCCTCCACGTCCAGCCTGATCTCCTTTCCCAGCGAGCTGTGGTGGACCTCGATGTTCTCCAGGCCCCTCTCCTTCAGCTTGTACACGACACTTTCCGCTCCAGACCTGGTGTTCGTGAAGACCAGGGTGGTATCGTGTGCCTCTATGAGTTCCTTCAGCGTATCGTACATCATCGAATTGACGATGTCCGATGACAGCGTGGTAAGATCCTGGGTAGGACAAATCACCTGCAGGTCCAGGGTCTTCTTGGATCCGGATTCGATGAGGGCGACGTCCCTCGGTGTCCCGTCGGGATTGCATCCGACGAGATAGGATGCGATGGCGTCTATGGGGGCCAGTGTGGCCGACAGGCCTATGCGGACGAAATCGTTCTCGCAGTGGTTCCTGAGACGCTCCAATGTCAATGATAGGAAAGCTCCCCTCTTGGAGTCGCAGATGTCATGGATCTCATCCAGGATCACCCATTCGACCTTCTTGAATGCGTCCCTGAACTTGGGGGCGGCGAGAATGAGCGCGAGACTCTCGGGGGTCGTGATCAGAATGTGCGGGGGATGGCGGACCATCTTCTGCCTGTCCGCCTGGGACGTGTCCCCGGATCTGACGGCCACGGTGATGTTTGGTCTGTTCATCCCATGCCTGTCCGCCACCTCCCTCATCTCCGCCAAAGGAGTATTGAGGTTGCGGTTGACATCGTTCCCTAACGCTTTCAGAGGCGAGACGTAGATACAATAGACCCTTTCCTCCAAGGTCCCTTCCCTGGCGTAGCGCGTGAGCTCATTGATGATGCTCGTGAATGCCGTAAGGGTCTTTCCGGAACCCGTCGGCGACGAGACGAGCACATTGCGGCGCTGATGGATCACGGGGATCGCTTTGGCCTGCGGGATGGTGAGGTCATCGTACTTCTCGTTGAACCATGTGGAGATTAGAGGCTCCATCATGCCCATGACCTCGTCCTTTGTGTATGTTTTGTCTATTCTCTCGACCATAGGGGACAATCGGGTGTCCCACACAGTAAGCAGATTTAACCTTTTTTCCGTCCAGTACGATTATTGCCTTGAACTACCGAACATGAATCCGTTTTTCACCCACGCCATACCATTCTGGCGGTTAATTGATATAAATTATAGATGATTCTGAATTCATGGACAGGAAGGTATCCTGCTTATTGGCCGCCGCACTTTTGCTCGGATCGGCGGTTTTCGTCGTTTGCTCGGCCGGCGAAGAGGCTAACGCGGACGGCATAGAATACCTTCACGGATTCGTCTACGAAGTGCCCCCGCAGGAGGACCGCAGACCCCTGTACGGAGTCACCGTGGGCCTATGGGATTCCACCGGAAAGCTCTATGAGACCACCACGGCGACGAACGGAAGCTTCACCATCGAATACAACCCGGATGCCAAGTACATATCCTTCACGAAGGCGGAGTACTCGGTCCAGGACTACTGCGATTGGATCTCGAAATACAGCGAGAACAGGTACAAGATCGGAGATATCGAAGCGGCGGCTACAGGAAACACCTTCGAACTCTACGGCAGTTCCGGGGTGACGGCGCTGATGTCGCGTACGAACGCCATAATGTCCGGAACGGTGACGACCGTGATTGACGGAACCGCGGTGCCTATCTCCAACGCCAAAGTGGTGATATCCTCGCAGATCACGACCCTTACAGGAATGACAAACGCCGACGGGAACTTCGCAATCGACTGCGCGAGCGGGGTCCAATACGATGTCACCATCACGGCGGGCGGATTCACCGTTTGGAAGGCCACGGGCGTCGAACCCGGAGGGACATCACTGATGGTGAACCTGATACAGACCGATCACACGGTCATCTTCGGACTCGATCTGGCACATACCCTCGCCCTGTTCGGATTGCTGTTGACGATCCTCATCGCTCTGATAGCGATCTACCTGATCAAGAAACCTGAGAAGGAGGACGGCCTGTACGTGATAAACGACATCCCGCCCGCAAAAGAACCTAAGGATAGGGAAGATTAAGGCCTGACAAGACTCGACGCGACATTCTCGTAGAGACTGTTCCCTTTCGAATCCATAGCAACGATGAGCGGTCCGAACTTCTGAGTGTCGAATCTCCACATTGCCTCCGCCATGCCGAGGTCCAGCCATTCGCTCCCGGTGCATCTGTTGAGGCCCTCTGCCAATGAGATAGCGGCCCCTCCGGTCGCTGCCAGATAGACGCAGCCTACTTCCTTCATGGCCTCGAGGGCGTCCTTGGACATTCCGCCCTTGCCGATGATCGCACGGATCTTGAAACTCCTGATGAAACCGGGTTCGAGCTTGTTCATCCTGGCAGAGGTCGTGGGCCCGGCTGCGACGACGGACCATGAACCGTCCTCACGCTGCATCATGATCGGCCCGCAGTGGAAAAGGACTGATCCGCTGATGTCGGCCGGAACATCCTTGCCGGATTCCAGGTACTCCATGGCGCGAATGTGCATCTCGTCGCGGCCGGTGATGACAGGACCGTTCAGATATACTGTTTCACCTAGCTCCAGGGACCTGACCGTTTCCTCGGACAGGGGCGCATCCAATGTCCTCAGAATTTCACCCCCTGGGAATACTCGACGCCTTCGGAGGTTATCTTGGCCGACGCACGGCGGGTGGCCCAGCAGCCGATGTTGACCGCGACGGGCAGGCTGGCCGTGTGACAGGCGCACTTCTTGATCCTGACGCCTAAAGCAGTTGTCGATCCTCCAAGCCCCATGGGGCCGAGACCGGAACTGTTCAATGCGACGAAGATATCCTCTTCCATCTTTCTCAGGACGGGATCCGGATTCTCCTCGTCGATCGGTATGAGGAGAGCCTCTTTGGCCATCGCGACGCATACGTCCGATGTTCCTCCGATACCCACTCCGACTATGGACGGGGGACAGGGACGTCCTCCCGCATCCAGAACGGAATCTATGATGAATTTGCGTATTCCGTCCACTCCGTCGGCCGGATTCAGCATCGCCAGGCGGGTCATGTTCTCCGACCCGGCCCCCTTGGGCAGGACTGTGATCTGGGTGAAATCGTCGTCCGTCGGGATGTAATGGATGATGGGCATCCCGGGACCGAGATTGCCACCGCAGTTCTCACGGGTTATGGGATCTACCGTATTCGGCCTCAGAGGGATGTCCTTTGTAGCCCTTTCAACTGCCCGGGCTATGTCCTTCCCAATGGACGAATCGAACTTACCCTTGACGTAGAACACGGGGATTCCCGTATCCTGGCACATGGGCCTTCCGATGTGCTCCGCCTTCTTCACGTTGTCCATGATGGCGCCAAGCTGCGTGTACGCGATCTGATTCGTCTCCCATCCGGAAGCGGCCTCCATGGCCCAACCGATGTCCTCGGGAAGTTTCGTGTTCGCTAAGCGCAGAAGATTTACGACGACATCCTCAACGGGTTCGGGCAGTTTTATCATGGGTGCTATGAAGAAGTGCCTGATATATCAATGCTCACGGGACCAGATAGAGAGCGTCGTCGATGATGACCGTCTTGACGGTGTCCCCTACCTCGTAGCCCTCGGGGATCTTCAGGTCGACGGTCGCGTAGTTATCCGGGTGCAGGACCTGTATCTCCGAACCCTGGACATTGACCACGGTTGCATCCTTGAGGTCGTCCCTGTGCTCATAGACCTTCAGATCGGTCATGTCGGATTTCCTGACCGACCTCTCCCTGAAATCCATCAGATCCAGGACGCGTCCCCCGTTCCCGGAAACGCGTATGAGCTTGCAGTACCTGTTCTCGTAGATCACAACATCGCCCACATGATAATCCGGAAGGCGGACCAGATACGTTATGCGGTACATGTCCTGGCCGTCCGTGGTCTGTCCGACCAGCTTGGGGGATTCCTTGGTCTCGGCGCAGTATATCTCGGAGAACTCCCGGGCTATGTTCTTGCCCAGGGCTATCGATGAGAGGTAGACGTCCACTCCTCCCGTAACGATCTCCATCTTGGTGATGAAAAGGGATTTGTTCGTGGATGCCGCACGTTCCACGTAGTCCTGGGTGAAATTCAGGGTCTCCTCCCTCTGTTCGGGGGTCAGCCCTCCCTTGGAGCCTGTCCTTATCTGCAGTATGGCCTCGTAGTAGCTTCCCAGCTGTCTCGAGCACCTCTTGCAGACGTTGTTCTTGATGCGGACGATCGTGGATGCGTCATCCTCCGCCAGGTACCCCATGACATCGCATTGGGAATGCACGTTGACGACGTACACATAAGGATCCTGACACTCGTATGTTGTGCCCAGGCTGACGAGCTTTGCGTCCCTGATGACCGCCAGCGCATCCGCCGCGGCATCCTGCACGGCCTCGGTGAGCTCCTTCTTGACCCAACGGTCCCCGAACATGAACTCCCCGCAATTGGTACACACCTTGAGGTCCACGTGATGCGGGAGCTCGGTCAGTCTGCGTCCGTCCAGCCAGCAGTCTATGCATAACCCGTTAAGGGATTCCTCGCAGTCGCGGCCGCATTTGACGCAGAAGCTCACATTAACACGACCTGGACATGCCTGACGCCGTCGATCTCGATGACGCTGTCCTCCGTGGCGTATCCTTCCTCTATGGCGACCGCAACGGCGCCCTCTCCGACCAGGTTCATGATGGTGACGCTCTTCATCTTGTTCGCAAGGACGTCCCTGCTGACGGACTCGCCCTTGTAGAACACCTCGCTGACATCCAGCCTGGTGCCGTCCCCTCTGAACACCTTGCCGACGAGCTCCTCGTCGCATGCTGCCAGTATTACGTCCTTATCCGTGACATGAATCTTTACGAACATCGGTATCAGGCCTTCTTGTAAAGTCCGGTACGCGGAGAGTAGATGTCTCCTCTGTCGGCCATGTTCTTGATCGCACGCTCGGTCTCGGCAGCGGTCAGCCCCTTGCCCGATGCGTGCTGCAGGATCTCGTCGGTGGTCAGACCGGTGTCTGCCCCGTATTCAAGGATGATGTCGCGGACGATGTCCAGACTGCCGCGGTCCTTGGAGGATATACCGGATGTGATCCTGTCGATATCGTATGTTCCGTCCCCGTTACCGGCGATCTTGTTCAGGTATGCCTCGATCAGTTCGGCAGCGTTGTTCGCATCGCGGTCGGTGACGGTGTCGGAGAGGCGCATCCTTGCAGAGGCCTCGGCCAGACGGACGTATCCCTCGAGCTGCCTGGCGGTGATCGGAACTGATGTCCCGTTACCGGCCGCCCTGATCCTCAGGAAACTGTCCTGTATGATCTTCTTGGCCTCGGGGGTCATGATCGGCGTTATGCGCTTGGAATATGCGACGTACTTCCTGAGAGTCTGTATCGAATACACAGGCTTCAGGGTGCTGGTGTTCTCCAGGATCTTCTCGACATCGACCCCATGGACATCCTTGCCTTCCGGGATCATCCTGGCCTCTCCGCGCATCTGCGTCTCCAGGATGTGCGCCGAAAGGAGCTCGTCGTGCTTCTTCTCTGGCTTGTCCGTAAGGATCTCTATCAGATCGAAACGGGATACCAGAGGTGCGGGCAATTCTATCTGATCGTATATGCTGGATTCCGGCTCGAACCTTCCATACTTGGGGTTTGCCGCTGCCAGCATCGAGCATCTGCATTGGAGCGTCGCGTTGATACCTGCCTTGGCGACCGATATCCTCTGGGCCTCCATGGCCTCGTGCAGCGACGATGTATCCTGCTCGGTCATCTTGTCCAACTCATCGATGCATGCCAATCCTTTGTCGGCGAGCACCAGGGCTCCTGCTTCCAGCGTCCATCTTCCGTCGCCGAAATCATCTCTCACGGCGGCGGCCGTAAGACCAGCGGCGGATGCCGATTTACCGGAAGCATAGATTCCTCTGGGAGCCAGACTGCTCATGTATCTCAGGATCTGGGACTTGGCCACTCCGGGATCTCCGATGAGCAGGATGTGTATGTCCCCCCTCAGGTTCGTACCGTCGTCCATCTCCTTATGGCAGCCTCCGAAGAGCTGCAGGGCGACGGCCTTCTTCTGCTCGTCCATTCCGAAGATGGACGGAGCGATGGATTTGATGATGTTCTCGTAGAGGTTCGGGTCCTTGGATATGGCGATGATCTCCCTTTCATCCTCTTCGGTGATCTGGATCTCGTCGTACTCGTGCTGCTCGAACTCCACCGAGACCACGTCCAGGTAGATGTCGAAGACTGTCGACTTGTCCCTGTCGGGCTTCTCGACCGAGCGGAGCACCCCGTTCAGCGTGATGCTGTTTCCCGCGGTGATCATTCCCGCGATATCGTCCTCCAGATATCCGGTGAGCCTCTCGGGCTGGGATCCTCCCCTGAGCCCCTCGGGTCTCTCCTGGATCTCCACCCTCTGGGTGTCGATCCATGTGGAGGCGTCGAGATCCTGTATGAAACGTGTAGCCTGCTTGTTGCAGCTTCCGTCCGGGTTGTTGCACATGAGGGGTTCCCTCATCAGCATTCCTGTCTGCTGCACCCATATCTCGGAATTGCATCTGGCACATCTGAATAGCGCATAGGTTATGCGGGGCTTAACCGTGGTGACCTTCCTTACCAGACCCTCCACGGCAATGAGCTTGCCCAGGTGGTCCGCCCTGAGATTCCTCACGTCGACCTTTGCATCCCTGGGGAGATTGAGGACCCTTACATTGATGGTCTGACCCGGCTTATCGATGTTGGGGACCAGGTCCATGACGGTGCTCTTCGCGATCTTGAGGCACCTGTCGGGCTCATCGAGCAGATAGGCCGAGAACGTCACATCCTGAAGGTTGATGTCATCGTAATCTACATTGACGCTCTTCTTGTGGGGGAAATTGTCCGCTATGTCCGCTATCATTACGCGGTACTTGTCCGTAGACAGAACAGCCTCCCATACCTTCGCGATCTCACTGTCCTCATATGTCATCCATTATTCCCCCTTTTGAACGGCATTCCTCATCCACCCACCAGACCCAGCCACCGACATCCATCGATATCTCGCCTTTGACCAGGCCCTCCTTGCGGTATTTTGACAGCGTTTTTGCGAGATCGTCCGGGCATCTGTACCCGAACAGGGCATCCAGCCTTTCGCTGGCTTCGCGGGTCGACAGACGGTCGTCCCCCAATGACTCCCAAATCATCGTTACAAGGCTGTCTTTCATAGGCTCAACGTGGTAGATGATAGAAGTATTTTGAACCTCTGATTAGCCTTCTTAGAATCGTTCGGGATCGGCCTCTTCCGCATCGCCCAATATGGCGGAAAGATACTCGTTCTGGATGCGGACAACCTCCGAGCTGTCCTTGGCCTTGGAGTAGTCCTCGAGCATCTCTCCGTTGAGCCTCAGGAACTCCGGGGCCCAATTGAACCTCCCTAGGAATGAATCCGCCTGCTCCTTCTCGCCCAAAATGTACAAGGCGGCCATTACCGCTTCGGCGCTGTTTAGCTCCATCGGGCGGCCCCAATTGATAGGGTTCGAGGCAAGGAGATAGGGCAGCGCCCTCTCCTCCACGTTCTTCAGCCTGGGGAACTCGTCAATGTTCGTCCATGTCAGGTCCATGACCACGAGGCCCTTCCTCGCATGATGAATATCGGCCGGAGACATGGCCTTGTCCGAGAACGGAGACAGGACTATGGAACCCTTGGGTATGGCACCGAGGGTCTTCGCCTCCTTGCCGAGCCCGAACTTCAGCATGCGCTTTGCCGTACACTTCTTCGGGTCGCACTGGCACTTGTCGTAGATGATCACCGGGATCATGCGGATACCAGTTTTGACAGGTTCTCCAGATCGGACATGTTCTCCTTCACCCATGCCCTGACCTGTTCTATGACGCTCACGTATTCGTCGTAGAGTTCGGCGTCGTCCGTGGCCTTGAAATCCTCCCTCGCCTTCATCGGCGCCAGGATCTGCTTTCCCTGCCAGGGGGATTTCTTCGCATACTCTTCGAATATCGGCGTCTCCAAGTAGATCACGTAATCGTAGAAGTCATCCTTGGGAAGGAGCTCCTGATTCTTCAGGTCCTTGGCGACCTGCCTCCTCATGTCCTCCCCGTTCTGATACATGACGGAGATGAGATCGCAGTCTATGATGTCATGCTCGAAACCGGCGCTGTACACCTCGTACATGCCCTCGTACATCTGATTTGTGAAATACTCGGCCAACTGCGACACGTAATCGTTCTTCCTGTCGAGGAAGAGGATGCGCGATTTCCTTTCGACCTTCTTTCCGAACATGATATCCCGGACGATTATACCTGAAGGCAGTAGTTAAGGATAGTGATGGTATCAGGCCACCGTCAGCGTTTTCTATGACAGGGGCGATGTGCAAATGCCACGATGATGATCGTTTTATCGAGCTGACAGTGATGATAGACGGGCGAGCTGAGTGGCTTTTTCCGTACATTCTCTGCATTTTCCATCCGAAAAAGCATATAATCGCTATCACAGATTCGAATGCGATGAATAACAACCGTATCGGGATTCTCCTGAAGGCAACAGGACACAGCACGGCTCTGCAGGAGCTCCTGTACGGATTCATAATGGGACAGATCTTCGTCAATGCGGCCCTTCTGGGGACCCTTCACTTCGACGGACCTGGGCAGTTCGTTACCATGGTCATCGGGATGAACACCACTTGGGGAGCCATCGATGCCTTGATCTTCTACTATCTGGGCGTCTGCGACCAGCGCAGATATACCAGGCTGGTATCAGACAAATCACTGGATCGCGAATACAAGGTCGAAGAACTCATGGACGAATTCGGCGCGACCCCCCTGGATGTCCTTTCGGATAGGGACAAGAAATGGGTGTGCGAGAAGATGCTGGACAGGGAGCTCCAGTCCGATGAGGACAACCGCAAGGACCGCATCGCGATAGCGTACAGCTCCTTAGGATGCTTCATCATCACCGTGCTCACGATCATCCCGATAGCCATACCGGTCCTGCTGATATCCGATTTCGAGACCGGCCTCCGTGTGGCGAACCTCCTGGTATCCATCATCCTGTTCTTCGTCGGATACTACATCGCCCCATACCTGGGTCTCAACCGCATCCTCGTGTCGATAACGCTCATGGCCATCTGTTTCGGGGTGTCCCTCATATCGGTATTCACCGGCGGATGAGCGAACCCAATCGGTATATACGCACATCTGATAGACCGAAACATGCCCGTATTACAGATCGCCCTCGACCTGATGCAACTGAACAGAGCCGTCGCCATAGCCCATGAGGCCGTCGACGGCGGAGCGGATTGGATCGAGGTCGGGACACCTCTGATCAAGAGCGAAGGAGCCGAGGCCGTGCGCACTCTCCGCAGGGAATTCCCCGGGAAGAAGCTCATAGCCGATACCAAGACCATGGACGTCGGAGGCGTCGAGGTCGAGATCATGGCCAAGGCCGGAGCCGACATTATCACCGTGCTGGGTCTTTCGGATGACTCTACCATCGAGGAGGCCGTCATGGCGGGCAGGAAGTACGGTGCCGAGGTCATGGTGGACATGATCAACGTGGCCGACAAGGTCAAACGCTCGGCGGAAGTCGAGAAACTCGGCGTGGCATACATCTGCCTCCATATGGGAATCGACACCCAGATGAAAGGGGAGGAGCCTCCCATAGACATCCTGAAGAAGGTCGTGGAGACCGTCTCCATTCCGGTCGCCACCGCTGGAGGGATCACGGCGGAGAACGCCGGACAGTACGTGGAGGCCGGCGCCACCGACATCATAGTCGGAGGAGCGATCATCAAGACCGGTGACATCAAGGGCGCGGCCGAGAACGTCAAGAAGGCCATGGCCGGCGCCAAGGTCGACACCGACATATCCAGGAAATACACCGAATCCGAACTCTTCGAGGCCTTCTCTAAGGTCTCCACCTGCAACATATCCGACGCCTACCACAAACAGGGAGTCATGATCGGCATATCCCCGCAGTCCCTGGAGCACAAGCAGAGGATGGTCGGCCGCGCGCTGACGGTTCAGACGACCAACGGCGACTGGGCGAAACCCGTCGAGGCCATCGACCATGTCAAGGAAGGAGACATCGTCGTTATCGACGTGGGCGGAGCCCCGGTCGCGGTATGGGGAGAACTGGCCACATGTTCCGCAATGGTCATGGGGGCCCACGGGGTCGTCATCGACGGTGCGATCAGGGACATCGACGATATCAGGGACATGAAATTCCCCGCATTCTCCAGATCCGTAGCGCCCTGCGCGGGAGAGCCCAAGGGATACGGCGGCATAGGCATCGAGATCACCGTCGGCGGACAGAAGGTCAGGACCGGCGATTGGATCATCGGCGACGAGAGCGGATTGGTCGTAGTTCCGAAGGAAGTCGCCGTCGAAGTAGCGAACCGTTCGCTGGACGTCCATGAGAGGGAGAACCGCACCAGAGAGGAGATCAAAAGGGGATCCACCCTCTCGAAGGTCAACGAACTCTCCAAATGGGAGCCGGTTCAGTAAAAGTGACGTACTCCGTTGATCTCCTCGTCCAGTTCCTTTAGCCTTGCGATGCGGTCCTCGGTGGAAGGGTGTGTCATGAACAGACTCGCCATTCCCATGGATCTCCTTTTTCCGTAAGGGTTGGAGATCCACATGCTGGCGCCTGAGGGGTTATCGTACTTGTTTGCCCTAGATGAGCATCCGGTCTCGAGCGCCTGCAATGCACTGGCCAGTGCCATGGGCTTTCCCGTCAGCCTGGCTCCGGATTCGTCCGCCAGATACTCGCGGCTCCTTGAGATTCCCAGCTGAACCAGCATCGCTGCGAACGGCATGGTCAGATTGGCGACGATCGCCAACACCAATGCCCAGGGGTTGTTCCTGTTGTTCAGTAAAGCGGTCCACACCGCTATCCTCGAAACGTATGAGACGATGAGCGCCAGGGCCGATGCGACGGACATGACCAGAATGTCCCTGTTCTTGACGTGTGACAGCTCATGTGCCAGCACTCCTTCCAGCTCTTCATCGTTCAGGAGATACAGCAACGGCCTGGTGGCCACCACTGCAGCGTTCTTCGGACCTCTTCCGGTCGCAAAGGCGTTCGGCATCCCGACCTCGGATATCCCAACTTCCGGCATGGGCAGTCCGGCCTTCAGGGCCAGCCTCTGGACCGTGTCGTACAGTCTGGGCTCCTCATCACGGGTAATCAGATGGACCTTATTGGTCTTCAAGGCGATATCCTTGGAGAAGAAATACGATGCGAAACAGATGATCAGCGAGATGACCAGCATTATCGCGAATCCATAGAACGTGTAGTTGAACACGTATCCGATTATGGATCCCAATGCCACCAGTATCCCCGTCATCGCAACGAACATCAGAGCGGTCCTTCCGCGCCAGAAACGCATGGTTATCGATACGGACTTACCTAATTTCGTATAAGAACATTGCCAACAATCGTTCGGTACTAACACAGCGGCATACCGCTGATCGGAATATAGCCAGATGTGCTTCCGTCAAAGCGTGTATACGTCCCCGACATAGAAATCGGAGACGCCTTTCAGTCCGAGATTGACACGGAGGTTGACCATGCCGTCCTTTCCCACGCAGTGGTTGATGTACAGCTCAGGGATCGCAGAGAGCATGTCAGCGTAGGTCTTCGCCACGGGCTTCTTCTTCTTTTCCAGCAGAACGGGCCCTATGAACACCGTGGGCTTCTGTCCTATGTGCTGGGTGACCTCGGAGATCACCTTGTCGGGCAGACATGAGCATCTTCCGCTGATCAGAGCGACCCTGCTGCCCACGACGACGACCATGAATACCTCCCCGTAACCCTTATCGTCGTAGAAATAGGGGGTGAGGATGACGCCGGGCATGAGTTCCTGCCATGTACCGATGTCGTGGAACACGGCCTTCTCCCTGTTGGCATCCGTCACTCCGACCGATCTTGACAAGAAGGACCTGTTCCCGTACAGCCCTTCTGGGCAGTACACGTCCAGTGGACTCTCCCTGATCTTCAGGAGACCGTTCAGAGCGCCTGAATCGCAGGGATTGCTCTGCGATATCACTGCCATCCCGATGGATTCCGGGTCTATCTCGAGGTGCTCCATGTTGTGGACCAGATACCTGTCACGGAGGCCCGTGTTGAACAGAATCCTGTGCCCGTCCTTCTCTATGAGCATCGATGTGCCCTTGGCACCTATAAGGCTGGTCCCCGGTTGGGACCCTTCGTCGTAAACACAGGTGATCTTCGCGCCCATTTCAGACCCTCAGCGATGATACAGCGAGTCAGGTATATCCTTGCATATCCTATAAATCGATTCCAACGGCACCTGACCGTTGGCCGCCCATGCCGAGACCCTCTTCGGAACGGTCGTCACGGCCATTATGGAAGTGGTATTGACCGGATCGTCGATGAAATCGGTCTCTATCATGAACCTGTCCGTCCCTTTGGCCAAGGCCTCCTTGGTGTTGGTCTTCGAGGCCGGTATAGACGGCATCACCCCGCATGTCTCTTCCGGAGTGACCCATGGCGGGGACGAATGCTTGACCACCAGCCCCCTGTCCAATCCGGCCCTGTCCGCCAATTCTGCAAGGGAGCGGTCAGTATCGTCACAATTCTCACAATGTATGATCACTGGCACATCGTTCTCCCTGGCGAGTTCCATGCCTCTGAGGAGGATCCTGTTCGATGCATCCCATATCTCCTTGTCCACCGGGAAATGCGGCCTGCCGATCTCGCCTATGGCGCATGCCCTGCCTTCTGCCACATCCCTTGCGGCGATCTCCATCCCCTTGATCATGAACTCCTCGGCCTTTTCGAGGCCGTACTGCTCCATCAGGGATATCAGGAGTATCGGATACGGCCCGACGGCTATGTTGATCTCCAGATCGGTGCATTCCTTAGCTTTGTCCGCCAGAGAATAGGTGATCTCGTATGACCTGGCGAAATCCTCCCCACAAGTTATCGGTGCCTCAGGATGCGGCAGCGTGACCAGTGTTAGACCCGTTCCGCCGGCCGCCTGATACTCCTTCAGGGCCTCCACGTTACGCCCGGACGGGCTCATGTGGATGTGGTTGTCGTAGATCGGGACCTTCTCCGGCATACATTCAGGATACAGGTATCGCATAAAGAACTCTACTCCTGCGTTACGCGTAACGGTAGTCCTTTTAATAGACCGAAGAAAGGTCTATTCCCGATTTCATGACTCGCGATCAACACGATTTTTTCGAAAGGGCACAGGCCCTGGAGAGGATAAACCAGCCTAAAGACAAGTATAAAATCGAACCGAACAATCCGTTATCCGGAATTCTGAGGGAGATAACCAACAGTACCGAATGAATGGTGAAAACACATGGATTCAAACCAACGTTTCCTCTTCAAAGCGTTCAGGAAATACTACAAGGCCAACACGCCGATCCTGCCAGACAGATTCACCCGCAGGGAATTTGGATTCATGTTCTTCGACAAGACCTTCGTACAGAGGCATATGGGTTTCAACAGCCCGGGCGATCTTCACAGATTCATGATGGGACAGGTCCCGTCCCACAGCTATTATTCGACATCTTACTATCGTAAGCCCAACGCTCCGACCATGGATGAAAAGGGCTGGATGGGCGCTGAACTGATTTTCGATCTTGACGCCGACCACCTGGAAGGGGCGGAGAACATGACATACGCTGAGATGCTCATGGAGATCCGTTCGCAGATGATCCACCTGGTAGATGTGTTCCTGATGGATAATCTGGGATTCCAGGAGGATCAGATACACATAACCTTCTCAGGCGGAAGAGGATACCATGCCCACGTCCGCACGCCGGACATCATGGGCCTCGGAACCGCTGAGAGAAGGGAACTGGTCGATTTCATCACAGGATCGGGACTGAACATAGACTGGATCTTCCCTTACAACAGGGTCGCCACATCCCAAGTGGCGACTGGCGGCGGGATGCGCACCAACATCGCAAAGGACCGCCTCATCCCACCCGAAGATTCTGGCGGATGGAAACTTATGATGAGGCATGCCCTCATGGATGTGGTCAACGACTTCTGCGACGGGGACGTCAAGGGCATCAAGAAGGAATACCCCAGCATCAAAGGCAGCGGGAACGACACCATAGCTAACGCACGCGACGAGCTGATCAAGACCAGGCCGATGCTGTTCGAGAAGAACACCATGGCCGTACTGTCGAAACCAACGCAGAACATACTGATCAAGATCATGAAGGAGGAGATGGCCCCCAGACTGTCGGGGGAAGTGGACGAGCCCGTTACGGCCGACATCAAGAGACTGATACGTCTCCCGGGCTCCGTTCACGGGAAGAGCGGCCTCAGAGTCACCCCGATCACAAGGGAACAGCTAACGGATTTCGACCCTCTCCAAATGGCAGTGCCAGATGTGTATTCCGACGATGAAGTGAAGATAACCATGAGGAGAGATACCAAACTGGATATGAAAGGGCAGCATTTCGATCTCTCCGGAGAGACCACAGTGCCCGAATACGCAGCGATTTTCCTGATCGGGAGGAAGATGGCCACGTATGGGTTCGCTTCCGAGGAGGCCCAGAAGGAGAAACTGTTTTGATCTCTCCATCTGGCACATCTGTTATATTGTTACTGCATCCATCAAAAAACTACTCCCAGAACATGCTGGCAGCCTGAAAATAAACGCGTTACCTTTATTAATAGGGTCTTTATCACCTTTTTTTAGGTAATATAATGAAAGCATTCCTCATATCAGGAACCTATGCCGACCCCAGGCAGAAACAGCAGCCCTTCGCTGTGGAGATGGCCGCTGACGATGAGGCGGCAGTCAGAGAGAAGGCATTGTCGACCATCGGAAGCAAGCACAAGCTCAAGAGATGGCAGATCACCATCTCCAACATCAAAGAGCTCTCGGCAGACGAGGTCACAAACCACGTCGTGAAATACCAGATCGGTGAGTGAACTTGAACGACGACGAACTCCGTCAGATGATGGCTCTGATGGAGAGCTACAGGAACAGGACCGAGGCGCTGAACCGCCAGGTCACGGTCCTCCGCTCTACCCTCGACGAAGTCAACATGGCCAACGAATCCATCAAGACACTGATGAATGCGGCCGAGGGTGACGAGATCATGATCCCTATCGGAGCTTCGTCCTTCATGAACGTCAAGGTCTCCTCCAACAAGAACGTGATCGTTGGAGTCGGTTCCGGCATCTCGGTAGAGAAGGATCCGGAAGACGCCAGCAAGTACATGGAGGCCAACGCCGCCGAACTCTCTGAAGCACTCAAGAAGACCGTGGATGCCCTGAACGAGGTCCAGCAGGCCCTCGCTACCGTATCCGAAGCGGTCCAGATAGAGTACTCCAACAGACAGCAAACCCAAATGCAGTGAGTGGTAAGGGATGTTCGATTCTCTTAAATCCAAGCTGAAAGGACTGTTCAGCAAGGCCGAGAAGAACCTTGATAAGGAAGAGATCTTCGGCAAAGAGGAAGAACAGACCCCGACCACCCCCTCCAAACCAATTCAGGATTCTACACCCGAGCCGGAACAGCCGGTTCAGGAACAGCCCAAACTATCCAGGAAGGAGATGCTGAAGCTCCAGAAGCAGCAGAAATCGTCTTCAGGCGGCGCCCACAAATCGTCGTCGATGGTCTCCGAAAGCGGCGGTAAGAAGATCAAGGATTCCGCCCTCGATGAGATCCTGGACGAGCTCTACTTCACTCTTCTCGAGGCCGATGTGGCCGTACCTGTCGCAGACAAAATCAAAGAGGGCGTCAGAGCGAACCTCCTCGGTAAGAAATACGACCGTTCCTACACGCTGGAAGAGGTCGTGGAGATGTCCGTCAAGGATGCGATCAGGGACGTTCTGGAGATCAACGAATTCGATTTCGACCAGTGGATCTCCGAACAGAAGAGGCCCACGGTCATCATGTTCGTAGGCATCAACGGTACCGGGAAGACGACAGCCATCGCCAAGATTGCGAACCGCCTTCAGAACAACGGCAAGACCGTCGTCATGGCGGCCTGCGACACATTCAGGGCAGGAGCGATAGAACAGCTCACCATCCACGCCGATAAGCTGGGATGCAAGATCGTCAAGCAAACCCAGGATGCGGACCCTGCAGCGGTGGCCTTCGATGCCGTCGAGCATGCCAGATCCAAGATGAAGGACGTCGTCCTGGTGGATACGGCAGGACGTATGCAGACCAACAGCAACCTCATCGAAGAGATGAAGAAGATCGTCAGAGTGGCGAAGCCCGACCTGAAGGTCTTCGTAGGCGATTCTTTGGCAGGGAACAACGCCATCGAGCAGGCAAAGGTATTCGATGACGCTGTAGGCATAGACGCGGTCATCCTGACGAAGATCGACACCGATGCCAAAGGCGGAGCGGCCCTTTCTATCGCTCATACCATCGGCAAACCCATAGCGTTCGTCTGCAACGGTCAGGAATACGGCGACATCGTCAAGTTCAATACCGAATGGATGATCGACAGGATGTTCAACGAGTGATCACTGGCACAGTTTGTGGATCAGTGTCGCGAACACCTTTGTGTCATTGACAAGATTGTCTATGACGAGATACTCGTTAGGCGCGTGGAGTGCACCGTCACCCGTCTGCCAAGCGTAAGCGTCCAGACCCTTCATCCTGAAGAAATTGGAACAGGTCCCTCCGGCTATTCCCACGGGCTCCGGCCTTCTGCCCATGATCTGCTCTATCGATTCCGAGAATGCCCTGTACCCGATGGAATCCACGGATGACGGCCTACCCGCCTTTGCCATCTGGATTACGTCTACGGATATCTTGGCCCCGGTGGATTCGGAATAGACCGAAGCCATCTCCTCCGCCATCCTGATGACCAGATCCGGATCGTACTCCGGGTTGAGGCGTATGTCCATGCAGAACTCGTCATAGCCCGGGATCGTATTGACGTTGTCCACTGTCGATATCCTCTTGGTCGGTTCGAACGTGGACTTGTTCGGGAGATACATGGCGTTGGAATCATCGAATCTGCTGTCGAACGACTCTATCAGATCCATCAGAAGCAGCGTGGACACCTTGTAGGCATTGATCCCTTTATCGGGTGTGGATGCATGCGTCGTCCTGCCCTCTATACTGAATCTGAGCCAAAGTATGTGCTTCTCAGCGACGTCCACCATGCTGCCGTCCTTCGTGCAGTAATCCGGAACGATTATCACGTCGTCCTCAGAGAATACCCCCTGGTCTATCAGATACTGGATGCCGCACACGCTGCTGGTCTCCTCATCGGCCACCCATGCGACTCCGAGGGACATTCCTTCCAATTCCTGATCCAGATACGGTCTGCAGGCGAACATGGACGATATGACGGACTGGCCGTCATCCTCTGTCCCCCTGCCGTATATCCTGCCGTCCCTGACGACTGGTTCGAACGGCGGCGTATCCCATAGGTCCGGATCCCCGGTGGGGACCACATCCATGTGGGCTACGAACCAGAGCGTCCCTTTCTTCTTGCCGTTCTTACGGGCGACTATATTGGACCTCATCACCGATGGATCCGTGGTATCTGGCACATCCATGCGTTGCACAGAATCGAACCCGTCTGTCCTGGTCATCAGATAGTCGGCCTTGCGTCCTTCCCCGTCTCCTCCGTTCACCGGTGCGAGCGCAGGGATGGATATCATATCCACGGTCGTCCTAATCATCTCATCGCGGGAACTGTCGATCTCGGCCAGCACCTCTTCCAATGACCTCATGAACGGAGATATCGCATATTCGGTTTTACAACTAACGTTGAACAATGAACTCGATAAAAGTTAAAACGGGGCCGAAGGCCCCTAAATGATTTGGAGAATCACTCGACGTATTCTTTGATGAATCCGTCCTTCATCATCTTAGCAGTGAGGTTCCTTGATCTGGTGATCATGAACTCAGCCCTGTCGCGCATCTCCTGCTGGGAGAGCTTGAGCCTGGCGACTCCCTGCTCCTGTGCCTTCGCTCCTACTGCGACGGCCTCGTCGATGAAGACCTCTGTCTCGGACATGGTCGGGATGATGTAATCCTCGGAGATTCCCTTCTTCTCGGCCGATGCCGCAAGGGACCTGGCCGCAGCGATACACATCTCGTCGGTGATGGTCTTAGCCCTCACATCGAGGACACCACGGAAGATCGCGGGGAATCCCATCGAGTTGTTGACCTGGTTGGGGAAGTCGGACCTTCCGGTTGCGAAGATCCTGCATCCGTGCTCCTTGGCCTCCCAAGGCCAGATCTCCGGGATCGGGTTGGCTGTTGCGAAGATGACGGGGTCGTCTGCCATAAGGTCCACGTACTCCGGAGGGATGGTTCCCGGTCCGGGCTTGGATGCGGCGATGACGATATCGGCTCCCTCGAAGGCTTCCTTCATTCCGCCCTCTTTGCCTGCTCCGTTGGTCTTCTTACAGATGTCCCACTTCTGCCTGAAGGATCCTTCCACGTCCTTCCTGGACTGGTTGAGGATTCCCTTCGAGTCGCACATGCACATGTGCTCGGGCTTGAAACCTGTAGCGAGCAGAAGCCTTGCTATGGCGATAGATGCCGCTCCAGCTCCAATGACCGTGATGTGGGCATCCTCGAGCTTCTTTCCTACGAGCTTCATGGCGTTGATGGCTCCCGCGACCTCGACGGTAGCGGTTCCCTGCTGATCGTCATGCCACACGGGGATCTTGCAGTCCCTCCTAAGCTCGTCGAGGATGTCGAAGCACTTGGGGTTCGAGATATCCTCGAGGTTGATTCCTCCGAATGAGGGTGCGATGAGCCTTACGGTCTCGATGATCTTCTCGGGATCCTTGGTGTCGAGACAGATCGGGACGCAGTCCACTCCTCCGAGGTACTTGAACAGCATGCCCTTTCCTTCCATGACGGGCATGGCCGCCTCGGGTCCGATGTCTCCGAGACCAAGGACGCGTGTTCCATCGGATACGACCGCAACGGTATTCCATTTCCATGTGTGCTCGTAAACCTTCTCGGGGTTCGCTGCGATATCCTTACAGGGCTCCGCTACTCCGGGAGAGTACCATATCGCGAAATCGTCGAAGGACCTTACACATGCCTTCGGTACGACTTCGATCTTTCCGCCGTAGTAGGGGTGCATCTTCATAGCATCCTGTCCGGGCTTCTTCGCCTTGGCCAGGCGCTCTTCTACGCTGATCTCTTGGTCGTTTGCCATGTTATTCACCTCGATACGTGCTGATACCCATCGCCAGCCGTATCCGATTGCGAAGTGCTATGCTAATCTTAGATATTTAAAATAAAAGGGCGACGGCCGATATTCTGGAAACGAACGGCATCTGATCGCCAGAGCTTCGACGCAATCAGTTATATCTGCACCCCATACCGATGAGTGATGGCGAAGGAGATCGTTATCGCTCTGATCGACGGCTACATCGACGACCCTGCCGCGCTGGGTGTGCCGCCTTACATTTCCCCGATGATACGTTCCATTGCGGGTGCCGCTCTGGACGCAGGGGCGGACAGGGTGGAATACGTCTCCATCGATATGATCAGGAAAGGCAGGAAGCTTCCTGACGCTGCGGTGTCCGTTGTCCTATCGGGGAACACTGTGCCAGGAAAGTATCTCAGATCCATGCCGATGTCCCTGAAGGAGCTCTCGGAGATTGCTCCCAAACTGAAAGGATGGAAGATGATCAGCGGTTCTGCGGCGGATTCCAAGGAGGCCGAGGCCTTCGATTTCATCATCAAAAAGGATCCTGCCGCCTCGCTCTACGACGGCATATCCGGAAAGGAGGTCTTGGAAAGATACCGCGACCTGGACGAATGGAACAGATGGATGGTGCTCGGTGCGGATATCGTCAAGCAGCATCAGGACTTCCCCGAACCGTTGGTCGTGGAGATCGAATCGTACAGGGGTTGCCACCGCTACAAGAGCGGGGGCTGTTCCTACTGCATCGAACCATTGAAGGGCAAACCTCTGATGAGATCCCCCGAGGACATACTGGAAGAAGCGAAGAGACTCAGGGACCTGGGGGTCAGGAACATTAGGGTCGGGGGCCAGACCTGCATCGTTTCGTACGGATCCGATGATGAATCGGAAACGCCCAGACCCAATCCTGAGGCCGTCAGGAAACTGTTCGGAGGACTGAAGGCCCTTGGGTTCGATATGATCCATGTGGACAATGCGAATCCTGCGGTCATATCAACATATCCCAAGGAATCGGAGGAGATACTGCACATCCTGACGGAATGCTGTACCGACGGGAACGTCCTCGCTTTGGGAATGGAATCCGCCGATCCGTTCGTCATAACCGAGAACAACCTCAACAGCACGTCCGAGCAGATCATGGACGCGGTAAGGCTCATCAACAAGGTGGGATCGGAGAGAGGACCGCGCGGAATGCCGAAGCTGCTCCCCGGGATCAACATAATCTGCGGTCTTGACGGAGAGACATCTGGCACATACACAAAGGATATGGAGATCCTTGAAAGGATCAGGGACGAAGGACTGATGATCCGCCGCATAAACATCCGTCAGGTCCTGCCCGTCAGAAGGGAATTCAGCACTAAGGTGGATCCCCGCAGATTCAAGAAATTCAAGGAAGAGATCCGCGAGAACATAGACCGCGTGATGCTCGAGCGCATAGTCCCTTACGGGACCGTACTCAAGGATGTCTTCATGGAGCTGAACGACGGGAACACGACGTTCGGAAGACAGCTGGGATCGTATCCGTTGCTGATCGGAGTCCCCTACAGACTGGACACCGAGCAGTTCCAGGATGTCTTCGTCACCGACTGGGGATTCCGTTCCATCACCGGCATCACATACCCGTTCGACGTCAACCATATGCCCATGTCCGCGCTGGAGGCCCTGCCGGGCATCGGAAAGAAGAGGGCCACCAAACTAGTCCTGGCCAGACCGTTCGATTCCATCGATGGCCTGAAGGCGGCGGTCGATGACCCGAAGGTAGTCGACGGCCTCAAGGACCTCTTGGTATTCAAGTGACCTTAGACCTTTGATTGGAAGTGAATCGTTATCTATCATGATGTAGGTCTTTCGTCCATGGACACCAAGCGCGCAGCGAGATATCCGTTCCTTAAGGAATCCTCCGAATTCGCAGAGAAGAACCATGCGGATCTGGATATGCTCCTGACGTCGGAATCCTACGCTCCTGCCCGCAACAGGGGCAGGGAACGCGTGCTGCAGGCGCTGGAGAATTCTGAAGTCTCGTACATGGACCTGATGAACGATTATGACAGGCTCATCGAGGTCATGTCCTACCCGTATGCGAGGATGATCGTGTCCCAGATAGGCGACCGCTTCCTGACCAAGAGATACGCCCTCTCGGAAGCCGTCAGGATGAACTATCTGCTCTCCAAGGAGGACCGCGAGACCATGCTCATGGTGTCCGAAGAGCTCGGAGTATCATCCACTGTGGACCGCGACGGGACCATACACATGAAGTTCCCGGACTATCTGAGACTGTCCGCAAGACTGAGCGCGGTGGAATGGAAGCTCATCAACAGCGACATCCACCACGGCATCGTGTATCTCCCCCAGGACAAGTTCAGCCGTCTTCTTCAGAACGCCCTTCAGGACAAGATCGAATCCGAGCTTCCCCTGATGACCCCCGATGAGTACAAGAAGTACATGACCGGGGACGTCACCGCCGTCCAGATGGCGCTGGCGGATGCGAAGATCAAGATGAGCCCCACCAACGGAGAGGGAATGAAGCTCGAATATCTCCCGCCATGCCTGGTGCACATCCTGGACATGTCAAGGAACGGTCTGAACCTCCCGCACAGTGCGAGATTCGCCATAGTGACGTTCATGAAGGCCCTCGGGATGGGTTACGACGACATCATAAAGGTCTTCGCCGAATCCCCTGATTTCGACGAGTCCAAATCGGAATACCAGATCAAGCACATCATGGGCGAGCTTAACGGCGGAGAGGGATACACCCCGCCGGAATGCAAGACGATGAAGACAAACGGTCTCTGCTACAACCCGGATAAGTTGTGCGAATACGAGTGGATGACCCATCCTCTCAAGTACTACAGGGCGAAATCGAAGAGCGCCAACAACACGGCGAAACCTGAGGCGCCCCAGCCGAAGGAAAGCTGATCACTTCTGCTCTTTCTCCATCTTGCCGAGATTCTTCCAGGTGATGATTACCCTCTGGACCGCGGTAAGGTTTCCGACCACTGCGAACCAGAGCATCATGATCTCGAGCCAGTTGATGTCGAATGAGAACGATCCGATATCGAAATGGAACCATCCGTATCCGATGAGGATCATTACATACTGCAGGATCGGGAAGAATGTGGACAGGACCACCCTGTCAGCGCGCCCGAGAAGACCTGCATAGAGACGGGGCGCACCTATGGCCTGAGCCTGCGTGCCCATGTACGACGTGAGCAGGACCCCTACAAGTGCCAGCATACCAAGGTAAGGGTTGCACCAATAGCCACAGAACGCTATTCCGCCGATCATGAAGACGTCTGCGTACCTGTCGAAGACATGGTCCAGATAATCGCCCTTGTTGCTGCATTTTCCTGCAAGCTTGGCTATCTTCCCGTCGAGGGCATCGAAGTATCCGGAGACGATCACCAGTATGGATCCGACCACGAGGAGCCATTCCCTGTCAGCGTTTCCGCTGAGATAGAAAACCACTCCGCTCAGCAGAGCAACGATGAGCCCCAGCCACGATACTGTGTTAGGGTTGACGTTGATCAGCTTACGTGCGACGGGGGCCAATGCGAAATCTGCCCTCGCTCTCTGTCCGTCTAGAACCATCTGTCCATCTCCTGCGACCAATCGGTCTTGCCTGGTAGGTAATCGTCGGACTTCCCTTTTAGTATTTCTTCTATGGAATCTGCCGTAACCGATACATCATTATGGGAACAGTCCACCTCGAACACCGGTATGTCCGTGTCGGTGGCCTCGCAAAGGATGACGTCCAGGACCTCGGACTGCACGTTCTCCAGAACCTTCTCGCAGCCGTATCCTCTGGATTCCAGCCTTTTGGCCAGTACTTCGGGCTCGCATCTGAGCACGATTATCCCGCTGCAATCCATGAAATGGGACAGATGGCTGTCCATGAGATAGAGCTCCGGAGAATCCCTGTAGTCCTGAAGGGAATCGTTCAGACTGTCCAGATCCACCTCGTGGGTATCCCTGCTGGCATCCAGTTCCCCCAATAGTCCGTTGGAGCAGATATGCTCGTTCATATCGATGACGCTATATCCTCTGGAACGGAGCTCCTTCGATACGGATGTCTTCCCTGTCCCCGGAGTCCCGGTAATGGCGAGCAGCGTCATGCAACCTCTTTCAGATAGGGCTCCGCCCTCTCCATGACCTGCTCCCAAGAGGGGATATGGGTGAGCGCCCCGGTCCTTTCGATGATGAAGGAGGCGACGGCCGATGCAAGAATCAGAGACTCTGGCACATCGAATCCTTTGTAGAGCGCAGTATAGAAACCGGCCCTGTAAGAATCTCCGCAGCCCGTGGGATCCACTATCTCGGAGGCCCTGACCGTCGGGATGTTGAGGATCTCCCCCTTGTACTTGGCGATGCTCCCTTCCGCTCCGCGGGTACAGACGACCAGCTCCGCATCCGCATCCAATATGTCATCGAGGCCGGCGTATTTCCTGAGGGATTCCGCTTCGAAATTGTTGCAGAACAGATAATCGGACTTGGCCAATGCCTTCGGGAAGTTCTCGGAGTTCCAGATCCTGTGCGATTCCTGTGCCGGGTCTATGGCTATCTTCGTGGTGCCTTGGAGCTCGTCTATGATGCTCTGATAGTAGGACGGCTGTCCCGTGCAGAAATGTGTGTACTTGGACTTCTTGGCGTTCTTCGTCAGCCTTATGCCGACATCGTCCGCGAATCCCTGCGGCCCCTGATAGAATATGACCTTCTGGACCATCTCCGGGTCGTTCACCACGGTCGCGCCCGACGTGTCGTAGTTGTCGACGTAGACGAACTCGTCCATGATCAGACCGGAATCCCTGATCTGCTGGTCGAAGGATGCCGGGAAATCGTTGCCGACGAAAGCGCAGAGCGCGGTCGGACAGCCGAGCGTGGCGGCCACGACACCGATGTTCGTGCCCGTGCCGCCCAGGGTGGTCATCTTGGTGATTATGTCCTCGGTAGTATTCGGGGCCGGAAACTTCCTGACCGTCACTATCTGATCCACTGTTACGTGGCCGTAGACGGACAGGAAGGGCTCGCTCATGTGCCTTCCTTCCAGCCTGTCGTGTATTTCAGCTGGTCGTCGGAGAGCCTGTCGATCCTGACTCCGAGTGAGTCCAGTTTGATGGCAGCGATCTTCGTGTCGATAAAATCCGGGACCCTATGGACCACAGGTTCCAGCTTCTCGTAATTCTTGGACATATACTCGATTCCCAGAGCCTGGGTCGCGAAGCTCATGTCCATGATCTCCGCGGGGTGCCCCTGGCCTGCAGCCAGGTTCATAAGGCGTCCCTCTCCGATCAGATAGATGCGGCGGCCGTCCTTCATCTTGTACTCGTCTATGAAGTCGCGGACGCGGACACATGACTCTGACAGTGCGTAGAGGTGGCCCTTGTTGATCTCGTTGTCGAAGTGGCCGACGTTACCTATCACGCATCCGTCCTTCATCACCTGGAAATGTTCCAGCGCGAGGATGTCCTTGCATCCGGTGACGGTGAACACCATGTCGGCGACCTTCACGGCTTCGATCATCTTCATGACCTGGAATCCGTCCATCTTGGCCTCTATCGCCTTGACGGGATCCACCTCGGTCACTATGACGCAGGCGCCCATTCCCTTGGCCCTCATGGCTATTCCCTTGCCGCACCATCCGTATCCGGCGACGACCAGGGTCTTACCGGCGATGAGCAGGTTGGTCGCGTTCATCCAGCCGTCGAAGGCCGACTGCCCGGTACCGTACCTGTTGTCGAAGAGGAACTTCATCTTCGCATCGTTCACATCCAATACGGGGAACTTCAGGGTGCCGTCCGCTGCCATGGCCTTGAGACGAGTGATTCCTGTGGTGGTCTCCTCGTTGGCCGCCTTGACGCCGGAAAGGATGTCCGTGCGGGTCGTGTGTGCCATTGTGATGAGGTCCGCCCCGTCATCGATGATGAAATCGGGACCCATGTTGAGAACGCTGTTCAGGTTGCTGTAGTACTCGTCCTGGGACTCCCATTTCTTGGCGAAGACGTCCAGTCCGTACTCGTCGCGCAATGCGGTGGCGACGGAATCGTCCGTGGACAGAGGGTTGCAGCTTGCCAGACGGATGTTCGCACCGGCGTCTGCCAATGTTATCGCAAGCATTCCGGTCTTGGCCTCAGTGTGGAGGGCCATACCGATCTTGAGTCCCGCCAGAGGCTGCTCCTTGATGAAATTCCTTCTGATCTCCTGAAGTACCGGCATATGGGTCTCGACCCAGTGCAGTCTCAGGGATCCTTGTTTCAAAAGATCGTCCATTCAATCATCTCCCGCTTCGAAACCGGACATCAGTGAATCACAGATGTACCTCACGGTCTCGCGACGGTTGTTTCTGTTGCTATATTGTTCAATTACTTTAAGGATTGTCGCATCGTCCCCTCTGAGCTCTTCCAGATACCTGATGATGTTCTCCAGTGCACGTGTCATCTCATCTGAGATCGGCACCGTGGCCTTGCAGGATGTGCGCGACAGGGGATTCAGATCGATGGAGATCACGACCTTGCCCATGGAAACGAGGGCCTCCGCGCGGTCTCCGTCCTCTATCGGGACTACAATGACGTCGCAATCGAAGATCCCCTCCTTGGTACAAAGGGCACGGTCATGGTTCAGACCGGGTATCCTGCAGTCAGGATCCCTTCCTAGAACGTTGCTGGCACCTTTGGATTCCAGGAATGAGATCAATCCCTCCATCCTTTCAGGGGTCCTGTGGAACAGGTTCACTTCCATCTTCGCCGGAACGGCCTTGGCCAGTGCGATGAGGTTCTCGGGATCCAAAACAGCAGCGTTCCCGTTCACGCAGACGACCGGATTCTTGGCCCTCAGAAGATATGCCGCGGCGACCTTCGCAGCCTCCAACGCAGGGGGTATGCTCTTCTCGCCCATGAGGTAGTCGTAGGCCTCCCCCCTTCCGTGGGAGATCAGCCCTGTGGGGGTGACCAAACCCTCCTCGACCATATGAGCCAGGCGCTCTCTTGTCATCAATGATTTGTATCTAGGATGGTCCTTGGGTATTTCCATTCGATCCTCTCCTTATGGGATCCTCTAATGAAGAACGGTTATTGCGGGGATGTTGAAAAAGGTAAGGAAAAAGGAGGACCCGCCGGATGACCGGCAGGTCCTGAATTGTGATTCACCAGATGTTTCTCTTCTGTTTTATCAGAAGGAACAAGAACAGCGGTCCGCCAACCAAAGAAGTGATTACTCCAACGGGGAGACCTCCCATGGTGAGATTCTTCGCCAAACAATCGGCGGCAAGAAGTATCATAGCTCCCGACATGGCGGACGCAGGAATCAGGTACTTGTTGTCAGAACCAAGGAACATTCTGCAGACATGAGGGCCCACTAATCCGACGAAACCAATGGTTCCGGTGTAGGATACGGCAATGGCGGTGAACAGGGACACCACTATGAGCAGATACGTCCTTACCTTACGGGGGTCCACACCGAGTGTCTGTGCATTTTCGTCATTCAACGTGAGGATGTTCAACTGTCTCGAGAAGTACTGCAAGACCAGTAAGCATGCCAGACCGAACCCGAGTATGAACAAATAATTGGACCAGTTGATATTGTTAATCGTACCGACATTCCAGTAGTAGATATCCGCCAGAGCAGAATCCGAAGCGACATACTTCAGCATGGTGGTTATTGCGGTGAAGAAGAACATGACCGCGATACCGACTAACATCACACCGCTCGTACTGATGTTCCTCTTAACCAATGTGAAAAACACCATCACGGAGGCCGGGATGAGGGCAAAGACGAAAGCGTTCGCCATGATGGCGAGATCGTACGAATCGGCCGCTGCTACAGATATACCCATGATGACGACCAAGGCCACTCCGAGGGATGCACCCGATGCGATACCAGTAAGGTATGGATCCGCCAGCGGATTCTTCATTGAGCTCTGCATTGCACACCCACACATTCCGAGGATCGCACCTATGCCTATAGCTCCTATCGCACGAGGGACCCTGCCCCATACTACGCTATCCGCCAATTTGGTAGCCGCATCCTGAGGAGTTATCCCCTGCAGGTGTTTTATGAAAAGATCGAGAGATTCCGAGAACGTGATATCGTACTTCCCGGAACCAATCTCCAGGATGATCGCTACGATAGTGACCACTGCACATATCGTAATGAACAGCCATTTGCGGAAGATGTAACGTTTACGTTCGTGCACGAAACCGTCAAAACCCTCCATTCAAATCGCCCCCTTCTTCGAGCGGATAATGATCCAGAGGAACAACGGTGCTCCGATGAACGACATGACCACACCGACCGGTATATCCCACCCTAAGGTTGGAGACCTACCTATAGTATCGCATATGAGAATGAATGCTCCGCCTAGGAGTCCGGCAGCAGGTATAAGGAAACGGTTGTCAGAACTGATGAACTGCCTCATGATATGGGGCGCGACCAGTCCCACGAAACCGATAACACCAGTGAAACTGATAATAGTGGATGTTAAGAGAGCCACGATGATGACCATTATGGAACGGAATGTGCTGACATCTAAACCTAGGGTCGAGGCACTTCCCGTACCCAGATACAAGAGGTTGAGCTGGCGTGAGAACACGTAAACAGCAATCGAGCACGCCAGAACACCAAAGAACATTATAGGAAGCATATCCACGGTGACACGTTCCATCGTTCCGAGCTGCCACAGATAAGCCTTCTTGATGGTGGACTCATCCGCGAACATCATGGTAATCGTACTGAGCGAACTGAAAATGTATGTAATGGCTATTCCTGCGAGGACAATGGTTGCAGCCGAGCGCCCACTATTAGAGGCGACTATGATTATGAATATGGCCGGGATGAGCCCGAAAAGGAATGCGTTGAACATCAGCCCCAGGTTGCCGAAATCGGTTCCAAGGCTGAATCCGAACACCATACCGATGGATACACCGAATACTGCACCCGACGATATTCCGGTGGTGTACGGGTCCGCCAAGGGATTCTTGGTGATGGACTGCATGACGCAACCACAGACGGCAAGGCCGAATCCTGCTATTATTGCAGCAAAGACACGGGGAGCACGTATGTTCCATATGGCGAAATCCTTGAACCAATCCGGGGAACGATACTCATATTGGGTGCCTATGATGTGATGGAAGATGTAATTGTACGTCTCCATCATAGTCACGTCGCCGGCACCTATGGTAATCGCGTAGCCTGCAACAAGAAAGACAGTTATAACGAGACCAACAATGATGACGATCTTTAGAAAGATATAACTGTAATACTTGTCGACGAAATCCTCACTCGAGGATGGTTCTACCATATCTGGCACGTTAAATCACTCCTGTGATTCCGCGTTGAGTGTCGGGTGCGATTCACTGTTGTAAGGAGGTTTCCAGTCAATATCCGGCAACTCCTTCATGGTGTCATCAAGGATCACATGAGGCTTCCCTTTGAAATCTACGACCTGGCAATTGACACCGTAGACTGTGCGGATGTTCTCCTCCGTGATAACGTCCCACGGCCGGCCCGCGGCGAATATTCCTCCCTTGTACATCATCAGTATGTTATCAGAATAACTGGCTGCGATGTTGATGTCGTGACTGATCATGATGACCAGCATGTTCTTCTCACGGCTAAGTTCCCTGAGAAGATGTGTAACCTCGATCTGATGCCTGATATCCAAATTCGAGGTCGGTTCGTCCAACAGCAAAACGCGCGGTTCCTGTACGAGCCCGCGGGCCAGAACAACCTTCTGATGCTGTCCCGCAGAGAGCTCGTTAAACTGGCGCATGGCGAGGGATTCGATCTCCAGCCTGCAAAGGGTGTCGTAGACCAGCCTGAGATCGTTCTCGTCTGTCCTCCATTTACTGAATGGATGACGGCCCATAAGGACCGCATCCACAACTGTCATGGGGAAGGAATCTGACGAAGCGACAGGCACGTAACCCATCTCTTTCGCCAGCTCCTTCAGTTGGATTTCAGATACGGCTTTGCCGTCCAGAAGGACGGCACCCACCTTGGGGGACAATATCTTACAGATACATCCTATCAAAGTGGATTTGCCGACTCCGTTCGGGCCGAGGATGGAAACCAACTGCGGGCCGTCTAAGTCGACCCACAGATCATGAAGTACACTAGTGTCTGAATAACCAAAGGAAACTCCTGAAATCTTCAGTTCCATCCTCAGTCCTCCTCAGGCAACAGGGTGAGCCTCAGCGTATTCCCTGATCTCTTCCGAAGTGACAAGGAACAGACCGTCTTCACCGACCTTGTATCCCGTCGCGGAGAAGGCGGGGTTGAAGGTGTCGATGTATTTCTGGAGAACGCTGTTACCATAGCCGACTCCGACATCATCTGCGAACAGTCCCTCAAGCATGTACGCGACTTTTGCGAACTGCGGGATGGTAGAGTTGAAGATGATGGCTTTGTCAGGGAAGAGGTCGAGGTTCTTGAAGTCCACAACCATCTTGCTGAGCAACTTGTCCGCAGACGAAGTCGTGCTGTAGTTGTAGTTGGCGAAGGCGATGATATAATCGGCCTTGAATCTCTCGTTGAGGAACCATTCCCCTCCTCCAGAACTAGCGGCCAGGTACAGTTTGTCATCACCGAGGGATTTGTCGTACTGCCAAGCATTGGTGAGACCAATCTTCGTGCACATCCAACCCTGAGCACCTTCAGAACTGTAGATGTTGTCGGACTCTCCGTAGATAACGAGAGCTCTCTGGTTCTTAATCTCGGGGTGCTTAGCAAGAACCTCGTCGACCTTGTCAGTAACCTCATCGTAACATTTGGCCAGTGAAAAGTACTTGTCCTTATTGTCAATCAAGAATCCCATGATCATGATGGCGGCAAGTTCGTTCTCACCGTTGAAGTCAAGGTGGATAACATTGATATCCGCCAGCTCGAAAGCATCCTGGTTATCGGTAACGCTGTCGGCACCGGTAAAGATGGCCTGGACGCCTTCGATAGCAGTCACAAGCTCATAATCGGCCTTTTTAGCGTTGTTACTGATGGCGGGAAGATCCTGGATACCAGTCCAGTACACCTCGTCTTTGAAGGATGAGGACTTACTGATTCCCACACATTTCTCCTGACCGAGAACAATCATGACGTTGATAGCGAAGGTTCCCACGGATACATATTTGGAAATGGGGTAGTGTGCATCTTTTATCTCGCCGAGGCAGTTAACGTAGAACAGCTTGCCCACAGTCTTGTCGATGATCTTCTCGACCATTGTTGCGTCTTCCTCGGTTATGTCTCCATCGTTGTTTGCGTCTGCGTAGGGATACTTTTTGACATCCCACTTGCCGTCTTTGATGATCTGCCTGATCGTGTCGACATCGTTCTTGTCGATATCGTCATTGTTATCGGCATTGCCTAAGATCATCAGGCGTCCTGTCGGTTCATATGCAGGGGCATTGTTTCCTCCATTCATGTTAAGGAGGAGGAATGCTCCGGCCGCTGCTATGACGACAACTAACACGCCTACTATGACTAGAACTTTAGTGTTCATAACGCGAAGATTTTCGTTATAGTATTTGGATGTATTACCCAATTAGAATTCGTAACACGATGTTTTTATCTGCAACAAAAACCTGATTTTTATCAAATAATTTGTTCATTAAATATCATCTGGCTGTCCAGACAGTGACAAAATCAATTTACGACTCATTATTGCATATCCCAAAAAAAATTGTTGGATACAATAAAAATAGAATATTAAGTGGTGTTAACTATAAAAAAATAATACA
>Ga0310786_10001454_pt1 | contig 38215 bp, 32 predicted proteins | sample AusTroGonzalo_MG_FD_203881 | JGI IMG/M metagenome (GOLD analysis project Ga0310786, IMG submission 203881) | Bovine rumen microbial communities from tropical cattle in Woodstock, Queensland, Australia - Gonzalo_03 (v2) (version 2) | ecosystem: Host-associated > Mammals > Digestive system >... | reverse complement strand
CTGCGCCTGCTCCGAAGCCACGCTCGAGCCCCCCGCCATCTTGTCGTACAACTGCGACCACGCCACGCCATCACCCTCGATGGTCTGCATCCTCGCCGACCCGTTGCCAATCTCCGAGTCCGGGGCAGTCACCCCCAAAGTGGTCTGCTCCGTCACCACATCCTCCGACAGGATGTTCAGGGCGTTGCCGACGGTGGCATCTTCACTGTAGCCGTCTTTCGACAGCTTGTTCTCGTCCAATGCCTCGATAGCAGCCTGCAGTGCATCCAGATACTCCTTAATGGAGAACTCCTCAAAATGTGCGGGATTCCATGCCCCAGCAGAGTGACCACCGGTCTTGGTCTTCCACAGGCGACGGTCATAGAATACTACGTCGTCAAGAACGTAGTCAGTTGTTGTTGAGAACACGGGATAACCCAGCGCGTTCCTTTCGATAAGCACGAGCAGAGATGCGCTCAGTGCCTGGTTGCTACGAGCCACGTCTGCTACGGCAGTGGTGGCAGTGTTACCGATGACCTTCTTCTTGGTCTTCGGGTCAATGATGTTACCTTGTACGTAAGACATAATTGTAAGTGTTTATTGGTTATAAAAAATACTTGTCGTTATTCTGAACTGCTGCTGTCCTCCTCGAACAGGCTGGCAGGGTCGCTGTTGGCCTCGAACTGCATTGCTTCTGCACCGGCTGCTGCACCTGTGCGGATGGCATTAAGGTCGCTGATGGCGTCCTGCTTGCCGCTCCAAGTTGCCTTCTCCGTGTCGCTCACTGTACGGTGGCCGCTGTCCTCCGTAAGGTCGGAAAGCGCAGATGGGATGGTGGGCTTGTTCTGCAGCTGCGTGTAGTCCGTAGTGCCAGGGTCGCCCTTCGCGCAGAGATTCGTCTTCTCGTACTGCCCCGTGAGCGGATTCCAACGATAGACGTAGTTGTCGTCGCCTATATAGTCAGCCTTGGCATTCTGCGCATCGGTCAGTGCCTGATAGAGTGCAGCCAGCACACGGGCATATTCGTCCACGAGGTCGGCGTCCGTCGGGTCCTCAGTAGCCTCGAACTCCAGCTTTTCCTCCAGCTTCGTGTCCACCTCAGTCTTGGAGTAGGTGGTGCTCTGAGGCGCGGCTGCATTTGCCTTTGCAAGAGAAGTCTGCACCGCCTCCGTCATGTCGGTAGATGGGATGCCTCCGCTGGGCTTCGTGTACTTCGCCGCAATCGCGTCGTTGATGCCACCGATGATGCCAGCCAATGTCTGTGCGTCGGTGATACCAGCGAGGAAATCCACAATCTCATTGAACTTGTCGATGATGCCGTCCGCATCCTCCGCAATCAGCGACTCAAGAGCAGCCACCTTGTTGTTAAGCGTTGTGAGGTCGGCAGGCTGGAGTGCGGTTCCTGCAGCAGTGAGCAATGCCTGCACTGCACTTGCGAGGTCGGAAGACGGAATACCTGTTGTAGGCTTCACATACTTCTCGGCATCCGTCTCGTCCATAGCGGCAAGACGTGCGGCAAGCGTGGTGTAACTGCCCTTTGCGGCGTTCATAGCGGCGTTGGCATTGTTTGCAGCCGTCTGTGCCACACCCGCTTTCTCTGTAGCCAGAGTAGCGGCGGCATTGGCATTGTCGGCAGCATCGTTGGCATCGCCAGTCGCTGTGTTGGCATGGGTCGTTGCCGTCTGTGTGGCGGCAGTGGCAGTCTGCGCGTCAGTGATAGCCTGATAGAGCACGGCCAGCACACGGGCCAGTTCATCCACCGTCTCTGCGTCCGTCGGGTCGGTGTCCGGCTCAAACTGGAGAGCGGTGTCAGCAGCTTCCAACGAAGCCTGCACGGTGGCGGTCATATCGCTCTTAGGAATACCTCCGCTTGGCTTCACATACTTCGCGTTGAGCTGCGTGGCGATGTCTGCGAGGATTCCGGCAAGCGTATCGTTGGAGCCGATACCTGCAAGGAAGGCCACTATCTCATTGAACTTGTCAATCACACCGTCCGCATCGGAGGCAACGAGGGCTTCCAGTGCGGCCACCTTCTCTGTGAGTGTCACGATGTCAGCAGGCTGCAATGCTGTACCGGCAGCGGTCAATAGCTGCTGGATGGTGGCTGTGAGGTCAGTGGCGGGGATGCCAGACTGCGGCTTCTGGTAGGCTGTATCTGCAGCCGATAACGACTGCTGCACGGATGCGGTCATGTCCGTCTTAGGAATGCCCGTGCCTGGCTTCTGATACGCGGTGTCGGCATAGCCCAACGACTGCTTCACGCTTGCAGACATGTCCTTGGACGGAATGCCCGTCGAGGGTTTCTGATACGCGCTGTCAGCCTTTTCGAGGCTCGACTGTACGCCGCTGGTCATGTCGCTCTTGGGAATGCCAGTACCGGGCTTCTGATAAGCCGTAGCACCTGCTGCCGCGCCGCTGCGGATGGTCGTGAGGTCTGCAATGACATCCTGCTTCGACTGGTCCAGCGTATTAACGCTCTGCCTCAGTGCAGAGAGCAGCGCATCGAGCGTCGTACCCTCTATACCGTTAAGGAAAGCGATAACCTCGTTGAACGTGTCGATGGCCGCCGTGGTATCCTCTGCGCCTACCAACGCATTGAGTGCGTCACTCAGAGCCTTGATGCGCTGAGAAAGCGCGGCATTGATGCCGTCAACGTACCGTTTCGCCTCCGTCGCAGTCAGCACGATATCCTTCAGCTGCGTCAGCTTTTGTAGTTGTTCTGGTGTTATCATGGGTTCGTTACGTTAATACGTTATCACGAGATAACGAGTGATTACTCCGAACTTGAACTGTCTGAAAACAGGCTTGCAGGATCTGCGTTCTCCTTGAACTCAAGTTTGTCGAGCATGGCAGTTGCAACGCCGCCGCTCTTTACAGGATTGTTGCTTGACTCCGTCGGTGTGGAATCCAATGTCTTCACACCGTCGAGAATAGATTGTACCTCGTCCTTGTTGTAGGAAAGGTAGCGGGAATTAACTTTTACGTCTGACATAGTGATTATGTTTGGTTATTAAAGAATGGTGTCCTACTCACTGCTACTGCTCGTGCCAAAGATTTCGGCCAGCGCCTCTGCTGTCTCCTCGGCTGTCACTACATTGTTCTCAATGGCCGTCACGCGATTTTCTACGGCTGTTGCCCTTCCTTCGAGTCCCGTTGCACGGCTTTCAAGGTCGGTGGCGCGTCCTTCCAGAGCAGTTGCCCTATCCTCCACATCTGTTACACGTTCTGTGAGTGCAGGCATGTCGGTATGCAGCAACTTGCGCAAGTCCTCCATCTCATCTACGGAGATAACATCCGTCATCGTGACGGTGAAGTCCTCCCATCCGCCTGGCTCCGTGTCACCTTCCCAGGAGTGCGGCACGAGGCGGAACATCTGTCTGTCGCTCGAAGCCATGCCTGCGGCACCTTTGTTGAGAATGACCTTCAGAGTATAGAGTCCCGTGTGCTTCTGCATGGCACCGAGGTAGGTGGCCGTCACCTGATTGCCGCTGATGCTCCAGCGAATGTCAACGATGTGACCGTATGGGTCGTAGAGGATGATGGTCGTGTTCTCCGGAGTCAAGAGCGTGCCGCCCTTGTTTATCTCGACAAAAAACGAAATCGGCAGGTCGTTGCCTATTCGGTAGTTAGGGATAGTAGTCATGGTTGTGAGTAATCTGATTTATCGCCAAGATAAGTAATTGTGTTGTTGCGGTCAAGGGAGAAGAAAACGCCATCAGGTGTTTATGTTTGTTCCGATTTTATATAATGCTGTTATACGTTGCGCGTTTATGCTCTACAACATAGACAAAATTTGCGGTTATCTTCAAATTTTGTCGTACCTTTGCCGACGAAATCACAAACTTTGGAGCAGGAAAAGGACAGAAGCACTCGAAGCCTAACTTTCCACATTAAGAGTATCGTCCTGGCTTGCAGCGGCAAGCCCAAAGCTCCAAATGTTCCAAAACAAAAAGACCCATGCTGTTACCGACAATGACACCAGAAGAGAAGGTGGGGGAGATGCACAAAGTGCTCCCCCACCTTTACAAACACGCAAATGAATGGCTTCACAGGAACATGCAGCGGTTCATCCGCACGAAGATGTTTCCTGCGTGTTATACATCCGACTTTGACCTGACACAGGAAGGGCTTGGAAAGTGGACGCTTGCCACCATTGCCGAGAGCAAGAGCAACATGCGCAAGGGCGTTGCCACGTTCCGCGCCTACCAGACCTACCACGTCTCACACGCCATGAACCCGCTCAACAATGGGACGGGCATCTATGAATTGGTGGCAAATGACATGGGAGATGTGAGTTGCCATGAGTTCACGCCGCACTACTTCAATCGCCTCCGCGAGCGCTACATTGCCCCAAAAGGCATAGACCAACCGCCTTTCTCCGAACTGGTTCGCCGAATGGAGTGCGAACATTGGTCGTCGATGGATGCCACGATTAAAGGATTTCGCTATAAGAGAGACGAGACAGGCAAGTACGCCCTTGTGGAAGACCACGACATTGACCGTCAGCCTGGATTCGACAATCTTGTCACCTACCATCGCGACGGCATCAGCATGGGCGTGTCTGGAGCTGGGAGGCTCTATTTCCTATTCCTCACCTATGTCCCAAACGACCTGCTCTATCCCGACCAGGTGGCGGAGCAGAAGCGTAACCTCATGGAGCTGCGCGGATATGAACTGAAGCAGCGGTTCAACCCGTTTGCTACGCTCAATCGCAAGGAGTGGATGACAAGGGAACTGAAATGAAGCGAAAACGCAAACGTAAGCCAATCTATGTAGCCGAACCTCAGTATGTATTCGATGAACTGCCAGGTTACATGCAAAAACGCTATTTACATGGACAAGGCTTTGTAGATGTGAGACCAGAGATGACAAGGCAACACTACCCATACAACGTGCAGCCCGTCTTCGGCCACACACCGACATACGACAGCTACGGCAAGGCGTGGATTGACCGCGAAGAGGACGGCCTTTTCATTCCGCTATCGGATTACGAGATACGTTACATGCGACGTCTCTCAGCTCAGGAAGCCATAAGCGAGTTTGAGCGGGCGCAGTTGCTGGAAGATGCGGAGAAAGAGGCACGCCGAAGACAACTTAAAGAATTGGCCAAGAAGAAACGAGAGAATCGCTATCTGTGGAACTACCTTCACAATACAGGGCTATGGTACGAAGCACTAAAGGCCGGTTGCCACCTCGGTTGGCTCTTCCATAAGATTGCGGGGAAAATAGAACTCTAAAGCATGTAAATCAGTCAGTTCGCCGTGTTCCGTTTATCGTTTTTGCTGTTATTTGTTTTCTCTTTATGTTGTAGAGCATATAGATTTCTCTTTGTCGCTTTCAAATTTTGTCGTACCTTTGCACCCAAACTTCAATTTTTGTTGTTACTGTCACAGCAAATATGAAACATTGGTATATAAAGATAAAGAACCTATGGACTGCTTTGTTTGGTAAGCCGGTTATGACCGACGAGGAGAGGGAAAAGCTCCGCACGGAACTGGAAAACAAGCAGGGTGAGATAATGGGCTTACAGACGCTCGTTGAGAACCTTCGCGAAAGGCTTCGTGACGCAGAGGAACAGATGCAACAGTCAGACCGAAAGCTCGGGCAAATGATGAAGACGAAGCAGATGTTCGACAAGATGAACAATAACCTTTCAGACCTTGTGCTTGCGATGCAAGTCGGGAACGAAGAAAGTGTGCGTGATGTAACGGAGCACTTGTCTTGGAGCAAAGACTTGACGGCAATCGCCCAATGTTATCTCTCATTAGTGCAGCGCAAGGACGAGTTGGAGAGACATGCAAAAATGGCTGCGAAGCAAGATGATAATTTTAATTTCGACTAAACCATAACTACAAAATGAAAAGTGCAAGGATTCGGAGGCGGAACAAGCAAGGATTCGCCGGTGTTGGAAGCTACAAAGGACTTGGTGAGAAACATCAGTATGGCAATTACAAAGACTATAAAGATGCCCCAGACTTCGTGCATCGAAGCTACGTTGAATATGCCAAACGCTTCGGATGTAAGCATCCAGGGAGTAAACGCCACGCCCAACTCAAACTCTATATGAAACCTGTAGTACAATAACGAAACAAAGACAACATGAAATCGGATTACATCTATTTCGGCGACTCTGGACTTACGAGTACGAGCGCCAACCATGTGGCAAACATGGCAAAAGAGAGTGTGCAAAAGACAATCAACGACTTGGATGCGGTTAGTTTCTATGGTACAACCGTGAGTCTTCTCAGCGGTGGAACACCACAGCAAGCAAAGATAGGAAGCAAGCGCGAAGAACTTGATGACATCCAAAGATCCTTGGAAGCTATTGGAGAGGCTAATTCTCTCTGCGCATGGCTCCGCGAGGCTATCAAGGCCCGCGAGCGCCTCCTGGCAGAAGTGAAGTCCACGACGCTTGAATGCTACTGCAAGGACGTTCTCGGTGGTATTGACGTGCCTAACCCTGATACGAATATCACATCTTGGATGAAGGAGAAAGGCTACGCACAGCCTGATATCAACGGAGATTTCCTGGATGTTGAGACTCCGATAGCTGTCCGCTTTTCAACTGCCAGCCGTATCGGTAAGATGTGCAAGAAGTTCAATCTAACAATGCCTACCGAACCAAGCATTGAAGCCCCAATGACAGAGGATGAATACATGTCCACGCTCTCGGTTAAAGAACGCAACCGATTCCTTATGCTTGAGGCGAAGGCTGCGTCCATCGGAAAGTTTATCCATAAAAATGGACACCTCTATGAGGAAAGGGAGACACTGCGAAAAGTCATTGCAAACCCAATCAGAACAAACGGAGAAGGTGAAAACACTCTCATCTACCGCTTTGAGCCATCTGTATCACAAAATGATGTGGATTCGATGTTTTTCCGTCTCGCTGCCGAACACCGTGCAATACAAGCCGAACTGAATGGTCTGTTAGCGGAGAGAAGCCGTACCATTGAAGCAGACAAACAAGAAAAGGCGGCCCGTTACCAGAAAGCTTGTGATGAGTTCAACCGTGAGATGAGCGTGCTGCAGGACAAGCTCAATGCCTATATGTTTGAAGAATGTAAAAAAATGAGTACCATACAAAGTGATTACGATGCGTGGAGCACTCAGCAGAAGAATCGCCATAAGGAACTGTCGGCAGAACTTGCAGCATGGAAGCTTACAGAATCCAAGCGCATCGCCAACCTTGGTATCATCATCCCAAACGAATTACGAGACATCTACGACCGCGTAAACGGACTTGGAAAATAACCTCGTGGAGAGCCGCGAGGTACAGTTGCTCTTTGAATTGTTGGTACAGGTAGCCGCAGACTGAAGGTATCTACTGCGAAACTGCGGCGCACCGACGTCGGAAGTGGTTTTCTTGACACCTTACTCACACCGAGGGTCGCGGGTTCGATTCCCGTATCACGTGTTCCGTGATTAGCTCAGCTGGTTAGAGCATTGGTAAAAGTAAAGAAGTTTGCAGGTTCGAGTCCTGCCTTGGTACTCGTTGCCAAGTGGCGGAATCGGTAAACGCGCGAAATTGCGGATTTCGTACTGAATAAACCATAAACCACAATCACGTTGCGACACGAAACTCTTCCATTCGTGGCCGTGTGGCTGTCGCCTCACGAAAAGATTTCGTTCTCGACAAGTGTCGTAACGGTTCTTGCTCTGGTTGCCGGTCTTGTCTCTGACATCACCGCCGCCGTCAGGCCTGTGCCATTTGGACCCATAGTTCAATGGATAGAACGAGTGGCTACGGACCACTTGATGAGGGTTCGACTCCTTCTGGGTTCACAGATAGTCAAACATTAAGTGGAAGGCACTGTCTTAGTCTTTCAGCAGTGTCAGAGTGAGTTTCTATTCTCATGATCGTCCCACCAAGTCAAACCTGGGTAGGCCGATAACGGTACGGGCAAGAAACTGGTGGGAGTTTTCAAGAATGAAAGCAAAAGATAAATCGTGATTAGCGAACAAGATATACAGATTATTAACGCTGTGCCGTTGACGGATGTCATGTTGGCATGGGGACTGGTTCCGCACACAGAAGCCAAGAACGGCTCGTGGGCGGGTTACTTGTGTCCGTGGCACGACGACCATAGGCCATCGCTTGTTGTCGATAAGACGCTACGCAAGGGAGCCACCGACCTCGGTTTCAAATGTATGGCGTGTAAGCAGGAAGGCTTCGGGGCCATACAACTTGCCGCCCGACTTATGGGTAAGCCTGCGGGTCAATTGTCTGCTGATGACTTCAAGGAGGTTGCCTGCGAACTGGCCGAGCGAATGAATATTGAGACGGAGGACTATATCCCGGGAAGTGAACGTCTGCGTTCCGTCATCATGGGGCCAAGTGAGTTTCGCGAGCATGAGCCACAATATCAGGAATGGGATGGCGGACAACCCATCTTCGAGCAAGGAGAATGGACGGTACAGGGACTGAAGGCACTTGGCCTGCGCGTGGAACAGGCGATGCAGAAGATAAAAGCTGCGGATGGTTCGGAAGACTCAGACACTCCGCTTGTAAGGATTGGTGATATGTTAGCACAATTCGACCCTGATACCGGCGAGGCGCTATACCGCTGTTCGCTTGGAAGGGATTTCTACCAAGATCCTAAGAAAGCCGAAACACGTACCATAGCAGAATGGGGTAGGGAACTGGAGGAACGATTCCATATCTTCCCCGTTAAGCGCTTTATTAAGTTGCAGGAGAACGAAGAAACGCATGGATACTTCGTGCTTATTGTCAATAGTAATCCAAGTTACCCCATCTTTATGTTCCGCTATCCTTTCGGCATCAAGAAATATGAGCCGCTGACGAGAAAGCCAGGCACGAAATGGACGTGGTGGAACTTGACAGAAAACGCAGACCTTGAGCACAGGTATTATGCCGATAGCGACTTGGAGGATTATTTGGAGGGAGTTAAGCCCACACAGGACCCGCGTCACCCGTTCGTAGAAACGGAGAAGGGCAAAGACGGTAGTCCGGTTAAGATACGCTTCGAGCGCGTTGTCTTGTGTAGTGGTCCTCGTGATGCGCTCCAGGTGTGGGCACACTCCACCGCTCATGTCGTATGGCTGCACAGCGAGTCAAGCGGCTTCGACCAAAAGGGCAGCGGGACGGTACGGCCAAATCGTTGGCTTAGGGGCTTCATTAAGAAATTGCTTGGTGTGACTGTCGAAGGTGGACTCTATGTATGCTATGACGAGGATGCAACAGGACTGGCAGGCTCGCAGGCAATAGCACTGAACGACCCGCAAGTACGGTGGCTTAGACTGCCAGCAGAACTTACACAAATCCAGAATAGTCAGAATAAGGATTATCGCAAACCACTTAAAGATGTGACCGACTTCATCACGCACTTTGCTGAAGTGGAGCGGTTGATGCCGGCAGATGTGCAGCACGACGACCCGGTAGAGTGGTTCGACAACGCACTTTTCGACACGCCTACATGCCAGTTCTGGCAGTGGGAGAGCGAGCGCAAGGAGAAGGACGGAACATCAAGGAACCGTTATAAGTTCGACCTGCGAAACGTCCCTGTCTTCCTCCGCGCCCGTGGCATGGTGCGCAGCACGATGGCACAGGGCAAAGCATCGTTCAGTCGCTTCTTCCTGCTTGGCAACGACCACACATACGCCGAGTGCTTCCCAGGAGAAAAGGGAGCAAACAAACTCGTTGCATTGGCTCGCGACCTGATGGCAGAATGGCTAAAGGCACACAAAGAGCAGAATGATAAGAAGGGCGCACTTAGCCGCGCAATCTATAATGCAAAGCTGGAGCAATCAACACTGGAAGTCATAGAACAGATGAACTTCGACGACAAGAGCTTCGGCAATGACTTCGACCACTTCTTTTTTGAGAATACAGCCGTCAAGGTAACAAAGGATGGCATAGAGACTATACCATATAGCCGGATGCGATGGTGGACTAACCGCGAAGGTATTATGCCTGGTAGTTTTGTCGCGATTCCACAGTCTTGGCGCGTCATCGTCAATCCTCAGTACGCATCACAACTCGATGCTCACGAAGAGATGATGAAGACGCTCAAGACATCAGAAGAACGCGCTCAGGAGAATATGCGGTGGGACGCATGGAGTTCACTCTGGCATTACAAACTCATCTTGGATAAGCCGCTCGATGAAATGCCACTCCACTTCCGCTTTCTATACAATAGCATAAGGATATGGTGGGAAAAGGAGGCGCTTGGTGACAAACTGACTGCAACCGAAAGACAGATGCAGGACATGTACTTCATCGCTGCCGTTCACGCGCTTGGCTCTGCACTTGTCCGTCACAGAACACGAAGCCGCCAACAATTCGTACATATTACAGACAATGGCACGCGACGGGAGGAACTGGCCAGCGGAGGCACTGGAAAGTCTGCCTACCTTGACCTATTGGCTCTCGTCCGCCCTGTCTTAAAGATAGACGGTAAGGCGTTGGAGGGTGCAAATATCTCACTTACGCAGGAGTTGGCAAAGGTGGTGCCAGGACTGCACTCGATTGTCTGCCTCGACGAATTGCCAATGGGTTTCTCCCCGAAGAGCCTGTATAACCTCACGGCATCCCTCACAGCACGCGGCCTCTACCGCGAGAGCATGACACTCGAAGGCGATGATGTGCCGAAGTTTGTCGTAGCAAGCAACGAGCAGATAGACCTCTCCAGCGAGAGTACCAGCCGAAGAACGTACCAGCTCTTAGTGAGCGACTACTACCACCCAAGAAGCATGGACGGCTCACGCCCTGCCCATACGCCATCCGACGACTTCGCAAAGCAGTATCACATTGACGAGGTGGCAAGAAACCTTCCTCCTGTCTTGCTGAAAGAAGCCCGCAACCTCCTTCTTGCCTGCGTCCAAGTATTCTTCCAGTTCCCAGACGAGACCATCCGCCCACCAAAGGATAGCCGCGCCATGCTTCGTCAAGCACTGGCAGCATCAAAGGATAAGCAGTTTACACAATGGATAGACGACTACCTAAGCAAACCATACCACAGAGCACAGCCAATCGCTCAGCGTGAATTAGCAATATCACTCTTGGACTACTGCGGCATTACAGTAGGGCAGAAAACTATAGATTCGGCGTATGCCCGCATCCGTAAAAACATGGATGACTATCTTCGTACCAGTGCCTATGTCTGCAACCCGCCAGTAGTATTGCTTACTGCATCAGACCGTAAGACAGGATTCCGTCAATGTGCCGCATGGCAGCATCCAAAAGGACCAGATGGTTACAGCATAGCTACTGACGACAAAGGCAATCGCTTGCCGCGAGTGAAGACTCCTCCATATCCGAAGGTGTATTACTTCTACCGCAAGAGCGAGGTTCCGCGTCACTTCTATGACCCAAAACATGCAGGTGACAAAGATTACGTTCAGGGAGCTCCTGATATAGACCCAGAAACAGAAACTCTATGAACCGTAATAATACTGGACTCGTAAACAAGAAAAATGGATCTGTGATTGTCATCCGCAAAAGCTGCTTGACTGGCAAGGTGGTATGGATATACAAAGGCAAGAACAGGCACGCCGCTCGGACGGCATATTATAGGGCATGTAGAGAAGAAGCAAGACGCACGCGCAAAGAGAAAGAAACAAAGGTGCAGCGCAGGAAGAATATACTAAAAGTGCTGGAGGATTGTCTGGAGGAGATTCCAATCACGGAAGCCCTCACACCCAAACAGGTCGAGGCCGCCAGGCAAATGCGCAACATCAGCAATGAAGATATAGGCAGTCATAGAGAGTTCTTCGAGCACATCATGGAAGAGCGTCGCCGTCGGAAACAAGACATGAAGATACGGCAGCAAATGAAGCTCAGAAATAACAATAATAACACAAACGAAAAGATATGAAGAAAACTATCCCAATCATCCTTCTACTGGCATTTATTGCTATATGTTTCATTATTCCGGCTGTTTTGCCAACATGGTTCACTCATGGCATTATGCTGATTATCCTTTTATCCATACTTGCATTGGAAGGGACGAAATTCAAAGAACTTCATAACGATACCAAATAAGTTTGTCACCTATGAAGAAAACTATTGACCTTGGCCCGCGCATCGAATATTTTGGCGTATTGCAGACATACGTTCAGCAAGGGCTACTTGAAATATTGCCGGCAGCTAATGAAGCCTATATTACAGCGGCGGCACTCTATAGTCTGTCCTATACCAGCGACATTGACAAGAAAGTCATGGAAGCAGAGCAGGCAGGCAACAAGCGTGAGCGGCAACGACTCCTTGCCGAACAGTTCCACTCGCTTACCAAAACAACCGAGGATATATGTATATATTCCAACTTCCTCAATGCGGCAGCAGAAGGGTTCAAACAATACCAGCAGGCATCTGAACTTGCAAAAGATACCCCCGCATCTTCTACGGCAGTCCGTCAAGCCGATGAGAATATGCGTAAGCCGCAATCCGTGAATCGTAAAAAAGGAACTTGCTTCGCATTGCATGTCGTGGAAGATAGTAACCCGCATACACTTCTCTATACTATTATCATTACAAAGACCCGCCACTGGTTCAGTCCGTGGAGGGTAAGTAATGAATACGAACTGATAACCTACTAAGCATTCCCATTCATTATGCCAATAGAGGAACAACCCAAACGCCGTGTTCACATGCCCAAGAGCATCATAGAACAATGCGCCATAATAAAAGATAAGGGCTATAAACCTGCATCAATAAGTAGGGCCAAGTCATACGCTCGAAATCACTTAACAGGTTTCACACAAAGACAAAACGAATTTGTGGCTAACCTTCCGAAACAAACACTGCCTGTTTCATCGAAAGAGAAGTCTATCGTCTCAAAACCGATACACGAGCTTACTAATAAGCAGGCATACGAATTTGCCATGCGTCAGGCACTTGAAGCAAGCGACAGCATCCGTATGAGTGTTGAAGAGATTCAACAGTACGCAGCAGCTGTCTATTGGTCTATCAGATACTTCAATGACCGTGACCCCAAACATAAGGAATATATGCGCTTTGTTGAAGAATGTCGTAGAGCACGTGAAGAGGCAATCCTGCGAAAGAAACAGGAAATTCTATCCAAACAGAAACCAGACTTAATTGTTAAATAATAATCACTTAAATTCTAATCATTATGCAAATTTTCAAAGGTTTTCTCAAGGCGGCTGCTACAAGCCTTGTTGTATTGACAGCTATGATTATGTCAGTACATTTTATCGGTGAGTTATGGACAAATACCATCTTGCTTATTTTAATTATTATCTGTATCGTTTTCTCATTCCAACTTGGCCTCCATGAAAAGAAGAAGATTGAACTTCACATTGAAAAAGAGGATATCGACATTGATGGCGTTGCGGAATTTATGGAGAACTATGGGCGTATAGCGAAAATGGGTTATATGTCGCTCTTCAAGTCCGACAATGAACAACCTTCCTATGCAGAACTCAATGCCGAGCAACAGGTGATGAAGAGCGAGGAGAATGAACTGCGTACCCGTCTCGCAGAGACTATTAAATTCAAGGATAGCGACACATTCAAGTCCTGGGAAGAAAAGAAGCAAAATGCCTTGCTCCGACAAATTGGAGCCATGTCGTTCTATCACCTCACGATTCTGACTCGCTGTTCTATTGAAGGTGTTTTGTTGCCTAAAGAAGGCACAAGCAGTTCTGACGGACAAGATAGTTCATCCAGTAGTCCAGACGACTCATCAAGCGACGACAATTCATCTTCGTCCGGCACAAACTCATCATCATCATCGGATAATTCTGATTCTTCTGGTTCATCAGATAGCTCATCATCTTCATCTTCCCAATCATCTTCATCCTCTTCCTCTTCACATTCCTCCTCATCTGACTATTGATATAGGTTCATCAGAGGACACTGGTTCCGCTATCCGGAATGGTCGTAAACCAGCACCAGACAAATAGCCACAATAACGGTGGTTATGTTTAGTTGAACCTAAACATAACCACCCCACCATAAATTTTCAATCAAATAATGAAGCCAGAAAACTATATACCGATACAAGATCCTGACGAACAGCGTCTGCGCCGTAAATTCGCTATTATTGCTATGCGTGGGATGCTTGGTAATGAAATGTTTATGCACGGGATTCAGACCCGTGTTGCAAACCAAGAATCTCTTCCAGAGTATATCGCCGACTATTCAGTTCGCTTTGCAGATGCACTCATTGAGAAGCTGAAGCATTAACAAGTATGTTGCAGAACATAGTTGCCCCCGCACTTTTCTTCATCAAATAATAGTATCTTTGCACCGCTCTATCTTATCGACGAGGTATTATTATGCCCGAAGAGTACCTTACTGGGTCCTCTCGGAAGGGCATAATAATCCCGCGTCTAAGATAGAGCAAACATAGACACCGAGAGACCCATTTATTATGTAATAACTCTTAAAAACTACAAGATGAAGAAAACGATTCTGTTATTAGCAGCAACATTCATGTTTGCAGCCTGCGAGAAAGTTGTCGTTGACCCAGCCAGCGGCACAAGTGAACAATCGGAACAAGCAGCCGAACAGGGCAAAACGAAGAAATTCACCTTCACTTTGAAGGGTGATTTCTCGAACCAGTGGAAGCCTATTACCAGAGGTTATCTCCAAGCCGACGGCAAAGACCTTACAGATGTGTGGGTGCTGGACTATGACGGCGCAGGGAACTTGCTGCAGCAGTTGCATCAAGATGACAATACCAGCGAGGACTTCGGCAAACCCGTCCTCAACCTTGCCTACGGTCAGCATCATGTCTATTTCATTGCCAGCCGAGGGCAGTCGCCTACGCTCAACACAGAGACGAAGACGATTTCCTTCACAAAGGTACTTGATACCTTCTACAAGGATTATGAAGTAAGTGTCGTTTCGACAAGCAATGGCAACAGGGCTGTGACACTGGACCGCGTTGTTACTCGTCTGCGCCTCACCTTTACCGATGCAATCCCAAGCAATGCAGCGACGTTTAATGTGGCTCCAGCTGTCTGGTACTATGGTTGGAACTATCAGACTGGTGCGCCTGCTGCATCCGCAAGCAATCAGGCCGTTGTGGTCAATATCCCCTCTTCCAGCATCGGCAAGACTGGCGAATATGTGAACGTATTCGGTTTCTCGGCAGCTACCGAATGGACTACCGACATCAACTTCAATAGCAAGACCAGCGGCGGCGACGTGATAGGTCAGGCCACCATCACAGCTGCACCATTCGTAGCCAACAGGAGCACGGAGTATTCAGGCCCTTTGTTCGGTAGTCCCGATAGTGAGGTCACGATGGGATTGAGTACCGATTGGACTACTCCAGTCACGGGGACATGGTAACACTCCAGCGTCTCCGTACAATCATAGACAACGAGATACACCGTCACCTCCCTAATGCCATAGAATTGCGGATGCCTGGAGAAACACTTGTTTTACCAGTAAGCTCCGAAGCTGTAGCAAACGAAATTCTTGTGAGAGGTGTTGAAGAGGTGGAACTTGTCAACATAGGAACGTCGTTGATTGGCGAAGACTTTATATACGCATTGTCGATAGAGATTAAATGATAGCGTCCAACGATTATCTCCCTTGACGGTCTCTTCGTTTTGCCCTATTTTGGGGATAAACGAAAACTGTAGAATATGATTAACTCCTGTAAAGAATTTGCATTGAGCGATGTCGCCGCTATTGTCGCTATCCCTGTTGCCAACTATACGCCAGATGGTTCGATAACCATCTCCCCTACTATCGCATCCACAAGTTTTGAACCAACTCTCGATACATCAGTTATAACTATTGGGATAGCCGCAGAGGTGGGGTCTTTGATACCAATAAAGCACGCTACGGGGAAAGTCAAGGATTCAGAACAACTATCTGTCGCAGGAAGGCTACATACCGTTAGCGTTGATTGCGAGGTAGATGACCGCGATGGTGACGTTTGGACTCTTCTGCAAGCATTAGAACGCACACCAGCACATCTTGTCCTTATGTCAAGAGAAGGTACAAAGTTTTTTGTGCAGGGTTCGGATGATACCTACCAATGCACAGTCGGTCGCGACGGAGAGAAGACTACTGTCAGCTTTAAGGTCCAATGTATAATGGGACTGCAACTAATCGTATGAAGTTGACATGCCATTCTACAGAAAGAGCCGCTACACATCACGTGCTGCGGCTCTTTCTTCTTTACGACTAAACTAACAATGAGAATTACTTCTGTCTTTTGATGAGTTCGATGTATGTTTCTCTTAGGTTATTGATAACACGCTGGTTCGATGTGACAAGGGCAGTGAAATGACCATTATAGTTGATGTTTACATTGCCCCAAACGGCAAAGTCCGGGAAAATGATTGCCGTATCATTCTGTTGGATATTATAAGCCTGCAAACGGTCTCCATACGGATTATCGGTTAGCCACTTCGATGCAGCAGGTGACTTTTTCTTGCTTAGGTCTGTTATGAGTGTGAGTCGGGAAATGACGTTCATCGTTCCTTTTCCGTTTCGACGTGCTATTGTCTTATTGAGTTGCTGTGCCAGCACTTCTGCAGCAGCATTGGGTAATGACGGGCAGACAAACAGCAAAGGAGTGTCAGCATAACGTGTGAGTGCAACTGGCAACAACTCTGCAATGGACAGGTCACCAAAGCCGTGAAACATTCTGGTGCCGTCTGCCCCAATCTTATCTCTCAACGCAGGCCATTGCTTCTGCGTACAACAAGGTTCAATCTGAAACATAATGAATAACGTAAAAACGGAGGGTGTGCAGCTCTCACCTACACACCCTCTGCTTGTAATTAGAGATTAGTCAGTGATTGTGATGTTGTCGGAAACATCGTCAAGGAGGCTGCTGGAACTCGGGTCGTCGTCGTTCTCAATCTCGCCGTACCACTTCATGACAGGATAGAGCTGGTAAGCGCAATTGACCGTAAAGGTCTGACCGTGATCGTCAGAACGGTTTGCGCCGCTGTCAGCAGCTACGCTATACTCTGTCTCGCCGAAAGGATTACCGACTACCTTATACTCCTTACCCTTAGCAGTTACCTTGCCAGTTGGGAAGAAGAAGAGGTTCTTGTCTGTATTGTGGAGAATACGGCTTACATAAGCCATATCATCCTCGTTCAGCTCAACTCGGCCTGTACCGGTGTGAGAGAAGCCAGAACCCATTGGGTTGGACTCCGATGTCACCTGCCCTGTCTGACCCTTGAAATCGATGCGGAAACCCTTCAAAGCAGCGTTCGCACCTGCCTTTGGGGTAATCACATACTCAGGAGCACCATCGTGAACACCAATGCTGGTGATATGGTCGCTATCCAGGGGCACTACATATACGCAGTTGCTAAGACCTGCAGGATTCTCCTTGCATTGTGCGCCAGAGGAGAGTACGTTTTTAAGATTACATGCCATAACGTATGATAATTAAGAATTTGTAATTTATAGTCTTTGTGATTGTCAGAGGGCGGGGCTTTAGCACCCAAAGTGTTAGTCACCCCGCACACCTCCGACAGTTAGAGGGTTAGTGAGAGCTGGAAGAATCAGAGGAATCTTCTGCCTCGAACTGAGCCACGAGGTTCACAACGCCACCGCTGAAGGTGTAGTTGTAGGGGTTAGCGGTTGCACCATCGCTCCAACCTGCGAAGACATAGTTGGTCTTCGGGGTAGCTGTTACGGTGATGATATCACCCTCTGCATAGAGTTCCTTCTGACCGCTTGTGATAGCAACGGTGCCCTTCTCCTCGTTGCCGGACTCAACCGTGAAGATGTCTGCAACATAGTCGCCTGCGGGAAGAGCGAGAGGTGTGTTGACAGCATCGTTGGTGCAGAACAGCTTGGCACTGTAGTCGCGAATGCGACAAGCCTGAGCGGTCTGTACTTGATAGTCGAACAGGTTGTGGTCGTCGCTGTTGCGCTCAACTGTGATGTTGGCCTGGCTCTCGGGACGGATGTCACACACATACTCCAGGTTGCCAGGAACAGTAGCGATGAGCTGGCCGCCCTTACCCATTGCACTGTGGCTGATAAGGGTGATGTTGCTCATGGTGGCGAACTTCCAACCCTCGGTGAGCACACTGGGAGAGAGCTGAGGATGAGTCAGCATGTAGCCCTCGATGCACAGGTCGCAGAACTCGCGGCTTGCATAAATGAGAACCTCGTCCTTTGCCATGAGGTCCGGATGCAGACCGTTGACGAAGGCTTTGAAGATGGCATAAACCTGCTGTGCGGTCTTGCCATTGATGCCACCAGTCTCTACCATATTGCCGATGGCGGTAGAGATATAGCCCTTTGTGATAGCCTTGGCAATCTTGGTGTAGATACCATCGTACAGAGAGAGACCGAGCTTCACCTGATTTTCGGTGGTTTCGGGGAGGGTGGCGTTAGCTTCGTTTCCGAAGAAGAAGTTAGCGCGTACATCCTCAGCGTGACGCTTTGCGATGCGGTCTGTCAGGAAGGCCGTCTGCTCTGCGTTGGTCGTGCCATCAGGATTAACGTGGAAGGGTTCCTTCTCACGATACTGCTGCACGTTGTCCTGTGGATGAGTAACTGCGAGAATCACCTTTGCAGGGTTCTCTACCATCTTGCCGAGCTGTACCTTCTTGACAGCACCGGGCTTGTACTGGCGTGCTACCAGTCCCTTGTCATTGAAGACAAAGAGTTTGTTGACGTTCTCAACGTCTGTGGTGACGGTGATTTTCAGGTTCTCAAGCATCTTGTCGTCCAGCATGGAGGCACGGAAGACGAGATCGGTCTGAGTCTGCTCAGTCACTGTCTGCACTTGCGAAAGATTAACTGCGTAAGCCATAATGATTGGTTTTAGTTAATGAATAATTGGGTTTATAAATCAGATTTCTTCTTTTGTCCGCAATATATTGCAGGGGCTTCGTTGCTTCAAGGGAGACGTGTGGGGTGTCCTTTGGTATCTACCTCCGCAATGAACGATTAGTGGCGATATGTCTTGCGCTTCTCGTCTTTCTCGCGGATGGCAGCCTTCATCTCATCGAGAGACATTCCAGGCTTGATAACACTCTTGATTCCGTTGCTCTTGGGAGCATCGCCGGTGCCGTTGTCGGCTGGAACACCTGCTGTGCCATCAGTCATAGGTGCTGTCGTTCCGGCAAGTTCCTTAATCTCGGCTTCTTTCTCGGCGAGCAACTTCTTCTGGCTCTCAACGGTAGCCTGAAGGTTCTCGATGGTCTTGTCACGCTCTGCAATGGTGGAATCCTTTTCCTCAGCACCTTTCTTCAGCACCTCCATATCAGCCTGCAATTCCTCGATGGTTTTGTCGCGGTCTGCGATAGTGGTATTGTTGGCTTCAAGAGCCTCCTTCAGTCCAGCGATGGTCTTGTCTTTTTCCTCGACAAGAGCCTCGGCGTTGTGAAGTGTCTCGGTGATTCGGTCAATTTCAGCTTCTGCGTTGGCAAGTGCTTGGGCATCTGCGGGAGCACCTTCGGTGTCATTGTCGGCAGCACCTTCCTGTGTACCTTCGCCAGCTCCTTCTCCATCACCGGAACCATCACCAGAGCCATCGCCTTCACTGACTCCTTCTCCTTCTCCAGTACCTTCGCCTGCGCCTTCCTGATCGCCATCTCCAGTACCTTCCTGAGAACCTTCTCCAGCACCCTGCTGGGCACCTTCGCCAGTTCCTTCCTGGGCAGCCTGAGCTCCTGCCTCCTGGCCTTCCACCTGTGCTGCCTCGTCGTTCTTCTCGGCGGCCTTTGCTGCTTCAGCTTCGGCGGCCTTCTTCTCTTCTTGTGTCATGTTACTATTGTTTTTGGGGTTTGCGATTTCGTGAGTTTCTGGGCCAAACATTCCGTCAACAGACTTCTTGACCTTGCCGTTGTCAATAGTCAGCTCTTCTCCTGCATTTGCAGCAATAGCCGATTTCTGTTGGTCGTTAAGCTTTGCCATTTCCGCATTCTCTTCTGGAGATTCAGGAGCTTCCGAAGATTCCTGACCTTCGTCGGCCACTGCGGTGCGGGCTGATGGAAGTGTGCCTCCTGCGAGTTCAAAGACTGCCTCAATAGCACGTGTGTAGTCGCCAATTTCGTCAACAAGTGCGCCCATGACATCCTGTGCGTCGAAGGTCATTCCTGTCAGGTGTTCTTCCTTAACGAGAGGGCGGTTCTGGCGGACAGTTTCGCGGAACTCTTCGCCAAGTTTATCCAACTCGGCTTGTAGTTTCTCCGTCTTGCCGTCGCAGGCTTCACGATACTCTGCATTCTTATCAGGGGATGTAACACTCACAAGTTCGATGTAGCGATAGCCGTCGCTGTCAACGGTTCCGTTTGGAACACCCCAGAATGCGCACATGGTCCCGATGCAGCCCATCGTGTGCCGACCGTTCATAACGATGGTACGGTCACAAAGGCTTGCTACGAGTTGTCCTGCACTGCAACACAATCCATCCACCCATGCCACGGTTGGCTTGCCTTTCTCGCGGCAGTCAGCGATAGCCTGCTCATAGTCAATGCGGGCGCTGGCTGCGCCACCAGGTGTGTTGATGATGAAGATGTGTCCCTTCACCTGTGGAATGGTGTTGGCATACAGAATCTGGTCGCGATGGTCTTTGGATCCGTAGCTGCATCCGTCGCCGTCGCGGGTGACGGGTCCGTCTATCATTACTACGTTGATGATTTCGTCATCATCCTGTAACTCCTCGTCGCGCCAATAAAGCCGGTTCTCTATGCGGTGGATATTTCCGACATAGAGTTTGTCATCAAATCCCCGATTCTTTGACAGGAAGTAGCCTTGCTGCTTCTCGCCCTCAAAGGACTTACCGTTGACAATGGCATCGCGTATGATGTCTGCGTACCTCTGCGCAACATCTACGGACATGTCATAGAAAGTCTCCTGGAAATAGGTTCTGTTTAACATAATTGTTTGGTTTGAAATTTCGTTTTTCGGCAATATATGTTATGGTATGGAATAGGTCAAGGGAAAGGTTTGTATAGGCCTTTTGATGCAGATGATTAGGTCTCCCTTGACGGCATGGTTTTTTACGCATATATTGCCGAAAAACATTCAACAAAACACATTATTATGGTTAGTAAAATTCAAAATGGAGACTACCTGAAACGGTTCTCAAACATGACTATTGCAGAGCAACAGGCATACCTGAAAAATGTTGCAGAATGGCTGGATAAGAGAACTATCCTCACTCGTTGTGCCGAAGATTCCAACGCACGTTTTCTGACTGCAGAAAAGTGCAGCGTGTCATGGAGTGATTCAGAATGCAAGATGTGGGAGGATGGCGTCCGCCTAATGACAGCATTCATTGGCACAGATGCTGGTCGTATGCTGCCTAAATCTGTTTACACTGATTCTGCTAAAGAAACAATCAGGTGGATGATAAGAGAACTTCAGAACATTCAGCGTTCAAAGGAAACCATCCAAACTCCAGAACCTATAAAGCCGGTTGAACAACCAGCTACAAACACGGAACATCGCAAGCCAGGCCGCCCAAGAAAAGCTGAAAAGCAAACTGATAACTTGCCTAATGCAGGTTGTGCCACAAATCGCCCAAAGCATATTGACCAGTATGTTCATCTACTTCCTAAGAAAACTCAGGAACGAGCATCACTTGTAAAGGATCTGTTACAGAGGGAGGAAGTGGCACGTGAGAATGCCCGTCTTTTGATGAACGATGAAAATGCTTCTCCTGCAGAACTTGCTAAATGGTCCTCTCTTGCCACGAAATGCGATAATGAGGTGCGTAGTATATATAGAGAATTAGATGAAGAGTGGGATAAGTTGGTGAAGAGTGGAAGGGTGATAGTTGACGACCTTGGCAATGCACGTGTTGTTGACAATGGGGAATCATCTACGACTACTGAAACAGCGGTTGCTACGGAACCAAGTTCGGATGTGCAAGATATAGCCGCAAAGCGTCGTTCTCTTCGCAAATGGCTTGTCGATACCCGTCGTGGTAATGGTGACACCAGAGATGAGCATGTCAAGAAGTGGAAAGAATCCTACAAGGAGTATCTTCAAATAGAAAGTTCGGCTGCAAAGGATAAAAAGATTGTTGCCGCCGCAAAACACTACGGCATTAACATCGCTGCTCTTGAGACAAAGAATGAAAAATGAAAATCAAAGGCCGAGAAAATGCTCTAACGGTTGGTGGGAGGTGTTCAACCCGCAGGACGGCATCTCACACATGTACGGTAATAAACATGCAGCCGAAAAAGCACAGAGGCAAATCAACCAAATCGTAAATCAAAATGACATTTCAAAGTATCGTTCGTAAATGGTGTAGGATATACAAACCTATGCTTGACAGTCCGAAGAACAGGCGCTTCTACCTGACCGACTCAAAGGAAGGTGTTGTGGAACTGGCTAAAGGTATTACACCATCACTATCGCCGTGCGTAGTAATGGAGGCCGCTATTGAGGGCGGCGGAAAAATCACACGCCCAGACCGCACCTACCCTATCTATTTCTTTGTCCGTGCAAGAAAGATGTCGGATGGCGACGCTGCTGTAGAGGCAAACGAAGAGGCATGGTTTCACGCACAGAATTTCCTATCGTGGCTCAAGAATAAACACGACGAGGAGGTGAATGAGAATATCGACGGGGACTTTGCACGTATCGACCTTGATGACGAAGTTCTCCAATTTATGACGATTGACCCTGTGGAGGATGGATGGCATGCTGTGTTGATACAACTTGACCGTGCGGAGCCATTAAATCTTTGCGAAAACAAAGATTTATATATAGAAGAGTAACCTTAACGCTTAATAATCATGATTGCAAATCCTATGAGAGCACAAGATGCTCAGAAGCCGAATGGCATCCTTTCGCGTTTAGCAGTATTGCTGACAGTTTTCAACAATCGGAAGTAATTAAACAGTAACCAGTAAGAGAAAGGGAGGCGTTTTTGCCTCCCTTTCTCTGTCTATGCCTTCTCTCCTGCGATTGTATCAACTGTTCCTGTTTTCGAGTTGTCGAGTGTGGTGAGTGTCTGCTGCTTGATAACAAACACAGCATGGCTGTCCCACTTGTTGAAGAGACATACAGTGTTGAGGAATTTCAGGTAGAGCCGTTGTTTGGTGGATAGTTGCTGTTGTTTGAGCAGGTGCATTTCTCGAAGGGCTGTTCCACCATTCGATGCTGCAACCATTGGCACTCCGACCAGTCGCGGGTCAACTTGTAGGGCAAGGAAGATAGGGGACGTTGAAAGTTCCAGCTCCTCTTTGCCAGCAGTCACAGCAGCCTTGGTTGTTTCTGCCACGTCTGCTATCTCTATATTGTGATGTTCTTTGCCGTCTTGTCCGAGGAACATAAATTGCCGCATCATCTTGCCGTTGTTCTCGCGATGGCGCAGGAACTCTTCCATCTTTCCGTCCAGCTCGTCGATGTACTTTTGTTGTTCATCGGGTTTTCCCTGATATCCTTTATCGGCAAAGACCATATTGAGGTAGTCAAGACTGATGTAGATGATTTTCCCCCACGATGTTTTGTTCTCTCGTGCTTTGGCTTTGTCATAGAGTATTGTTGAAGAGAAGTCGTAGGCCTTCGATGTGAAGATGCTCCACCATGCCGGTTGTGGGTAATAGGGCTTCTGTCCGCTTGGATAATATGTGGGACAAACAACCCATGTAGGCCGTTGCTTGATGCTGGTCTTCTGATTGTCATCAACGATGAAGCGCAAGTCAGACAATAGATGTTGTGGCATGGCAGCAGGGTACATGACATACTTCTTTGCATCTGGTGTAGTGGATGAACCGCCTATGCCATTTGTTCGCCAGGAGTCAGAGAAGTACACGTGGTTGATGTGTCTATGTTCATTCATTTTCTCCAACCTGCAAGAGTGGGCTGGCAGCATGTCAACCCTGACAATCTTCGGGTCCCATTTCCCGCGTCTTCCGCGCTGGAAGCCTACGGTTGGGAAATAAATATCGAGCATCACATCATCTTGCTCGCACTGTACGAAATGCAGATCGAGATTATTATCTTCCAAAAATTCCTTTGCCCCTGGAATATGAGTTGTCGTCCCATCCACCTCTTTAATGTCTTCCCCAAACCACGTTTTCTTCCAGGACTCAAAGAGTTCATTCCAATACTCTTTGCTAAGTCCAGTACGAAGAGTGGCAGGCTTATCCTCTTGCGCGAGTGCGTCAACGGGTACTATGTTGCCATTCGCATCCTGAGCATACGGGGCGCAATAGTCTTCCTCAAACAATGTTTCTTCCATCTTTGCGATGTCCGGCTCTTCATCGTCTTGTGCTTTTTGAATTTGTAATCTGAGGAAATAACCGGCATCTTGATATTCGGAAAGCGTACCGTCAGGGAATCGGTACATCAACTTTGGCCCAAGTCCGGCAGTAAGGTCGGCTATATATCGCAACGGTGCTGCGGTATAGGGGCTGGCAAGTGCAAGTGGCGGAATGGTTGACGGTACGTTATCGCCACTACCCCACTTCACGTATCCAAGTCCGAGTGTCTTCCCGTCAGCGCCTGTTACAGAAGTCTCTTTGTTGTCACGGTTGTCAAACGACCACGCAACATTTGCCAACGGACCGCTCGACCAACTTCCTGCACCAATAATGGAGGACATGTCCTGTGCTCCTGCCTGTGCGGGGTCTTCACCACCAATAGATAGCTCTCTGACAAGTCCAGGCTTCAGGGCTTCGAGCGCCACGAAACCTCTGCTTCTCAAATCGCTGTCCAGTTTCTGAAATTCACCAAACGTCTTCGGATGGTGAATAGGAATTTTATTCTTTCCCATAGTTATGTCAATTAGTTATTTGCAGGCAAGATAGGCCAAAACGTGTCGGAAATCAAGGGAAATTAACCGAGTATTCTTAGGTTAGAGTATCTTCCCATCAGAGCGCCTCCTACTTTTGGCCTACCCTCTCCGTGGAAGCGGACACCAATTAGCAGGTCGTCGAGGGCATCCGTTATGTCGGTCCTGGTGCGTGGGTCGCCGCCAAGTGAATCTTCATCGGTATTCTTCAGTTTCTCCCTGCTTTTATCCTTTCTGAAAGTTCCAGGCACAAGTCCGGCGTTCTCTATGGCTGTGATGAGATAGTCATTCCTTCCGGCCTCGCGGTTGATGCGCAATGCTGGTGTAGCCTGAAAAGATAGGACGTCATTGATGAATTGGTATTTATCCTCCCTGAACATGGCACCTCCCATATCCACGTCATTCACTCGCCATCCCATCTGAGTGAGTTCCTGCACAACCACTTTGTCAAATCGGTTGTCATCAGCTCCTTCAACGGCATAAGCAGTACTTCCGCCCTGCTTGATTGTGGCCGTATAGTAGAAGATGACATTTCCATTTCTGCGTAGGTGTGGCTTATAGTATTGCGTGAAGTCACGGCAAAGCGCACGGAGCTTCCTTTCATTCATTACGAAGAGTGATTTCAGTATCAGCAGTGATGGATGTCCTTCAAATGTTCTTGTCTGTCCGACCACCATACAGTTCAAATTAGCGTTGCAGTCGATGGCAATCCTCAATGGTTCCGTGTAGTCCACGTCAATATCGAGCGAACAGTTGTCCGCTGCGCTTTGGCATTGTTCAAAGTCGATACTTTCTGTCTCATAAGATGTAGGCCACTTCTGGGCATCAAGAGCCTTGCCTTTTTGCCTTACCGTGAACTTGTCTGCCATGAGGTCATACGTCACCACATCATCGCAAGTATAGCCGTGAATGTCTATATCAAAGTTGCTGTAGAAGCCATCCTTTGCTGCTCCCTTCTTTTGACCCATTATCTGTATTCTGAACATCAGGTCAGGCAACTCCCGCTTCATCTGACGTATCCACGCTTCACCTCCCAACATACTTGCATTTTCCACGGAGCTAAAATTCCAAAAACATTCCGACTGCGAGCGCAGTAGGTGGAGCTTCTTCAGGAACGATTCATTTTCCGCAAGTTGCAAAGCAAGTCGTGGATTGTACTTCTGCAGGTAATTCAATTCTGCCAGCATCTCGGCAATCTGTTCGTTGATATCCTTCGTCTCGTACATCTCTTCCTTTTCCCAGAGGCACTGACTTTGTGTCAGTCCGGCATCGGAAACGAACATGGTAGAGCAGTAGTAATTGTTAATTTTGGGGTCTGTGCCATAGCCCCATTTCTTCATTTCCACCTTGCGGGCTTGTGGTGGCATATAGTCACCACGAAGTGTAGGAAAGACCTCTTCCTTGACGCGCTGCCAAGGAACATACTTTGTCTCATCCCCTGAAATCCATGCAGAATTTATACCATTTGCACTGCCTCTTACTGCCATTGATATGGCCATTAGGACTGCACCATTTTGGAAATGCACGCAATTTTCCCATACCCTCGGCTTCGCCAAAGGAGTCTCCCAATGGAGTTTAGCTGGAGCTTGTCCTCGGAAATAGAAAACGCCCTCCATAAAGCCAAGCTGGTTGAAAACCTTCAGACAGTTAGGCATTGTTCTGCACATCAGTTGCTTTGCACTAGCACCTACAAAAAGTCCCATCTGCCTTCTCAGTCCGAGCGCACACTTCAGATTGTGAAATCCAAGAAGTGATGTTTTGCCAAAACCACGGGCAGCACGTACTTTTGTGTTTTTCGAGCCGAAGTTGTAAATATCCAACTGGCCACGGTGCATGTATATCTTGTGGACACCATCGCCCAGCAGGTCAATCTCGCCTCCGCGCTCTGGCTGCGGTTCCTCAAAGTCCGGCAGCATCTTCGCCTCTAATTGGTCGCTGCTCACATTCGGGTTCGTTCCTAATCTGCTCATAGATGTCTCATTTTTGCGTTGATGATTCACGCGATGCCTCAAGCACAGCCACTTTGTCTTCTATCATCTGTCGCTTCTCATCGACATAGCCGCCGTACTTCTGCATGATGCGCCGCGACATCTCATCGTCGATATTCTCCTTCGTGTCGTCAACATCTCTTATGTTAAGCGTCACTACTGGCGGCAGGAATGCCACATTGCTCATGTCTGCCTGCTCGTTCTCTGGCTGGTCGAGGTGGTCGAGTTTTATACTAAGGTCGGCACCTTTGGCAAGTGCGGTCACATTGTCAGTCTGCATCCCGATATCCATCAGTCTGTCGGTTGCTGCCCGCACCTTCATCTCTCTGTCTTTTCTGCTCGGGCCTTTCATGTTGTCGATGACGAACTCCAGCATCTTCATCCACCTTCGCGCCCATGCGTAGGCATTCTTCTGTGCCACATCATTATATCTTCCTTTTGCCAGCTCATAGAACATGGCATGGGCATCGAGGAAAGGATTTCTCTTATAAATCCAGTACACATGGTCCACTATAGCCACATGTTCTTTCTGCTTCTGAGAAAGGTTCAGATGTTCTATAGTCACCGCATTTTGGAAGTGCGCAATCAATGCAATCTTCACTTTTTGCGTCAACACATGCTCGTTTGTCGTTGTTGTCAATTCTTGTTCCATATTTCCGAGTATTAGGATTATTCCGAAACTTCCTCCGCTTCATCCCAGCCATCGTTGCCGATGCAGTCGTCCTTCTCTCTGAGGAACATCACTCTGCTGCTTCCGAGGTTATGCCAACGGAATCCCTGTTTCAGCAATGCCAGCTCCGCCTGCGGCCACGGGTCGCCAAGGTCTATGCTTGCATGTAGTCCCATTGCTGAACGTAGTTGTCCCTGGTCCATCACCTCACATGGTATCTGGAAGCGTGGCAACGGAATCCATCGTTGTGCAAACGCCTCTACTGCCAGTTTTATGTTTTCCTGTGCGGAGGTTATATCCGTCACCTTCGACGGTATCTTCTCTTCTTTTTCTTCTTTCTCTTTCCTCATGCTGATAATTTTTCGCCGATGATATGGAATAGTGCCAAGTCTTTCTTTGCTACATGCCACTCTTCGCTTGAATTGCTGTAACGCCCAGCCGCAAGTTGCTTCAACAGCGTAAAGGCATCCAGTTCCGGGTGTTTCTGCGTGCGTCGCCATACATAACCGACGCGCTCTATTCGGTCTCTCATGTCGCGTGGGATGTCCATATCCAGAATTGACACCCCGTCACGCAGATGCCGGAGCGCTTCCTCTACTGTCTTCCGGCTTACTGTAAAAACTTTTTTCATAGGCACTATCCTACTGTCAACCAAACTCTCTCACCGCTTTTTATGGCCTGCTCAATCTTGGTGTTAAGAAGGTTTGTCCAATAGCGGCTGTTGCTTACTTTGCCGACGATGTCGTTAATGCCAGGAGCGAGGCATCCCTCCAGTTGTGACGCATCGTTTGCACTGTGTATTCTCACACCGCTCCACCCTGGCACATCCTTCACGAGAGGTAAGTTCTTCTTGAACTTTGGGCTGTATGTGATAACGACCTCGTAAGTGCCGCGAGGAATGGCCGTCTGTCCTGGAACTTTGAGTGCCTTGATGGTTTTGAGGTCCATGTCCTTGTTGAGCCCTCTGTCTTCGTCTTCGAGGATATTACAGAATCTCTTTCCGTCGCCGAAGCGCTCACCATTCACGAAGACTCGGCTAATGGTATAGCCTGTTTTCGTCCAACGTCTGTCTGCTCTAACATTCATAATGATTTCAGTTTTTTGGTTACTAATTGTCAGGATATTTTTCCGATGGTGTTTACCTTCCAATAGACTATCTCGCCATCGAGATCAAGGCCAGTGCAGCACTCTATCTCGAAGAACTGTGGGTATCTCAGTTTATAGCCATATCCACCAGTAATTTGGCCCCATTCTTTTTCCAATGTCTGCGTCTTGTATGTTGCAGAACTTTCTTCGGTTCCATTTTTATTCTCTCTTGACAGTTTGACATAGAACTCAAAGTCGTGAATAGTTATATAACTGTCATTTACTCCCTTAAACTGGCACCGTATTCCACATCCGTCCTTCACATACACGAGAACTTTCGTCCCAATAAAAGAGCGGGCATAGTCTTTTTCAGCTTCTGTAGGTGGTACACACTCATATCTGTCATAGGTGTTATTATACGCAATCTTCACTGCAGAAGAACAGAACACAGGCAGATGCAGGAACGGCATAAACCTGTCTCTCACTTCAATGAAACTTCCACACATATCAAGGTTAATGTCCCTATAATCTATTCCAGCAGGAGAACTTTTCGTGTAGTAATCAAATGATGAGTTGTCAAGAACCACCTTGCTCCTGCGTATTGCACCAGATGAGAACCCGTAGCCTTGAATCGTCATGCCTGTCAGTAAGTCAACGGCATATCTCGGAGCAAAGTGTGCGACACCATACGACCACTCATCAAGATAGAGATGCCCATACTCGTCTGCTTCCCCAACCTTCTTCTTTGGCTCCGATTCAAGCCCGAAATCATAGTACCCGCTTACAGAGACGCAGAACAATGCTATGCGCGTCCGCTCAGATGCGTCCTGCGTAAATAGGTCTGTGATATTCAGTATGTGGTTATTCCTCGCCAACTTCAAATTGTATTGCGGAAGTTGCTGAACATTAAGTTCCGAGCCCGTGGATTGTGCCGTAGTCTTCACGTAATATGTCACGTCCTTTTCGAGGTATTGGTACGATAGCAATTGGCAGCTGTGTATTTCTGTGATACCGCTGTCGTTTTTCCCAACAAGTATAGGGTTTTCGCCATGTGACAGTTTCCTCTCATACTTAACTTCTCCATAGCTTGTCGGTTTTTGTTTATCAAAGAGAGTGTATGGAGGTATCTGTGTCTCTGTGTTGCCAGACGGATTATGAGTTTTTACGGTTTCCTTGTCTTTCGTCTGATAACTATGATTGGCTATCTGCCCATTCGTTGACATCATCCAGTCACCGCTGAACCGCGCACCGCCGAACTGCGCGAACTGTGCAAAGATTGCTTTGGAGATGATGTACTTGTTCTGGTTCTGCATAGGCTCCCAAAGGTCGGGATGTAGATTAGGATTATAGCGTCCGCTGGCCGCAGGAGCCGTTATCGTGCCTTCACCGATATAGAGGAAGTAGGCTGTGTTCGTTATGCCGTTCTGCGTTGTGGTATAGCTGATGAACGGACGCTCATAGTCTGTAGTCTTAATCTGCGTATTGGCGGCTATATATTCATCGTCATTCTCATCCGCCCATTCTCCGAGGTAGTAGTAAGACGGGCCTGTAGCACCAACCGTACCATTAACGAGAATGGGTACGGTAGTACTGCAAAGCTGTCCAGTGACATTTGCTTCTTCCACCGTTCCGGCTGTGTTCTTGCAGATGATGAACTCAACGGCATCATAGTCAGCAACCGGTGCATCTTTGAGCATACCATCATCGTAGTCCGAACTGCTGGAACTACTTGAATCACTTGAACTGCTGGAGCTGCTTGAACTGCTTGAATCGCTTGAACTGCTGGAGCCGGATGTCTCCTCAGCGTATGCAGAATACAGATAATAAGTCCCTGCCCACGCACCTGTGTTGCGGTAGCGGAAACGGAAGTATAGGTTGTAGAGTTCGTCAATCTGACTTGCTACTGAATCCACAACCGTCACGTTGTTGTTGATGTCGATTTTGGTGTAGCCGCAAGTGAGCGTGAACTTGGAAGGCTCAAACCCGTTGCTGCTGCGAATCACCAGAATCTGATTCTCGCTTGGCAGTATGCTGTACCTGTCGTTGCCCCTTGCATTCACGGTCAAAACCTTGTCGTCGTTGAAGAGCACATTGCCGTCAACCTTTCTTGCAATGGTGAACGTGAACCTGTCTATGCCGTTGGTGATGACAGCAGCCGTGTTGTAGGTGATGGTGATGAGTTGTGAAACACTGTCGTATGTAACGTATATCCCTTGTGCCGACCACCTCTGCGCTGCGCTGGACCATGACATATTCGTGCCGTTGCGCTTCACTGCTGTAATGGTTGGTGTCAGCGATTCTTCGCCCTTGAAGAGTTTTGCCACTGCATAGATGGTCTGCTCCATAGTTGGCTTGCCTATGCCGGTAATGTAAAGCGTAGCCACCTCTGTGTCGAGCGAAGCAACGTATGGACTCACGCCGTCTTTCCCATATTTCCTGTGCAGTGTTGCAGCAGAGAAATCTTGCCAAACGCCATCTACCTTCTTGCGCACAGCCTGGTACTCACACGGCCAGTCAATGCTTACGCCCATCGGGTCGTCGGTAAATCTGTTGGCTGCAAACTTTGTTGAATCGTAGTTATCAACCGCAGGACGATACTCATCCGTAAACTTATTGTACGTCTTGCTGCCAATAGTATATTCATCGTAACCGATTGTCGGAACCGTGTCCTCTTCGCTTGCCCGCATATAGACATACTCATATCCGTCGGCATCTTTGCCCTTCTGGTAATTCCATTTGTAGGCGCGGAAGTCTGTCGGGTCTGCCTCTGTCTCGTTGGTGCAGAAGCCAATCCAGTCGTGATAGGCATTGTCGTAGTTCGTTGTGAAGCCCTCTGCACTTATCGGTGTAAGCTCTTCTTCTTCAGAACTGGATGAACTGCTGGAACTGCTCGAACTGCTCGGAGATGCGAAGGTGATGTTGTCCGCCCATGCCATGTGCATGTAGCTGTTCACGCCATCCTGCCCACGGAACTCTCCAAGGTCGCGCCAGCCATGCGGGACATTGCTCTCCTGACTCACGCCGTCGTAGAAATAGAGGTGTCCATTCGACCTCACGCTATAACAGTCACCTACATTTACGTTTGTCAGGCCCTCCAACGATGTGTGTACGCCAGACACGTCCTCGAACACCTGGTCAACCGTTCCTTTCAGTTCAACGCCTGTGCCGTTTTTGCCTTCTGCAACGACAGGGTTATTGTTGCCGTCAACCAGGATCTGTCCGTTTACCGTCCATACGACTTGACCATTATAGGTAGTAACGCCTATGGAAGGCATCTCACCGTCGCACACCTTGTCGATAGTGAAGACGAATTGCTCTGTACCGATAGTGAAGGTTGCGGTAATCTTCTTTACGCTGCTGCTGTTGATGGTGCTGTCAACCGGCAGTGTTCCTGTCATGGGACTGCCACTTGATATGTTTTGCGATGCCGAACTGCTCCCGTAGGTGAACTGGACTGTTCCTGCGCCAACCTCCGTTTCTTCCTGATTCTTGCCGACGCGCTTCCTCAGCGTGGCAGTGATGTTATTGTTCAGGTTATTAAGGTTCTTCAGTTGGCCCTCACTCGTTGCAGCCAGCATCAGGATGTCCGACCCGTTCAGTTGCCAGCGGCAGCGGTAGGAAACGCCATCGTCGCCATCCTCGCCGTTCTCTACGAGCTTGGTGGCACTGCTCCACTCCGATGTCAGTATCTCATCGAAATCCGTTGTGCCGAGTGCGGCGGCTTGACGCACATAGCATGGGTTGGTTCCTGAAGGTACGCCTCTCGACCATCCGTTGAGTTGTTCTATTGCCAGAGGCGAAAGTGCGTCTCCGTCGTCATAGAGCTGTCCGTCCGAGAATCGGTAGAACATCGAGCCAGTCGGTTTGTCGTTCTGGATGTCTGTTTCTGACAGAGCACTACGCTTGTAGATGAATATGGTCGCATAGTTGATGCCGTGCTCTCCGTCATTGCCAGGCTGACCGTTACTTGCGAACAGCACAGGGGCTACCCACTCGCTCGGCTCAATGTCGTCGCTCTCTGTTGTGCTGTAAGCCACGGCAGCCGTCATGTATATTGGGTCTGTCCCATTTTGTACCGTTGGGCTCCATCCGTCAACTGTTGTGACTTCATTCGTGCATGAGGGATTGGTGTACAGCTTCTTTGTGTCGAACTTATAGTAGAGCGTTGACTGTATGTTCTGAACAGTGATACTTGCCGAACTGCGCTTGTAGAGGTAAACCGTGGCAGTGTTACCGCCAGGCGTACCGTCACTGCCTGTTGCGCCATCGCTGACGACGGCAACAGTGGTGTTGAAGAGTTCAACGCGGGCTGTCGGAACGGTATTGTTATAGAGGCGTAGCACTCTGCTCTTCTTGTCGGAGAAGATACTCGCTGCAATGATTGCGACACCGTTCACGAAGTTGACCGTATATTCAGGGTTGTCGTTGTACCCTGCATATTCTTCTTCGTAATAGTCACTCGAACTGCTTGAATCGCTTGAACTGCTGTCGCTGCTACTGCTGTCGCTGCTACTGCTTGAAGAAGGCGACGATATGGCTTGCCGTGTCAGCAATAGGTGTGCCGCATTTATCTGCGACTGTGTAAGGATGCTCTGCGAGCCGTCCATCCTTGTGCGTCGCACCTGTACCCTCACACCCTCTGTTGGTGTGTAGAGTCCCGTTTCCGGACTGAAGTGTATGATATTCGACGATAGCACTAACTCGTAGCGCTCCTGTGTCTCTGTGAGGATGGTTATTGTTCCTGTTGCCAGCACCTCTGGTTCCGGCTCCTGTTCGGACGATGAGTTGCTATCCTCGCCCTCTTGGTCTTCCTGTGAAGGTATTGGAGTCGGCAATATGCCCCAAGCCTTGATGGTGAATGTTGCTGCCACCGCGCCGTTGAAGTCATCCACAGCATTTGTCACGTTGTGCTGGTGCTTCAGTGTGATGCCAGTCTCTATCAGGTCCTCTTTGGTATGGTTGGTATGGTTGCCATTCCATGCGTTATCAGACGCGGCATTGCCAGTGTCACGCTCCAAGCTCCAATACTGCACCAAATCGTTGGCATCCGTTTCCCAGCCCTTGATGAGATTGGCATAAAGCTTGATGGTCTCGTTCCAGTCGATGTATGGAGGGTCGGCATCTTTCTTGTCGTTAGAGATGACCACGCGCAGCGGAAGGTCGTCTTCTATAACCCGCCAACTGTTGTTATATTGCTCAGTGCCGAGGATGCCGGTGTCGAAGTCCACCGTGCGTTGGTTCGTCTCCAGGTCTATTGCCGATACCGTGCCGAGTTTCACATAATAGATATTCCCTTGCTGCGGTACATATCCCTGTTCAAATCCTGTCGGCGTGACGTGCGTATATTTGTCAATGTAAACTCCATCGACCAACTGCATTGCGGCGAAGACGAGGTATGCGCTGTCCTGTTTCAGACGCGCATAGATGGTATAAGGGCCATCTCCGCCATTCAGTTTTCTGTTCCTGCCTGTCAGCGGCCACTCGCGGAACTTTCCGTCGCGGTCTTTGAGGTCGTTGGCAGCGGAACTATATACCTTGATTTTCGTGCCACTCTGGATATTGACCGCCAAGTCATTGGCAGAACTGTTCGCATTGGGTGTAATGCCTATTGAATTGGGATTGATGTAATATAATGGATTGCTGCGCATCTTGTTTGTGATTTGACGATTAACTATTCTGTATTGTGGCTATTCAATGTACGACTGCCCATACCGCTGTGCTTCCTTCTTGCCCTGGTCGTAGCCATAGACGATGCCGTCCTTTCCGTAGCGGCTCACAACAGCCTTGATGGGTTGTGCGAGGCGTTCAAGGAGCGCTTCCTGTATGGCGCTGTTGCGGTCGAGCGTGGCTTGCATGGCGATGATGTCCATACCGCCGGTAGATGTGCCGAGTGCTTCGCTGCTTGCGTCGAAGTCGTCGAGGTTGCCTTCTGCGAAAGCTGGAATACCTTTGCGTAGAGATGAGCGTCGCAGTCGCCCTCCGTTGTAGAGTGTCTGAATGGCACGCCAAATGCCGTTATCGTTCATCTGGATTTGCCGTGTTGTTCTTGCATCAATAATCGCTTCCCTACCCTTCTCGCCTGCCAGGTGGAACTCAGGGCCGTTGGTGATGTGAGTCTTGGGGTTCTTGCCCGTGTAGCGGGCGCGGTACGTCCTGCCGTCGGCGGCATCCACGTTGTACGTCCGTCCTTCCTGCAAAGAATCGGGGTCGGTGAACTCGTTGACATTACCTTCCGCATAGGTAAGCATACCAGTTACAAGGCGGCCAGAAGCAACGCTATTGCTCGTGCCTGTTGCAGAAGCAATCTCGCTCTTTCCCTTTGCAATGGCGCTTGCTGCCAAGCCCATCAAGCCACCAAGCAAGCCTGTGAAGATAGCGAAGACGGGAACGGCACCCCAGCCGAGTTGCTTCCACAGTTTGGAGAGAACGGCGGGCGAATCGGCGGCGGTGCTTGCCGTGGTTTCCGACATCTTGGTGGTCAGCATCGTAATGGCGGTGTTGCCTGCTGCCTGCACAGCAATAGATGCGAACTTCTGCGACCACGACATGTTGTCGTTCGACACGGCAGCGTATGCGGCTCCGTAGAGGTTGGCGGCTTGCGTCATCCTTGCGAAGGCAGACTGGGCGGATGTAGAAATCACCTGGTCGGTATTCTTCTCTCCCTGCTGAATCGCCTTCTGGTCTTTTAGAATTGCATCCTTTGCTTCTGCGCTTGCATTCATCTTGGCTTTGTAAGCCTCGAATGCCGCACCTTCGCCATCCTCTACTGGCAGAGGCATGGGTGTTGTGTCTGGACCATTGTCATAGCCAATATGTTCCAGCGGTTCAATCTCTACGGATGGCTTTTTCTTGCCTTCGCCGCCAACCATATCACCAAGGTTTTGCGAACTTGCGAACGATGTATCCGCCGTGAAACCGGAGCCCTTTTCGCCGCTCATAGAGCCTGTCAATGCTATCAACGCCTCCGTGTTGGCCTTTGTGGCATCCGTGTTCATATCGATGCTCTGGTTCTGAAGCATGGCGTTCAGCTGGTCCGTTATCGTGTCATTGAGCTTCTGGTTGATGTCGTCCATCACTTTCTTCCAAGCTTCGGCCTGGGCATTCTGGCGCTCTATCTCGAACTTGCGCTCTGCGGCCTGCATCTCGTTGAGCGTTTCGTAGTGCGCCGTCGCGTCGCTCGTGCCGGCATTGTCGATGACGATGTACTGCTGCGTTTCGCCCGTGCCGCCCGTCAGTTGGAGCTTGGCGCGTTCGTTGTAGAACTCTGCGGCTCCCGCGTTCGATGCCTCGAAGACGCTCTGCATGGAGCTGTATATCAGGTCGGCGTACTCGCGCATCGCGGTGTAGAGCCTGTTCTGACTCTCCTCCAGCTTGTTTGCAATCGCCACGCGCTGCTCGTCCAGCTTCACCTGTTCCTGCGTCAGAGCAAGGTTCAGGCTCTTCTGCAAGTGCTCCGCATCCTCCAGTTTGCCAGCGTCCTTCAGTTGCTTAATGCGAAGAAGCCCAACCTCCCGCATCTTGTTATAGTACGTCGCTTGCATGGCGAGGCGGATTTGCATCTGCTTGATGGCGAGTTTGTCGGCCACGCGCTCGCTGGCTTGTCCGGCTCCGATGAGCGAGTTGGCCCGCTTCACGCTGTCCTCCAGGAGTCCCATCTGACTCAGTGCCCGCTCGAAGGTGTCCTTGCGGCTCTGGTCCTGACCGGGCGCGATGTCCGCCCACCATATATCAACTTGCTTTTTGATAAGCGAAGCCTCTTTCTTGATAGCTTCCTGCACGGCATCGTAAGCGGTACGCAACTGTGCCAGGAGAGCCTGCTTCATCTTGTCGCTCTTGGCTATCTCGTCAGCCCACGTCTCAAAGCCACGGTCATACATGCGCTTCAACAATTCGTCGATTGTCAGCGAGTATGCGTTTTCAGCCTCTCCGAGCATGAATGCCACACGTTGTGCGTTTTGATTCACGTAGGCAGCATCGTCATATACTATTTCGCGCCCCTCTTCCAGAGCCTTTGTGTTTGCTGCATCCATGTCGGCGAACAGGATGCCAAGCTCTGTCAGATTGTGTTGGAGGTTCTTGGTGATGCCGTCGTAGGGACGTTCCTTGTTGATGATGTCCTCGATGGCCTTTAGGTGCTTGACGGTTATGGCACGCATGGAAGCCAGGTCTTTCTCGGCAAGGTAGTTGTTGCGCTTGCGGTCACGCTCCCAAGCAACAGCCCATTCTGCCTCTATGCCGCTCCATTCCACCTCGTCCAATTCTGCCACGCTCTCCCACCACTGGCGGAACTGTTGGATGAAAGCCTTGTCCTCGGACGTGAAGCTGTCGCGCAGGTCGTGGCGTTTCTGTAAGTGTTCTTGCTCCAGCGCCTCCATGCGGCGGTTGTATTCCTCCTCGGAAAGACCTTCCTCTATGCGGGCATCGTCGATGACCGTCTTGCGCCACTCGTAGTAACGCTCCAGCTCGGCAATGGCAGATTCGCTCATCACCTGCTTTGGCTTCTTTGAACGTCCTTTTTTCGGGTCGAGCCATGCACCGGTATTGGTAAGGTTACGCTCGTGTAGCTCTTCCTGAATCTTCAGTCGCTCCTCATTGTACCAGGCAATGACGGTGCGCATGTCGGAGGACATACCATTCTCAATTGCTTTTTGCAGTGCCTTGTCCTGTTTGAGTACGGACTGCACATCTGTACCTTCCGATAGAGCACGAACAAAGGTATTCATGCTCTTACGGCGGGCTACAAGCGCGTCGGCATCCCACTGCTCGTAGGGAGTTTCGGCGGTTGCCTTATCGCCCCACGGGTTCTTGGGCTTGTATGAGTCACCTGGGTTGTTGACACTCTTATAGGCATCGCCAGCCTCCTCAATCAGCTTTTCGCGCTGCTCACGCAATTCCTTCATGCGCTTGTCGCCATTCTCGCGCAGAGTTTTATAGGATTCTTCCTCGTCCTTTTCTGCACGATCAAAGTAGTTTTCAGAATTGGCAAGCAGTTTCTCGTAGGCATCCATCTGTCTCAATAGAGCCGCTGCACGTTCCTTGCGCGTGGTATCATCGGCTTTCCTATATAGTTCCTCCAAATGCTTCAGGCCGGTTTCCTCACCCTCGTCTATAGCTTTGAACTGCTCTTCCAGCTCCTGCTGGGTGCCTTTGGATGTTTTTGTTCCAGTCCTTGCAGCTTTAATATCTGCATCAAAACTTTCGTTGATGACTTGTCTTGCCTCTTCTATTTTTAATTCTTGCTTGCGCAATTCTTGGGCAGCATTTATGATATTTGAATAATCCCAGGACTCGACAATAGTGGATTTTTCGCTAACACGTATGCCGTATTTTGATAGTATATTTTCAACATTAGTTTCAAAAGCGTGGTAATCGTTTATGTTTTGTTTAATAGCATTGTTTATGTCTTTTCTGATACCTGCAGCGATTGTTGGGTCTGTTACTAAATCGCTTATTTCGCTATACAGGTTTTTCCTTTTTTCGTCACGTTTGCCTCCAAATTCCTCCTCTACACGTCCGTATGCGGACTCCTTTTGTTTCAGCAGGATTGTTTCACGCAACTTTGCATTGATAAGTTCGCGAGCGTTTGCCAACTCCTGCGACGTGCTGATTTCTGAGAGCATATAGCCCAGATATGGTTCATACTCCTGATTGAGTTTGCGGATGGATGAAGCATGGTCATCGTTAGCCTTGGCTGCTTTTTCCTCGGCAATCTTCAAGTCGCTCTCCGCTTTCTCCAACTTTTCAACACTCTCGCGGCTGCCGTCAAGGGCATTTTTTGCTTCGTCAACAGCTTTCTTAGCGGATTCTACTTCTTT
>Ga0310786_10001453_pt1 | contig 38220 bp, 24 predicted proteins | sample AusTroGonzalo_MG_FD_203881 | JGI IMG/M metagenome (GOLD analysis project Ga0310786, IMG submission 203881) | Bovine rumen microbial communities from tropical cattle in Woodstock, Queensland, Australia - Gonzalo_03 (v2) (version 2) | ecosystem: Host-associated > Mammals > Digestive system >... | reverse complement strand
AGTTATAATTGGCGCACATCCTAATGGAGGGATGGCCGAGTGGTTGAAGGCGCACGCTTGGAAAGCGTGTTTACCTTACGGTAACGAGGGTTCGAATCCCTCTCCCTCTTCTAAAATTTTTCGAGGTACCCAAATGGCTGAATCTCAAAGAGTTTATCTTGATGATATCTATGCTAGTGAAGAATGCCAAGGCTCGGTTTTCCGTGCTGTCGTTATGATGGCTCACGAAGCTCGCTTCATTAACAATCAGTCCAAGCAGGGTTATATCCAGCTCACACAGAAGCCCACGACTATCGCTATGAACCGTTTCAAGGAACATAAGCTCAAGATGGTCGAAAAAGGCGCAAATAACGATGTTACGGCAGAAGCAGTAAAGGCCGCTGCAGCCGAGGTTGCTCCGTCTGCAGAAGCTGTCGCAGAAGCAAGCGAATCCGCCGCAGACGCATTCTAATCCTCACGAACAAAGATTTTAAAGACCGCTTTTTAAGCGGTCTTTTTTGTTATACTCACTCCAGCATTTCGTCATCCCGGCCTTGTGCCGGGATCTGTTATTACCACCGCAAATGAAAAAAACTGACCCCGGAATAAATCCGGGGTGACAAGACAAAAACGTTCTGGATACTATCGGGGCGTAGCTACAGCCGAACAGATGGCGGATCAGGTTCGCCATGACGCGGTGGAGAGGAGCGGTCTCAATCACACTTGGCTTTCGTGGTATTCGCCGCCGAAAGCATGACCGCTTAGAGAGAGGATTGGCGGGAACTGGATACGTTTCGCCAAAGCAAGTCCTTTGAATCGGCGATGCCAATGACGCATATCTTCAAGGGCAACTTCTACCGTAGGGAGTTTCGACTTGAAATACGCCGAATCCACACCGAGCGTTTCGCAAAGCGTTCCATCCATCAAAAGCTTTTCCGTTTGCTCAAGGCTTGCACCCTTTTCAACCCACATTGCAAACAACTTATCGTGGTACGGATAAAGGATCGGGTCGCCCTTGCCTTCATCGACGTTCATCGCATCAGAGAGTTCCGCACTTGCAGGAATGTTGATAGATGCCGACGGAATAATTTCCTTGTCGCGGTTGATGTAACGAGCAAGAGCATACACCTGCGTTTTCCACAAGTCGCCCAAAGCGCACATCACGCCACAAGTATCTCCGTACAAAGTACAATAGCCCACCATCGCTTCACTCTTGTTGCCGTTACAAGTCACGCCCGCACCGAGTACAGAAGCTACAGTCGAAAGAATCGATGCAGAACGAGTCCTCGCCTGCAAGTTTTCGTGATTGATTCCAGCGACCTTCATCACGGTATCATCACGAACAAAAGAGCAATTTTCAAGCGTATGGCAAACAGACTCGATGATATCAGAAATCGGGGCGACCATGTACGGCGTACCCAAATTTTCCGCGAGGTCACGAGCCGCATTCTTTGTCGTATCAGAATTGAAACGCGTCGGCATGTTGACAAGGTAAACATTTTCAGGTCCAATCGCTCTCGAATAAAGTACAGCAGAAACAGCGCTGTCAATACCGCCACTCGCCCCTATCACCATGCGCTGGATGTGGAACATTTTCAAGTTTTCGCGAATCATGAAAACAAGCGCATCGTGAATTTCGGCAATTTCATTTTTATAAGGCTTCGTAAATTCCGAGTGAACTAGAACCTCGCCCTCGGTAAATTCAACGACCGCTTCCGCTTCGCTAAACAGCGGCATTTCAAAAACAACGCGACCATCACAGTCAAATACGCGGCTTCCGCCAGCAAGTGCATAAATATTCTTACCGGTATTGTCCGTTCCCACGCCGTTCACGCAAACAATAGGCATTGCACTATCCTTCGCCATGCGTGAAAATTCTTTATTTTCTTCTTCACGGCGACCAACAGCGTAAAAATCATTACCGTGCGTCACATGGGCAATTCCCAATAGCGGAGTATCATCAAGAGCATCCCCACTCAAAAAGAACGGCATCGCCCCAGCGTACTTGCGGATTTCAGCCCAATCCACAGGGAGAGCCTTATTGGAAGGTCCAGTCAACGCATATCGCGGGAAAACAACACAATCTACATCGGCAGCTTTGGCACGATCAAAAGCGGCCTTCATTGTCTGCACGTTCGCCGAGACATTCCCCGGCATAATTTTCATCTGAACCACATAAAGTTTCATGATTTCAATCCTCTATGCAAGAAAATATAGTAAACAGTGGCTAGTAAACAGTGGTTGGTGGTTAGGAATTTGAAAGTCCCGCCAAAAAAAAGCGACCCCGGCTATTAGCCGGGGTGACAATGACTAATGTTCTAGAATCTAAACTCTAGCCTCTAATCTCTAGATCCTAGTCTCTACTATTCATATTCTGCCATAGTCCACTTCTGCGGAATCTTCGGCGTGTCAGGATCGGAATGCTTAAATTCCATACCATCCGACGTTATCGTAACTGCACCATGAACGCTTGACGAGCACTTGTCAGGATTCAAGCAGCCCTTATTACGCATCATAAGCTGGTTGCCATAAATTTCCCAAAGTCCTGTCTTGACTTCTACATTCTTTCTGTTTTCGTAGCCTTCAAGTTCAAATTCACCATTTGACTTTATATTGAACGTCCATTCAACATCTTGGTCGGTAAACTGCCATTCGTTTGCAATATCCGACTTCTTTATGTAGGCCACAGCATTATCTGTTACCTTGCAATTCATCGACTTTCCGTTAGACGGAGCAATCGTATTGTCTTCGCCGACCACATAGCTGTACATCGTATAAATCGGCTTGTCGTAGTAAGCCGGACGCATCAACAACGTGCTACGCTGGATATCGTAATGACCACCTATCCAACTAACAGTTTTTTCTTTTGCAATATTTTCTACGATGTAGGAATTGTCGAAGAACGTAAACGTCCTTGTAGTATCGCCATCCGTGCAAGAATATACTTTATCCTTAATCGTTTCAGCCTTGGATACTTTACCAGACTGGAGCGAGACCTTGGCTTCTACAACGTCACTATAGGCCGAACCATTGACGGCATACTTGAGCACGCCTTCCTTATCGACCTTAAATGAAATCGTGATGCCTTCTTTCGTTTTTTCCTTAACTCTCTTTGCAGCATCGGTATTGGCATATTCCATGCCAACCGCACCATCCTTAAATACAACTTCGCCATTTTCGAAATCGACATACGTAACAACCCAGAGTTCATCTGGAATGCGGAGTGCGAAAAAGCCTTGTTTGCTACCAGTCGAGAGATAAACCTTATCGCCAAACAAGTCCAGTTCCATATTCTTTTTCAATTCTTCAATATCGGCCACATGTTCACCGCTCGGAGCGACAAACGAAGAAGAGGACTTCGCCTCGACAACACTAGAAGAAGATTCAGCCTTGGCGACAGAAGACGAAGACTTTTCATCCTTAGCAACACTCGAAGACGATTTATCAGAACTTGTAGCCGAAGAGGACTTGGCATCCTTTGAATCCGAAGACTTGGTATCTTTTGAATCAGATGACTTTTTATCAGTAGCTTTAGAAGAGGATGACTTGGAACCGCTCTTCTTCGAAGAAGAGGATTTTTCATCGCACTCGTCAGAATCGCAATCATCTTCAGAAGAAGACGAAATTTCTTTTTCATTCTTAGGAGATGACGGGCTGTCATCGTCACCGCAAGCCGCAAAGAGGAATGCGGAGGAAACTAAAAGAGCAAGTAGTTTTTTCTTATTCATACATTACAATATAAATTATTTCAATCCAATAAATCAAGAATATGTTAAAAATTACTGATATGATACGAAATTTCTTTTATACTATACGGGGATGAGGAATGAGGTTTCAGGGGTCAGGTGTCAGGGGTCAGGGGTTAGACGAAAGACGAGAGACGATAGACGATAGATTAGTAGGAATTAGACAGTGGTTAGTGGTTAGGAATTAGAGATTAGGAGGTATTAGACGATAGAATTTTTATAGGATCCGTGCGAAGCACCATTATTTTTCTTTCGTCTATCGTCTATAGGCTCGAAGAGCCGTACTTTCGTCTAAAAAAACGGGCAGCCGGGATGGTAATCCAAGTCTTTTTCGGCGTCTTCGATGGAAGGGGTGGCATCGTACAAGAATCCGGCCAAAGCTTGCTCGGCAGAAACGCGCTCCCCGCCAATCCAATTCTTCAAGACAGCCAACCGCTTCGAAATCCACCACGGCAACGGAACCATCAGATGACGCATTCCGGCGACAGCTAACACATGCTTCGCCATTTCCGCCATCGTCATAACAGTAGAACCCGCAAGCGCATACGTCTTCCCCACCGCTTTCGCTTCAAGCCCAGCAACTGCAATCCCCTTCACCAAATCTTCACTACGGACAGGGCGCTTGAGGCATTTGCCTCCCCCCGGCATAAAATAAAACGGGAATTTTTTCACGTAATCGCGGAACATGTTGAACTCGACACCGCCGCCATCGCCAATCACGAGCGTCGGGCGCACAATCGTCCAGTCGAGCCCGGAGGCATGCACAAGCGCCTCCCCCTTCTTTTTGCTTTCGCCATAAGGCGTGAGCACCGGGTACGTCACGGAAATGCTCGAAACATAAAGGAATCGGTGCACGAGAGCCTGCTTGCAAGCCTCCAGAACATTCCGCGTCCCTTCGGTATTCACATGCTCGAAGGCTCCCCGTTTCGTCGATAAAAGAATTGCCGCCAAATGATAGACGACATCGACTCCCTCGAACGCATTTTTTATCGAATCAAAATCGGTCACGTCGCCGTAACGGACATCGACTTCTGCGGGCAAGGATTTTGCCAGAGTATCGCCCGGAAGCGTCAAGACGCGGACACACACTCCGCGTGCTATGAGTTCCCGACACAGCGCCTTCCCTACGACGCCGGCGCCACCCGTCAAAAGAGCAATCATGCTAGGCTTCCAGCATATAACGGATATCCTGAATGCGCCTTGCAAGCGACGCATCCTTCTCCATCTGCTTTTTCAGGGAGTTAATGGCGGCGATTACAGTGGCATAGTCCCTACAGAACATCGCGCCGATATTTTGAAGCGAATCCGTCGTCAGCTCGCGGCAAAGGAACATCGCCACCTTGCGAGGCATCGAAATCGCAGCAGACTGACGCTTGGACGAAAGTTCGCAAACTTCGACATGGTATTCCAACGCAACCGCTTCGGTAATGTTCTTCGCCGTCAGCTCCACATGACCGCCATGTTCCGACGGAGCTACGAGACGCTTGACGCTGCTCAAGTTCAAATCCGCCTTGCAGAACAAGTTCATCGCACCGAGGAAGTTCAAAAGCCCCTCAATCAAGCGCACGTTCTTGCGGGGCGGCATCGAAAGGTAACGGCAAATTTCTTCGCGATCGTTCTTTGCAAACGGCAAGTCCTCGGACTTTTTGCTAATCAAGTGCATACGGGTCGCAAGGTCAGGTTCGTCAAGGCCCACAGCGACGCAAGACTCCAGCGGCGTAAGGAGCTTCTTGGAAATGCTCGGAATCGAAGAACGTGAACTGCGGGCTTCGTTATCCGAATCAACCACCTTGAACTTGGACGGATGACGGTCACAAGAAATTACGACCTGCTTGCCTTCCGCACGCAAATGCCTAATCAGAATCGCAAGGCGTTCTTGCGTCCAAAGGCCCTTTTCCAAAAGCTGCACGTCATCGAGCAAGAGAATATCGCAAAGTTCATAGCGTTCGCGGAACTTCTGCGCGAGTTCACGCACGTTGCCCGTCTTGTTGTGCAAAGCCGAAGCCATCGCTGTAGCATCACGCAAAAAATCATAAGCGTGGCAATAGACAATCGAATAATCAGGATGATTCTTTTGGATTTTTGCGGCAATGGACTGCAACAAATGCGTCTTGCCGAGTCCCGTTTCACCATAAACGAACAACGGATTCAAAGACGGATCGCCCGGATTCTCGGCAACCGCCTGGCATGCACGGAACGCAGTCGAATTGCACTCCCCTTCGACAAAGTTTTCAAACGTATAGCGGGCATAAAGCGATAAAGCTTGTTTTGGACGCTTTTGCGGTTTCGGAGCAGTTGCAACCTTCGGAATAACAGGCATCGTGAGCTTGATTTCTGGAATCGGATCCGAAGGAGCAATCTGACGAATGCGATAATCAACAAATTCACTACCCAATACAGACGAAAAGGACTTGCGCAACAAATCGCCATAATGCGAATTCACCCAGTTCTCGCGCAGTTCATCAGGAACAGTGAGCATGGCATAGCCATTGCACATTCCCTCATAACCAAGAGCATCGAGAATCACAGCACCAAAAAAGTCCTTGCATTCCGAACGCACGCGATCAAGCACCTGTTGCCAAGGCGACTCTGCAATATCCAACAAAGAAACAGTATTTTCCACGATCTATAAAACCAGTCAGTAGTATAAAGAGGCAAGCAAAAAATAAGAAAGGAAATCCGAAGAACAAGCACACCGAACGAAAAAAATTTTAAATGTCCATTTTTACTCAAAAAAAGGCAAAAAAAATTTAAAAACACTTTTTTTCCAAATTTTTCCAATTTACTCCATTCTTACAAACGTAAGAACAACACTGTTATCACTATGTATTAGCACAACTTATCAACAGGAATTTTTTCAACTATCCCTTGACAAGATTTTTCTTACTTTTATCATACAAATTATATTACAAATGGCGATTTTGATTAAAAAACGGCAATTTTTAATTGACGATAAAATGTAACTTGTTGATTTTCATAAAGTTACATGTTGGTGGTGATTATTGGAAATTAGTCAGTTGTGGCGGGATTGAGTCGCCATCATTATTGTTGTTCGTTATCTGGGGAAGTCTGCGCTTCAGCGGAGTTTGTTTCAGCAGACGGAGCCGCGTCAGAATGGCGCTCGCCGAGTTCCTCTTGCAAATGGTCAATGCGATTCGCAAGCATTTTCTCGATTTCCGGGAGCAAGCGGTCTTTAACGCGGTCCAGATACAAGCACTGCAACTGAATCATGCGATTGCGATGGCGGCCGGCAAATTCCTGAATCCAGTGACTTACCGCCTGCTGACGGTCCTGGATTTTATCATGCAAAGAACGTTGTATAAAAGTTCTCTGGACTTCCATATAACGTTGCATGTTGAACGGCATGCGGTAAGTACGAATAAATTGTTTAAGAAGGACTAACAAGCTAAGTCGGTCATTACGATGTTCGTGAATGAACTGACGAAGCTCTTCCAAATGTTTTTGGAAGAATGGAACGATGGCCTTATCATCAATTTGATAAAGTTCTAACTCGTCCTGTTTTTTTGTCGCTTCATCGACAGCCATGTAACAAATCTATTTTTTTAATAATTCCTTATGCTTTCGCATGCTTCACAAGGAAGCCAAATTTGGCATTTTTTTCGCTATTTAGGGTGTTTTTTGCCAAAAATACTCGGCCTTCGGTTCCCGGATTCAGTCGATCGGCAGCGGCACCGCGAAAATCGAGCATTTCTTCGACCTCGCATGGTTGCATTCCTTCGGGCGTCATGAGTTCCAAAGTATCGTCCATGGAGAACGGATTCTTGACATTCACAAGGCTTGCGCCCGTCGAAGCATCGAAATCCTTAACTTGTGCGGCAACGCAACCGCCTTCGGCATCCACATGCGTTGCTTCGTAATTCTGCGGGAGCGGTCCACGCAAGAACCCCGGCATAAAGCCTCGACCATCGACAAAGCGAATAGCACGTCGGCTTTCTTCGGGCACCGGATTTCCCTCGGCAACAGCATCTATCGCCATGCGGTAGGCGCGGACAACCTGACTCAAGTAATACACAGAACGCGTACGGCCTTCAATCTTGAAGGAATCGAGTCCACCGGCCACAAGCTCTGGAATCACGTCCAAAGCACAGAGGTCGCGGCTACTCATGAAGTACGTCCCCCACGTATCTTCATCTAACGCAATCGGATCCAATTCTGGGCGGTCAGTCCGTTGCAACGAGAACGAGCCCTCGTGTTCGCGGTAATCCTCGACCTGCGGGCCAGAATTTGCATACAGCCGGTAAGGCATGCGACAGCTGTTATCACAGGCGCCCTGATTCGCATCGCGGTGCGTCACCCAGTTCGAAAGCATGCAGCGGCCAGACATTGCCATACAAACAGCACCATGAACAAACACTTCCAGTTCTAGTTCGGGCACTTGTTTCTTTATCTCTAAAATTTCAGACAGACGAAGTTCACGACTCAAGATAATGCGACGGACGCCCAAATTTTTCCAGAACGATGCCGCAAGGTAATTCGTCGTATTCGCTTGCACAGACAAATGCACTTCGGTTTCGGGATGCTCCTTGAGGAGCCACCCCACAAAGCCAGGGTCGGCGACAATCAATGCGTCGGGTTTCAATTCCAGTGCAGCATTCAAAGCTTTTTGGAACGCTTCCACTTTCACGTTACGCGGAATTACGTTACTCGTAAGATAGAACTTTTTGCCATGTTCATGAGCATACGCAATGCCTTCGGCAAGGTCATCCAGATTTTTGAAACCGTTTTCGCGGGCACGCAGCGAAAAAGCAGGCTGCCCCGCATAGACAGCGTCCGCACCATAAGCAAACGCATATTTCATTCGAACAAGGTCACCCGCAGGGGCAAGTAATTCTGGTTTGGTCATAAATAGTGGCTAGTGGTTGGGGGTTAGTGGCTAGTGGTTAGTAAACAGTGGTTAGTGGTTAGGGGTTAGAAGCGGTGAGGTATGAGCAGTGAGGTCGGGGCTTCGCCCCTTTGAGGAACGAGTTTTTAGCGCAAAAGCAAAATACATACATTCCTCAAAGCGAAGCGTACTCAAAGCACTTTAGTGCGAGCTCAAAGCTCACTACCACTTAAATCCTGCTCGGATGTAGGCTTTGCGGTCATCTATCAGTGTAATCTCCCCCATGAACGAAAAACGTTGCCCCTCGTAGCTGATTGCAGGCGTAAGCGAATACTGCAATTTGGCTCCGTAGAGGAACTTCTTGTGAAGTCTAAGATGCCCATTAGGAGTCGTATCGTTCACGGCACTTCCATAATCCGTCCCTTTCCAGAACCAAGTCTGACGGAGAGAAGCGAAAATTTGGCCATCCAGACGCGCAAAAATATTCCAGTCAATCGTCCGGCTGTTCGGGCCGCCTTGATTCCCTAACGGATACCCCAAGTGAGCAATTTGCGCAGTATTCTGTTTAAAATGCGAATAAACGTAAGGTTCTACGCGGGCGTATTCAAAAATCGTTCCCGCTTCGATTTTATGCCCTTTGTAATAAAAGTCATGCCCCGCCTGGAAACCAGCCATCCAAGCCCACTTGGCCTCGATGTTATCGTTTCGGACCAAACTAATCGGAGATTCCATATCATCCAAGAAAAATTCCGTATAAATTCTCACAGCATTGAATAAGCGGTAGTTAAAATCAAACGAAATGGAGCCATTGTTGCTGTTTTCTGAGTAATTTCCTTTCTCCATAAAGAGCGGAGCCGTTGGCACAAAAAGCCATGGTTTCATATTGTCGTAAAGAACAGTCAGTTCACTGATACCAAACGTAGCATTACCGACAGCAAGTTCATAGCGGTGACCAAAAAGATTTCGCGATTCTTTATTTGACATGCTCATGCTATTGTTGTAAATACGCAAGTCCGCATAGAAACTCATTACACGGAGCGGGCCTATCATCAAATCGAGGCTCAACATGTTATACGGAACCGCAAACTGGTTCAAGGTCAAGTTGTTGTAATAACCAGGCCCCCAGTGCATCACGTCGCGTCCAAAATCCAAACGCAACCAGTCATAGTTGAATGCAAAATGCGTACGATAACGGGCGTAACTAGTGTATTCGACACCAGAATTGTCTTCTTCATGCTGCACTTCCATGAATTCACGGTCAAAAGATCTGGGATTCTTAGCCGAATGACCTTCGCTATAAATGCGGGCATCCAAAACGAAATCCAATGAATCAACAAAACCACGGAGATAAAGGCCACCGTCAATTCCCGGCCAAATCGTATCACCAAGCGATTTGCCACCGCGATAATCAATGCCACCGACAACACTTGCAGCAATGGCGACACGCGGAATCGCATTTTCGAGAGCGACCGCCTTCGCGACGCAAGCAGAATCCCCCTCCTTGCAATCCAGTTTCAGTCCGTTCCCAAGAACCCCCGCACCACGTTCACTATCAAAGTACAAAAGCGCATTGTTTTCCGTCTTCGTAAAATTCTTGCGGAAAGTCGTATCCCTGCGTGGGTAGGTAAAATACTGCGGTTCGTTCCCGATAGTCTGTCGATGATATTCAAACAGCATCGGGGCTGTTTCCAAATTCCGCAAATTGAAAGTATGTTCAGGTTCAATCACCGGCGAAGCCGCCAAAGACTCGCCTAAGCCAACCAAAAGCAAGACGGACAAAACAGAATAAATTTTTCTAAAAATCATTGTCAAAATTTAACTTTTTTAAGACATCCTTTCAATTATCCGTGATGGAAGTGGCTTGTTATTAGTAGGAAGTAGGAAGTAGGAAGTAGACAGTGGTTAGTGGCTAGTGGTTGGTGGTTAGGATTCGTGAGGATGACGATTCAAGGCAAGGATAGCAAGCAATAACCGACCTCATAGCCCACACCTCACCGCTCACTGCAAAAAAATTTCGGCGTTTTTTGCCCCGTTCGAAACTTTTTGTTCCATTTTAAATTTACTTTTTTTTTAATGTCTGCTTTTTGACATATTTTTTTACAATTGTAAAAAATACATTTATAGCAATAACGTTGAATGGGAGATATATTAATGGTTATGGACAAGAAAAAAATTGCTATACTCAGTGGGTTATCGACAGCATCTCTGGCATTACTCGTAAGCTGTTCGGATTCGACTTCACCCGTAAGCGAATTTACTAACAACGCTTATCTTTCCTCTACAGAAGTGACGGGAGAATCTTCATCTGCAACAGATGACGACCTCGGCGAAATCACTTCGAGCGATTCTCAAAGCGGAATGCAAACAGGAACGCCGAATAATCCAGCAAGCAGTGCGACATCACCGACAAGCAACGCCACTGTAGCACAGTCCAATAGCGGAACCGTTGAGGCTTCTTCGACCAGCGCTCCCTCCGTTAATTCGAGCAGCGGAACCACGCCAAATGTAACAGCATCTTCTAGCAGTACCGCACAGCCGAGCGCACAAAGTTCTTCAAGCGACAAAGCGGACCAAGTAAACGAAAATACGGGTGACCGTCCTGTCATCACGTATGCAGCAAGCGGAGCTAGCGTCGTCAACGGCGGCAACTGCGTCACCATCGAAGGCGGCACCGTAAAAATCACTTGCGGCGGCGAATACGACTTTAGCGGGTCTTACAGCGGAAACGATGCACAGATTTTAGTCGCAACCGCAAAAACGGACACCACAGTCTATCTGAACATGAAGGGCATCACGCTCACCAACACGGCGGACGCACCGATTTACATTCAGAAAGCGAACAAGGCTTTCGTCGTCGCGAAGAACGGCACGACAAACACCTTCACGGATGCGGCCACAAGAACGAAAACGCACTCTTACACGAATGACGCGGGTCAGGCCAAAGTCGATACGACTGGCGCTTGCATCTACGCCAAGGACGACCTCACCCTCAAAGGCGAAGGAACGCTTATCGTCAAAGGCAATTACAACAACGGCATCCATACCAGCAACGATTTGAGAGTCAAGAACGGCATCATCACGGTGACGGCAAAGAACAACGGCCTCAAAGGCAAGGAATCCGTAGCGATTAGCGGCGGCACGTTGAACATCACCACCTCCGACGGCGACGGCATCAAGAGCGATACCGACGATGTGACAGATTTGAAGGACGGCAAGGGTTCCATCGAAATCACCGGTGGCGAAATCACCATCAACTCCAAATACGATGGCATTACGGCGAACAATGCAGTCACCATCGCGAACGGTGAAGAAAAGACCCCGACCATCAAGATTACTGCTGGTGGCGGCCAAACTTGCCTCGGACAAAGCACCGGCGGCGGCAACGGCGGTCGCGGAGGCTTTGGCGGCGGCATGGGATTTGGTCAAGGGAACTCCTGCTCCCCCGACTCCAGCACTAAAGGCATCAAGGGCGATTCGAGCATCACCATCAGCGGCGGCATCATCGATGTCAAAAGCCGCGACGACGGTCTCCATAGCGCAGGCAATATCACTGTTTCGGGCGGCAAGATTACCATCGCCACCGACGACGACGGCGTTCACGCCGAAAAAGCTCTCTACGTCAAGGACAACGCCAACATTAGCGTCACCATGGCATACGAAGGCATGGAATCTCCCGACATGAACTTCGAAGGCGGCATCACAAGTGTCATCACTACGGACGATGGCTGGAACGCAGCAGGCGGCACAACGACAACGACCGGCAACAACGGCGGCAATACGGGTCGCGGCGGGCCTGGCGGATTTGGCGGCGGTGGCTTCGGCGGCCCTGGTGGCGGCAGCACCGGCAACCTCAAAGTCACTGGCGGATACCACTACATCTACGTGGGCACAGGCGATACCGACGGCATTGACAGTAACGGCGGCATCGAAATTTCCGGCGGAGTCATCATCGTGGAATGCCGCATGAACGGCGGCATGGGCGGCATGGTCGATTCTGACGGAACGACGAACATCTCTGGCAGCGCAAAGCTCCTCGGATTCGGCACGAACAATTCCGAAGAAGGCAAGCAGTACAGCGTGAACTTCACCGCAAGCAATTACTACGGCACTTCTGAAATCGCCTTCAAGCCGAGCTTCTCTGGCAGCAAGATGGTTTCAAGCGTGGGCCAGCCGAGTGTCGTGAGTAGCGTAAGCGGCATGAACAAGACATGCTTCGGCAACAGCACGGAACGCTGCGTTTATACGAAGTAGGTTTGAGGTATCAGGGGTCAGGTATCAGGTTACAGGAAATAAGAGCCTCGCGAATTCTCGCGAGGCTTTTTTGAGACTCCGATAGATTGCAGAAATTCCGCAATTTTCTTATCACGAACAGCTTCAAATGAATATTCTAATCGAATATGCAAGGATTGGGGTAACATTTATCGACACCATCTATTACGTTACTCCCCTCCAGCAACAGCACATCATGTTCAAACTCAATCACCTCCATCGTCGGGGCTGTGTAAGTCTTTTTCTTTTCGATTGTATTTTCGTTTTGCATATAAATTTCCTTTAGTCAATCACCATGTCCATTTTAGGTTGGTCGTTGCTAGTCACATTCAGAAGCCCCTGTCTGCAATCAAATTCGATTACTTCCATCGTCGGGGCAGTGTAAGATTTTTTATTTTCTTATTCGTTTCTGTTTGTCATTAAGCTCATTCCTTTTTTGTACATTCATCATGCTTGTTTTGTCACTCTGGAGCCGAAGGCGATAGAGTCCATCGCTTTGGATCCTATCGGTCGCCTTACGGCTCCCTCCAGGATGACAGCAAACCTTTCGTCTTTCGTCTATCTCCCCCTCCCATAGTAAACGCCTTTGGCTTTGCGGCCTTTGCCTACGCTGCGCGATTCATTCACGCGGCGGCCCTTGACGTCAAACGTACCGTTTTCGGGCAACGTGAACTTGAACTCGCCGGTACGCGTGTTGAACTTGCCGATGACGGTCCTGTGTTCCTTGCCATTTTCGTCGTCATCGACTATCACAACATCCATGTTAGCCGGGAGAAACTCCGTAGAGAAATTAGCACGGATGGTCGATGCACCAGCAGGAACATTGGCTGACGACTGCGTTTTAGGTTGCTTTTCATAGACAAGGTAACTACGCAGCGCCCCGATAGACGATTTATCGCCGACCTTCTTAAATTCACCAGTGCCTGCGACATAGCCGTAAGCGTTGCCGATTTCCGGGTCGCCCTCTTCCCATGTCTTTGGCGCCAGCGTCCCTTTGAACTTCCAATTACCCACCACGGTATCAACAGTGGCGGGAGTCTTTACAAGCGTCACGCCGTCATCGAACGTGAGCATTTCGGCCTTCATTTGTACGACATACGGAGTGTAGGCGAAAAGCTTTTTCGGAACAGCATTGCATTTGGCTTCAACCTTTTCTTTCTTCTCCTTTTTTTCTTTATCACTAAGGTCATCAAGTTTGTCGATTTCAGCGAGAAGTGCGGGCAAATCACACCAGGCACGTTCAAAATGAACTTCTCTAAAGCCGGTATTTTCATTCAAAATAACACCAACAAACTTCAAGAACTGCATTGCCCCCTTAACTTTAACGCTGTCAATGTCAAATGGCAACGTAATTGTCGCATAGCCTACAGTGCTGAACGTTCTATCGAGTTCAACATCCGCAACATCAATTTCATCATCGAGTGAAACAGCAGCCGTCCCGCTGTAACTGCCATCAATTGTTGCATGGAGTTTTTCATCCTTGTCCTTGCTAATGGTAATCGCCGCAAATGTATTGGTAATTTTATTCCACTGGGCATACAACGTCACTTTACCGCCAGCCTCATCGGTCAAGTTCTGCACCTTAGCTCCATCTGCATAGGCGGTTCCAGAGCCGTCAGCCTTGGTGTTCCAACCGGCAAATACCAAACCATCACGGGTAAAGATGTTTTTGCTTAGAGCAGTCGGATTGGCATTATAGACAAATCTCTGTTTTTCCATGCTGCCAGTTCCACCGTTAGCATTAAATACAACATCATAAGTCTGGAAAGTGTAAGGACTTTCAGAAATACCATCGACAAAAACACCACCAATAGAAATCTTACCGACAGATCTTCCTTTTCTGCCCAAGCCTACGCTGTTTGGGGAACTTTCGCCCTTGTTAACTGTCACCAAAGTCACGCCATCTGTAATCGTGATATCGCCAACAGTAGCATTATAGCCGCTACCGATGCCGGCTGCATCACGGACTCCAGTTGCTGTAACCATTCCACCATTAATCACAATATTGCCACAATCAATCTTATAGCCACCGCCAATGCCAGCCCCATCTCCATTGCTGCTGGCATCAAGTAAACCGTCCCCTTCGATAATCAGAGTTTTGCCCTCTGGAACATAGATTCCAGGATAATCAGAGTGGAACCCCTTCACAGTGTTTTCGTCCTTCAAAATTATCTTGCAATCGCCCTTGCAAGTAAGGCCCGCCCATTGGTAAGCGTAGTCGTTTACGCCATTGATAGTCACACCATCGAGCGTCACCGTTGCCCCATCGGCAATCGAAACCTTGTAATTACCGCCAAGCGTACCCTTCAGCAAATAACCGTCCTGTACAACAAAATCATTCGTTACATCCTTCAAGTTTACAGCATTTCCCTCAAGCCACTGCGCATAAAGAGTCACCGTAGCTCCAGCTTGATCAGTCAAATTCAACACAGAGGCTCCATCGGCATAGACGGACCCACTTCCATTAGGGGCTGTATTCCAACCCATAAAAGCATAATTCGAGCGAGCAAAAACATTATCCAAAAGGGGACCTTTAAAACCGAGAAACATTTTCTGGTTCGACATAGTTCCTTCGCCACCGTTTGCGTCAAAAGCTATGGTATAAGTATAAAGATCATTAGCAGGATATGTAAATGGACTTGTAGAAACACCATCGACAAAAACACCGCCAATAGAAATCTTACCGACAGATCTTCCTTTTCTGCCCAAGCCTACGCTGTTGGGGGAACTTTCACCCTTGTTAGCCGTCACCAAAGTCACGCCATCTGTAATCGTGATATCACCACTTGAACCAATATCGCCGCTACCGATGCCGGCAGCATCATTGCCTCCAGTTGCTGTAACAGTCCCTCCGCTAATCGTGATATCGCCAGCAGTAGCATAATAGCCGCTACCGATGCCGGCAGCATCATTGCCTCCAGTTGCTGTAACAGTCCCTCCGCTAATCGTAATAGAACCTGCAGAAGCTTCATAGCCGCTACCGATGCCGGCAGCATAATCGCCTCCAGTTGCAGAAACAGTCCCTCCATTAATCACAATATTACCACAATCATGCTCATAGCCACCGCCAATGCCAGTCCCATACCCGTTACTGCTGGCATCAAGTAAACCGTCCCCTTCGATAATCAGAGTTTTGCCCTCTGGAACATAGATTCCGGGATAATAAAAGTGGAACCCCTTCACAGTGTTTTCGTCCTTCAAAATTATCTTGCAATCGCCCTCGCAAGTGAGGCCCGCCCATTTGTATGCACCGTTTTTTACACCATTGATAGTCACACCATCGAGCATCACCGTCGCCCCATCGGCAATCGAAACCTTGTAATTACCGCCAAGCGTACCCATAAGCAGTTCACCATTTTCTGCTACATGATGATCTGTCAGCGTCGAGAGATCCGTAACAATTCCTTTCCACCACCTTGCATAAACCGAAACATCGTTAGTGACTGGAGCGGAGAAATCATATACGGTAGTGAAAGCATCGTCAGCATACCAACCGAGGAATTTGAAACCTGTGCGTTCTGGGTCATTAGGCTTAGTCGGTGTATTGCCAACAACAACTGTCTGCGCGGGTACAGAGACATTTTCATCGCCAGTAACAAACGTAACGATTCCACCCCATTTGGCGTATGCAATCGCGTTTCCATTGAGTCTTGCATCAAAGTCAAATTCCGTGTTGCCGTCGGCGGTGGTGAACCAACCAAGGAACTTGTAACCAATGCGTTCTGGGTCATCGGGCTTTTTCGGTGAATTTACGTAATACACAAGCTGCATCGGTATGACGATATTTTCGACGCCAGTTACGAAGGTTAACGTGTCATAATTATAACCATAAGGATCATACTCAAGACTCTTGCCTGCAATATCATAAATTTGTTTCGCAGTCAATTCTCCATAATACAAATTGTAGTCATCATCCTTGAATATATCCCCTTCAACGATTTTTACTTTACCCTTTGGACAGCTATAACTGCTTATCTCAATTCGACCGGAGAGACTATAATCGAGAAATTCCGTATCCAAAGATCCAAATCCGCTGAGGATAATATCACCCTCAGATGTATAGATACCTTCTTTAGCATTGTAAAGACTACGTATATCAAAATTGCCTCCATTAACATTGATTTTTACATCACCGCGAGAGTAAATACCTACACCATCTAGTCGATAAATATAGAAGTTAGATTGAGAACCACCACCATTCAGTGTAACATTATCAGCCTTGATACCATTAAAACCCGTCAAATTGATGTCACCTACGTTAATCGTGAGATTTTCTTCGGCGATAATGGCATAATCCGAAGCAAAACCATTAACACTCAAACGACCTTTCGAGTAATCATGGTAACCGTAATCTTGGTTATTCTTCGCATAGATGGCGATATTTTTTGCTTTAATGCCATATTCAAGATCATCAGAACAGAGATTATAATAACCATCCAAAATAGCAAGATTAGCTTCATCGGTAATGATGATATTCAGGTCGCCTGAAGATGCCATTTCAGAAGAGTATTTCACGTCACCAACAGCCACGTACCAACCACCAGGGAGATTGCACACATCCGTCGAGTTTGTCAGCAAGGTGTATTCACCGGGCTGTTTGACTTGTTCCTCGCCGTTTTCATCGATGTAAACAACACGCCACATTGCAAAAACAGTTGTATTGCTAGTCACCGGAGCGTCAAAGTCAAATTTTATGTTGCCATTAGCTGAAGTGTACCAACCTATAAATTTCAAACCGTTGCGAGACGGATTTATATCAGGAATGCTAACATGCGCTACGCCATTTTCATCAAAAACCGTTGGAACAGATAGTGCATTGATGACATTTTGAGAATCAAACGTTACGGAATAGCAAGGTTCTAAAGTTTTCCCCGCAATGGCAGAAATTTGTGCCGCAGTCAGTTCACCAAAATAAACGTTTCCATTTTTGTCCTTGAACGCTTGACCACTTGCAACCATTACCTTGCCCTCGTCACTGGGATAACTGCTAACCGTGACTCGATCTTCAATATGGCTCCAGCCAAGGACGATATTACCTGAATTGGCACGAATACCAACATTACCAGTCACCAAAACAGTACCGCCATTGATAGCAATATTTTTATTAACGTCGATGCCATTCACTGTAAGCATGCCAGTAAGATTTTTTTGCCTGTAAATAGCGACATTCCTTGCAGACAAGCCTACATCATTACCATTGACAGTAAGGTTTGCTCCGTTCGCAAGGATAATATTCAAATCACCTGTAGATTTCATTTGTGTAAAATATTCCACATCACCAACAGCTACGTACCAACCGCTAGAGAGATTACCCACATCCGTCGAGGTTGTCAGCACAGTGTATTCACCGGGCTGTTTAAGTTGTTCCACTCCTTTTTCATCTATGTAAGGAACACCCCATTTGGCGTATGCAATCGCATTTCCATTGAGTCTTGCATCAAAGTCAAATTCCGTGTTGCCGTCGGCGGTGGTGTACCAACCGAGGAATTTGAAACCAGTGCGTTTTGGGTCGGCGGGTTTAGTCGGTGAATTGCCATAAACAATCGTCTGTGTAGGGACAGAAACATTCTCATCGCCAGTAGCAAACATGACGGAAGCCACCCACTTGGCGTATGCAGTCGTATTGCTTGTGATGGGTGCGGAAAAGTCAAATTCGATAGTGAAAGATTCATCAGCATACCAGCCCGCAAATTTCAAGCCTGTGCGTTCCGGGTCGCTGGGCTTGGTCGGTGCATCACCAACAAAAACAGCCTGCGTGGGAACAACAACATTTGCGTCACCGGTGACAAACGTTACAATATGCCCCCACCTCGCATAAACAGAGACATCATTAGTAATGAGAGCAGAAAAATCAAATTGAGTATTGCCATCAGCAGTGGTGAACCAGCCCATGAACTGATAGCCTTCGCGTTCAAGGTCGGCGGGCTTAGTCGGAACTTCGCCAACAAAAACCGACTGCGTGGGTACAACGGAATTTGCATCACCAGTAACAAACGTGACGAGATGCCCCCACCTCGCATAAACTGTAGTATTGCTTGAGATTGGAGCGGAGAAATCAAATTGAGTGTTACCGTCGGCGGTGGTGTACCAGCCCATGAACTGATAGCCTTCGCGTTCAAGGTCGGCGGGTTTAGTCGGTGAATTACCATAAACAATCGTCTGTGTAGGGATAGAAACATTCTCATCGCCAGTAACAAAAGTGACGGAAGCCTCCCACTTGGCGTATGCAGTCGTATTGCTTGTGATGGGTGCGGAAAAGTCAAATTCGATAGTGAAAGATTCATCAGCATACCAGCCCGCAAATTTCAAGCCTATGCGTTCTGGGTCATCGGGTTTAGTCGGCGTGTAGCCATAAACAATCATCTGTGTAGGGACAGAAACATTCTCTACACCGGTAACAAACGTGACGGAAGCCTCCCACTTAGCGTATGCAGCCGTATTCTTTGTGACAGGAGCAGAAAAATCAAATTCTGTCGAAAACGATTCGTCGGCATACCAACCCGCAAATCTCAAACCTGTGCGTTCCGGGTCGCTGGGCTTGGTCGGTGCATCACCAACAAAAACTATTTGTGAGGGAACAACAACATTTGCGTCACCAGTGACAAACGTTACAATATGCCCCCACCTCGCATAAACTGTAGTATTGCTTGTAATTGGAGCGGAGAAATCAAATTGAGTGTTACCGTCGGCGGTGGTGTACCAGCCCATGAACGTGAATCCTTTGCGTTCAAGGTCGGCGGGTTTAGTCGGTGAATTACCATAAACAATCGTTTGTGTAGGTACAGAAACATTCTCTACGCCTGTGACAAACGTGACGGAAGCCTCCCACTTGGCGTATGCAGTCGTATTGCTTGTGATGGGTGCGGAAAAGTCAAATTCGATAGTGAACGATTCATCAGCATACCAGCCCGCAAATTTCAAGCCTATGCGTTCTGGGTCATCGGGTTTAGTCGGTATATTGCCATAAACAATCGTCTGTGTAGGGACAGAAACATTCTCTACGCCAATGAAAAACGCAACGGAAGCTACCCACTTGGCGTAAACAGTCGTATTCTTTGTGATAGGAGCAGAAAAATCAATTTCTGTTGAGAATGATTCGTCGGCAAACCAACCCGCAAATTTCAAACCGGTGCGTTCTGGGTCGCTGGGCTTGGTCGGTGCATCGCCAACAAAAACTGTTTGTGAGGGAACAACAACATTTGCGTCACCAGTGACAAACGTTACAATACGCCCCCACCTCGCATAAACAGAGACATCGTTAGTAATGGGAGCAGAAAAATCAAATTGAGTATTGCCATCAGCAGTGGTGAACCAGCCCATGAACTGATAGCCTTCGCGTTCAAGGTCGGTAGGCTTGGTCGGTGTCAACCCGGAAACAATAGTTTGCATGGGAACAGAAATATTCTCTAGACCTGTGACAAAAGTGATATTGACTTTAGGAGCAATGGCAAAATGCATATAAATGTAATCACTACTTGAACCCGCTCCCTCGTTCAAATCCATCGCACCGGAACCATCGCTACCGACCGCGGCTCCATTTTTACCAAGAGTCGTGTAGCCATCCTTAGTCTTGACGTCTCCGGTCGTAAAGGCAATATCGCTAACAACACGTTTGTCAGGGAAGCTTTCTCTGGTAAAGTACAGCCACATGTTCGTGCTGCTAGAGACAGTACCGCTGTTCAGGTTGCCACCGTATATTGCGAAATTTCCGTCACCGAAATTGGGTGCCCGATAGTACGTCCGACCGTTGAAGGTAAAGGAGTCGGGATGGTCACCCGTTTTGATGATGAAATCGGTAATGAAACCTTTGTTCACATCGCTAAAATGCGATTTCTTATATGCCATGTAGATGTAGTCGGTTCCTGCTCCGGCGTTGTCATTCAAGTCCTGGTCAATAACAATCCATCCCCGTGAAGCATAACGTTCTTTCAGCGTGTCGACTTCATCTTTAGAGCCCCCCAAAACCACCACATCGCTAATGTATTCAGGATTGTCCATTGAAGACGAGACCGTGGCAAAATGCATGTAGATGTAATCACTACTTGAGCCGGCCCCTTCGTTCAAGTCCATCGCGCCGGAACCATCGCTACCGACAACAGCCCCGTTCCTGCCAAGGGTCGTGTAACCGGATTTGAGCTTGGCATCGGTAAAGGCGATATCGCGGACAACGCGTCGGTCAGGGAATTCTTCTTTGGTGTAGTACAACCTCATGTTCGTGCTGCTTGTCACAGTACCGCTGTTCAGGTTTCCGCCGTGAATCTCGAAATGCTCGCTACCTTTATGGGGTATCCGATAGTACGTCCTTCCGTTAAAGATATAGGAATCTGGGTATTCGTCCGTCTTGATGATGAAATCGGTAATAAAACCGTTGGAGCCACCACCTTTACTCGACTTCTTGTATAGAAGGTAAACGTAGTCGGTTCCTACTCCGGCATTGTCATTCAAATCCTTATCAATAACAGTCCACCCCTGCGCTCCACAGCTGTCTTTCAAAAAATTAACTCTATCTTTATCGCCGCCGATGACCATGACATCGGTGATGTATTCTTCTGCGAATGCGGTCGTTGACGCAAACAACGCCATGCAAAGGAAAACAGCCAACTTGGAAGGACGCTCACCGAGAAATTTAGTGAACATACGCAAAAACACATGAAAAACGTTTTTCATGTTCAAATCCTTTTGAAAGAATGGAAAAGGGAGCTAAGAAACAACAGATATTCAGGAAAACACGGGCAAACCGTATCTCCATCCAATCGTCGGAAAAGGGAACTCCATAACATTACGGAAAAGATACATTTTTATCGCAAAACAGTCAAGAAAAAGAAAGGAAACAATGGATAGACGAAAGACGAAATGCAAGGGGTTCCGTGTATGTGAGGAGACCGTGTAAGCCGACCCCGGAAAAACCTTTAAGGCGAACGCTGCGCCAAAGAACGAGTTCTTTGGCATAGCTGAGCCGTAGGTTTTGCATTTATGCAATAAATCCGGGGTGACAATGCTAAAGATCCCCGCCTTCGCGGGAACGACAAAATCCGGCACTGAGGCCGGAATGACATTAACACAGTATGCGGAATGCAGCCCCGCCCTCTCGTCTTTCGTCTGTAGCCCGCCGTGGCGGGCGTTCTTTCGTCTAACTTACATCCAGCCACGGTCAGAGGTGCCGGAAATACCACGGATCTTGAGGTCGAAGTCATCGCGGTTCGTAGCGGCATTCATGGCAACTTCAAGCGAAATCTGTTCGCTCTGGTAGAGTTCCAAAAGTGCTTGGTCGAACGTCTGGCTGTGATACTGAATATGGCCTTCAGCGACGGCCTGTTCCACCATGTCAATCTTATCCTTGTCCTGGATGTATTCCTTGATGGCACCCGTATTCACGAGAATTTCGGCAGCAGGCACACGCCCCTTGCCGTCCTTTGTCGGCAAAAGACGTAAGGAAATGATTCCCGCCAAGACTTCGGCAAGCAACAGACGGATTTCGTCGTGCTGGTGCGGCGGATACATCGAAAGCACACGGTGAATCGTTTCAACGGCGTTCGTCGTATGAATAGTCGCGAACACCATGTGGCCCGTATCGGCTGCGGTAAGAGCAATCTGCATCGTTTCAAGGTCACGAATTTCGCCCACGAGGAGCACGTCCGGATCCTGACGCAAGGCGGCACGCAAAGCGTTCGCGTAAGAAAGCGTATCCACGCCGATTTCACGCTGCGACACAATCGCCACGTTATCCTTGTAAAGGTATTCAATCGGGTCTTCGACCGTGATGACGTTTACGGATTCCTTCTGGTTGATGTAGTCAATCATCGAGGCTAGCGTCGTCGATTTTCCAGAACCGGTCGTTCCCGTCACAAGCACAAGCCCGCGCTTTGTCAAAGCCAAATCGCGAATGACTTCGGGCAAATGAAGGTCTTCAAATGCAGGGATGGTCGCCTTAATGTGACGAATCACGACTGCAATCGTTCCACGCTGGCGGAACACGTTCACACGGAAACGTCCCATGTCGCGGGCGCCCACGGCAAAGTCGCATTCCTTGTTCGTTTCAAAGCGCTGCTTCTGGTCGCGGTTCATGATATCGTCCAAGAAGGAGTCCATCATGACGCTATCAATGCGCACATCAAAAAGCCTTGTCAACGCACCATTGATACGATAAACCGGCGGCACACCGACGCGGAGGTGCAAGTCAGACGCCTTGCGATTGACCATTTCTCGCAAGAGCTGTTCAATGCGAAGTTCAGCCATTTAAGCTTCTCCAAACTTTTCGCGACAAAGTTTCTCTATTTCATCGTAACGAGTCTTGATTTCGGCATCATCCGGATTCTTCTTGACCAAATCCGCATAAATGTCAAGAGCCTTGTTATACACACCCTGCTCCATGTAAATATCCGCAAGCGTGCGCGTATTCAGGCTGTCGTCCAAATCGGCAGCACCGCGAGAAAGCGGAGCGTCAGCGTTGTTGACAAGACTTGCAGCGACTTCGTCATCGGAATCGCCGGACATCAAGTAATCGACACCTTTGTTGCTCGGTTCGTCAGATTCGGCCAAAGTATCGTCTTCGTCAAACAAGCCCTTGAAAGCATTGGAAACTTCGGAGTCAATGGAATCCAGTTCCGCAGAAGGTGCTTCTGCACGAACTTCAGACGGTTTTTCGGCCTGTGCAACACTAACCGCAGCGGCCGCAGCCGCAGAAGCTACAGCAGCTGGAGCAATTTCCGTTTTTTCTTCCGGCAATTCATCATTACCAAAGAGACTGTCAAAAGATTCATCGACATCCTTGACGGCATCTTCTTCAACGGCAGCACTCGTAGCTTCTTGGCTTAAAGGTGCTTCAGCTGTTTTTTTTTCCGTTGGCTCTTCCGGCTTTTCCTCCGGCAAAGAAAGATCGTCTTCGTTACCGAACATGGATGCAAAAGCGCCACCCATTTCATCGGCGATATCATCTTCCTTCGGGGTTTCCTTCGCATCGCTCGGCAATTCAAGATTGTCGTTATTCAAAGAGAAATCATCGACCGGAAGCGGCTCCGCTTGTGCCCCTTCAGCAGGAGTGGCATCAGCAAAAGCATCTTCAATCGGTGCTTCATCATTTTTTTCATCTTCAAAAAGTGCATCAAATGCGCCATCGACACTTTCCGAGACACTTTCAGATGCACTTACCTGTTCAGGCTCGCTTGCTTCGGATTTTTCCGAAACCTGCGGTTCTGCAGCAGGGGCATCAGAGTCATCCGCAATTACAGCATCGTTGCCTTCTATAGTAAATTCAGCATCGGCGGATTTTTCGAACAAGCTACCAAAGGAATCATCGCTAGAAGATTCTTCCGCAGGGGCTTCTGTCTTTTCGGCCAAAGTTTCTTCTGCCGGTTTTTCTTCGGGAAGGTCATCATCACCGAATATCGAGGAGAAAGCATCATCGACATTCGTCTCCTTGTCTTCTTCCTTAGGCGTTTCAATTGCAGCAACTTCATCATCGGAAAAATCCATGTGCGATGTTGGAATCGACTTTTCTTCAGACGGTGCATCCAAACTAAATTCAGCATCAGCGGATTTTTCAAACAAACCGCCAAAGGAATCCTCAGCGGAGTCTTCCGTACTAGTTGCGGTACTTGCCGGAGCATCTGCCGTTTTTTCAGACAACGTTTCTTCTGCCGGTTTTTCCTCGAAAACATCATCTTCGCCAAAAATCGAAGAGAAGGCATCATCGACGTTCGTCGCCTTGTCTTCTTCCTTCGGTGTTTCAAGAGATTCTTCGGCATCTGCAACAGGCGTCGCAGACGGACTCCAGTCGCTCAACGATTCACTTGTTTCCGCAGGTTTTTCTTCGGGCAAATCATCGTCACCAAAAATCGAAGAGAACGCATCATCAACGTTCGTCGGCTGGCTATCCGTATCGGAAGATGCATCCAAACTAAACAGATTTTCATCGGACTTCGGAGCGACGTCCGCCGCCACAGCATTCGACGCAGAGAACGGAGAGACGTTAGCACTGGCATCACCAGTTTGAACTTCGGCAGTATCAAGATCATCATCGCCACCGAGAATACCGGTAATGGCAGACGATACTTCAGATGTACTCAAGACATCACTACCACCGTAGGACTGGTCTTGATTGTCGCCCTGTTCTTCAATTCCATCAGAAGCAGAGTTCAAGGACTTGAGCAAGTCGTCCATCATCGCATTGTCTTCTTCATCGGAATTCGGCATAGACGAAGCCAAATTCGCAAAGACATTGTCTTCTTCGGTATTGCCGGTTTCGGATTCCATATCCATCGTAAATGAATCGTCATCCATCGGCGGGGCAGCCAAATTCGTTTCCTGTTCTTCAGGAAGGATATCGTATTCTTCTTTCCAGAACGAATCCAAAGGATCCATATCGTGAACACGACGGAAGCACATGTTACGTTCAGTAGTCTTGCCCAACTGGTCGTAAGCCTCCCCCATTCTCTTATGGGCGGACAAGCAGAACGGATCCTTGGCAAGCACCTTCTTGTATTCCGAGACGCTTCCAGCAAAGTCCTGCTGACCGGCAAGAATTTTTGCTCGAACCAGCATGGCCGGAACATCGGACGGTGATGCAGCTAAAGCTTCATCGACAATCTTCAAAGCAGCTTCATAGTCACCCGAAGCACGCTCCATATCGGCAAGCCAAGCCAAAGCCAGGGATTTGCCTTTGTTCTTTTTTACAGTTTTTCTGAGGGTATCCAACGTAATAGCCATTATTTCTCCAATGGAAGAAGAATAGCTTCATCCGCCAAAAGTACAGGTATTCCTTCACGAACCGCATAGACCCTAGAACCATCTGGAGTCACAAGCGCTTCGGTCAGGCGTTCGGTAATAGCTTCACCGGCAACATTTTTGAGTGAGCCGGCTTCAATAGCATTGTTCAAAAGAGCGATGCAATCCTCGCCCGCCTCCGAGAGCGGCTCGCGAGTTTCGGGGCAGCAAAGAATATTTAACAGTTTAAAATCGAGCATAGAACCTTACAATTCAGTTATATCATCAAAAAAATAACACAATTTTTACAAAAAAAGCAGCCTTAACGAAGATATTTAAGGTTCACAAGCGCAAAATTGCCATTTTTTCCATTTCCAATGAGCAAATACACACACATTCCGAGCTTGTCGAGCCAGCTGATGTCGAAATTTTCACGATAACCGGAGAAATTCGAGACCACGAGAAGTTCACGGCAGCCGGTGCGGTTGCAAATGTTTTCCATCTGAGAAAGAGGGCCAAGCAAGTGTTTGCGGTTTTCTTCGCTCAAGTTTTCGGGTTCGGAACTCACGCAGCCGAGGATTTCGATTCCCGGAATCACATTGTAACTATCGAACCAGTTGTTGAGAGAATCTTCGCGGCCACCAAGCAAGATGGAACGATGACGCTTTTTCGCAAAGATGCGGTAGAAATAGTTTATCCAGAACGCGATGCGACGCCAAGCGAGGAGCGCAAGCGGGATAAAGAGACTGGAGCAGACGACAAACGTAATCCAATGTGAACTGTATGGCAAATACGATTCAGCTCCATCCACAATAGGAGTTTGCGTAAAGTAACGGAATACCGCATAACCGCCCACGGCTAGTAAATTCAGCGGAACAAGATAACGCAGGAACTTTTCTCCCTTGAGGCTTGATACCGTATATTCGCCACGGAAAATCAGGAATACCATATTCACGATAGCAACAAGGCCTACTAACCACCAGTCCTCAAATAGGGCAAAATCCAAAATGGAGTGCTTTATAAATCCTGAAAAACCTGATTCCGAGCAATTCGATGCATTTTCACAAGTTTCAAAACAAAAATCCCAGACCACAGTTTCATAACGCAGGAACGTAAAAGCCCAAACCGCAATCACGCCCAGGTCGAGGAACATCTTCCAGAACTTCGGGATAAGGCGCGAGAACATGCCCACGAACGCAGCAAACAGAATACCGAAAGACACGAGAAAATTCGGAACAAAGTAGAGATCCTTGTGTTTTTTCACAAAGATAAGCATCGCCTTGTAGAAATCCACATAGGAACCCCAACGACGCGTACGACAACTCTGCCCCTTGAAATGAAGAATGTTCGTAACCGGCGTGTAATAGTTATGGAGTCCCATTTTCTTTGTTCGGAAACAGAGATCCAAGTCTTCACCGTACATGAAGTAATCTTCGTCAAAGCCATTCAACTTTTCATACACATCACGGCGAATGCAGAAGAACGATCCACTCACGGCATCCACTTCAATCATTTCGTCGGGGTCTGCATACGTCATGTTATACGAGGCGAGCAACTTGCTTTTCGGGAAAAGAGCTGCAAGCCCAATCGTCTTCGAAACAGCCGAAATCGGAGTCGGGAAAGAACGGCGACAAGCCCACTGGAGCGTTCCATCTTCGTTCAGAATGCGGCAACCGACCGTGCCCGCTTCCGGATGCTCTTCCATAAACTTGAGCATTTCGCGAAAAGCGTTCTTCGAAATAATCGTATCGGGATTGATGAAAAACAGATACGGTTTGGTCGCATGCTTTTCGGCCAAATTACAGCCCTTGCCAAAGCCTAGATTTTCCTTGGATTCAAGCCATTCCACTTCGGGGAAGAAGTTCTTGATTTCGGGAATAATAGGTTCATTGGAACCGTTGTCCAGAACAATAATCTGCGAATCGATGCCATCACATGCATCACGGACAGACTTGAGACAAGCCGGAATAAAGTCGCAAGAGTTATACGAAATGATGATGATGGAACAGGAAAGCATGGGTTAGTAGATAGTGGTTAGTGACTAGTGGTTAGGGGGTATGAGCCATGAGGTCGGCACTCCGTGCCTTTGAGGGATGAGGAAGACTCTTATGACATTATTTTCCTCAAAGTGCAGCGCACGACATCATCGCTCATAGCCATTACGCAAGTCCAAGTCGAAGTTTCAGCACGAGGAAGAACGCTTCGGAGATGATGCCGCCGCTCATCTTGGAGGTGCCGCGGGTGCGGTCCGTAAAGATGATGGGGATTTCCTTGACGCGCAGGCCCTTCTTCCAAATCTTGAATGTCGTTTCAATCTGGAAGCAGTAGCCGTCGCTCTTCATCTTGTCGAGGTCGAGCGCCTGTAACGCTTCTCGGCGGAAGCACTTGAAGCCGCCAGTCGCATCGCTAATCGGGAGACGAGTCACAACGCGGGTATAGACGTTTGCGCCATAGCTGAGGATAAGGCGGCGCAAATCCCAGTTCACCACGCTGATGCGTCGATTCTGGTAGCGACTTCCAAGCACGAGGTCTGCATCTTCGGCGGTTTCCAAAAAGCGGTTCAAGTCCGCAGGGCTGTGGCTAAAGTCGGCATCCATTTCAAACACACGTTCGTAATCGCGTTCGAGAGCCCACTTGAAGCCCATCACGTATGCGGACCCAAGCCCCATCTTGCCTTTGCGGCGGAGCAGATGGATTCTCGGATTCTTGTCCGCTTCGGCCTGAACGAGGTCGCCCGTACCATCCGGCGAACCGTCATCGACCACCAAAATTTCAAGACATTCATTCTGTTCCAAAATTGCGGACATGATCAGGAGAATGTTCTCCTTCTCGTTGTACGTAGGAACAATCACCAAACTCTTAGGGAACGCCATTAAATACCTCTCTATAACACAAATCTACACAAAATTACAGTTCACCAATCGTATCCGAAACGGGATAAGTGCGTTTTTTGTTGCCATTCATCATCTCGCCCAGTAATCCCAGCGAGAAAAACTGGACGCTCATCACCAGCGAGAACGCTCCAGCCAACAAGAGCGGACGCACATGCATCGCCCCCGTCTGAATCCATTCATAGCCAAAATAGCCGCAAACGCCAAGGCCAAAAAGCATAAAAACAAGCCCAATCAGACCAAAGAAATGCAGCGGCTTCGAAGAAAAGCTACGCATGAACATCAAAGAAACGAGATCGAGGAACCCGCTTATCAAGCGGGAAACACCGTACTTCGAGACGCCATGAACGCGGGCGCGGTGAGCCACCGGCATTTCGGTAATGCGGAAGCCCTGCCACTTGGCCATCACCGGGATAAAGCGGTGGTAGTCGCCGTAAAGTTGTATAAAACGAACAACAGAACAACGGTACGCCTTGATACCGCAGTTGAAGTCATGGAGTCGCTGACCGCAGACAATCGAAACAGTCAAGTTAAACAACTTAGAAGGCATAGTCTTGTGCCACGGATCCAAGCGGCGGATTTTCCAGCCGGATACGAGATCGTAACCGCTTTCGAGAATATCAATCATCTTCGGGATTTCGAGCGGGTCATCCTGCAAGTCGCCATCGAGCGTCGCGACGAACTTGCCTTTCGCCTTGGAAAAACCAAGAGCGAGGGCAGCAGCCTTGCCGCAATTGAACTGGAAACGGAAAGCACTCATCGCAGAACCCGGACGAATGCCGTATTCCTTGGAGAGATTTTCAACCACATCCCAAGTATTGTCCCGGCTACCGTCGTCAATAACGATAACCTCGAACTTCATACCCGTCGGTTCAATGGCCGCCCAAATTTCCTTAAACAACTGAGGAAGATTTTCACTTTCTTCCTTAACAGGGATCACCAAGCTCAAATCCATGACAAAACCTCGAAATTAGTTAGCCGCAGCCGGAGAGTCCGTTGCAACCGGTGCACTCGGAGCAGATTCATCATCGACCTTGAGCGATTCATCGGAAATCGCTTCAATCTGCTGACGGCTCATCGCAAGGCGGCTCTGGCCCGGAGCGTCGTAAGACGGGATGTTTTCAAGACCGCGCTTCACGACGTCGAGCGCCTTCTGCTTCATGCCGGCAGAGGCATAGACATAGGATGCTGCCCAGTAGTTACGCCATTCTCTCGGGAACTGCGTCATGCCCATTTCAAGATACTTCGCAGCGTCGTTCGCAATGCGTTCCACTTCGTCCCTAGCCGCCTTGGTAAACGGCTTCTTCGAAATGAGATTTGCAATCTTTTCGCGAGCGTCAAACGAAATCTGCAAGTAGAGCGAAACATAGCTGCTGAGCAAGCGTTCCGTTTCGGAGTTGATGTAAGCCGTACCGTCACCGAGGCCACGGAACTTATACACGCTGTCAATGAGGGCCGCAGTCTTCTTTGCATCAAAAGAGTTCGGACGCGGAGTGAGGTCGCCCTTCACGAGGTTATACACCATACCTTCCTGAACCATGTACTTTTCAAGGCCCATGAAGTTAGACGTTCCAACCGTCGTAGAAATTTCAATCGGGCGGTCCATGTTCTGCAAGGCAAGATCAATGACGAGCTTGTGCTGCGTGAGCATCATGCCGGAACGATATCTCTTGACCCAATCCGTAAAGGCATCCCACACCTGGTAGTTCACCTTGAACTGGAGAAGCTTTGCGGAATCCGCTTCAGAGAGATTGCCGGCAGCTTCCATCTGGTCGATGCGTTCCTTCAGCTTCGGCTTAAGATTTTCGGCTTTGCGGACCCAAGTAGAAACCTGATGGTTCGGGTTAGAGGCACTGCTGTTGTCGAGCACCATGTCACTGTCAATCGTTTCTTTGGTGTAAGAGAGCTTGAGAATCGGTTCGTTCGTAAGCATCTGCTTGATGTACCAATCCGTGTTACCCAAGGAGAGGTTCACCACGCGAACGTCCTTGCGGACACCGGCAACTTCCTGAGCGAACCACAGCGGGAACGTATCGTTGTCACCGTTCGTGAAGAGGATAGCGTTCGGGCGGCAGCTGTTGAGAAGGTTGTAAGCGTAATCCCACGGAACCCAGAGGCCGGAACGGTCATGTTCCTTGTAGTTCGAAATGCAGGGCACGAGGAACGAGACCAGCACGAGGGCGGCGGCAATCGGAGTTGCATAAGCCATCGTCGATGCTGTCGTCGCGGCAAGCAACACGAGAATGCCAGCGCCAATACCGTAAATCAAGCTCATGAAAATAAACGCCGGCGTGTAGAAGTAATCACGTTCGCGAACTTCCATGTGGACGGCTTCGGGGAACGGAGCACGCTGGCCAAAGCGAGCGAAGCTCTCTTCAATCTTTTGCCAGTTCTTCCATGCAGTGGTGTTTTCGGCATCGTTAATTTTCTTTTCGAACTCGGCAATCTTGGATTCCGAAGCATTGCGCATGCGGAGGCGTTCAATCGCCAACTTGGAATGGTCAATCGTCTGGCGAAGGTCAATGAGTTCGTTCGGGTCCGGGAGCGAAGAAATGCCCGCACCAGCACTGTTCAAATCGGCCACGTTACGGGTCATAGCGCTTACCCAGTAATCGCGGTCGCGCTGTTCCATGCGGGTTCCATCGGCAAAGTTGATGTAGAACAAAAGGCCGAGAGAGCAAAGGACGTAAAGCGTCGAAATAAAGATACCCACATGCTTATTGCGCTTATAGACATAGACGCAAGTTGCGACAATCAAGCCATTAAACAGCAAGAAGAAGAACAACTGCATCGGAATGTTATCGCCCATGAACGACATCTGCGTCGGGAAGCTGAAACCCAGACGTTCCACAGGTTCGTTCTCGGAAGCGTCAAACGTATAGACGCCATTGGCATAGTTCACACCGCCAACCTTAAACGGCAAGTACTGGGCGGTCTGATAACCACCATAGCTCATGCTCGGGAAGGAGAGCACTTGGTGGGCCAAGCGAGAACGGCGGTAGAATGCACGAGCAATCATGCTTTCGGAGCCGTACTGCTTACGTTCGATAAACGCATTGAACGCATCCCAGTTCTTGGCCTTGAAAAGGTTTCCGAGCTGGAGGTTGCCCTGATCATCGCGGATGTTGATTTCCGGGTCATTTTCGTCAATCGTCGGGTTGAGTTCCGAACGGATAGGAATGTAGAGGTGCGTGCTGTAACCGACAAGAGCGAAGAACGCGAAAGCGAGGGAAAGCTTGAACGCCTTGTTCACATTCGGATTGAACTTGGCAGAAATTGCAGGAACAAATACGATAATAGAAAGAGCGATAAGGCAGACAAGCGAAATTTCGATAAACGCAGAAACCATGTAAATCACGGAGCAAAGGAGCGTACCCGTAACCCAGATAGGAATGCGTTCGACAATCTTTTTCGGCTGAGCCACAAGGAGAAGCACGAACACGGCCGGAACCGTAAGCATTGTGTAAAGATGAGCGCCCACCCCGAGGAATGCGATATAGCAGATAAAGATGAGAATCTTGTCGCTACCTTCTTCGTCACGCTTATTGTACCACACGAGGCCGAGGTAAGAGACGAGCATGAGGATGAGCATGGCGATACCATAAACTTCGGCTTCGACAGCATTGAACCAGAACGTATCGGAGAACGTAAGGAGGAATCCCGCCACGAGAGCAGCCGTGCCGAGCACGAACGTACGCATCTGGGCAGAAATCTTCTGGGCAAGGCTATCCGTCTTGAGGACGGTCGCTAAAAGTTCCCACGCAAAGAGAGCTGTCACATAGACCGTCGCCGCAGAACTCACTACGGAGATGTAGTTCACACGTTTCGCGATTTCCCCCACGAACGGCAAAAGGAGAATCACCGCACGGGCAAAGAACACGAAGAACGGCGTTCCAGGAGGATGTGGAATACCGAGCGTATTCGAGCAAGCGACGAACTCACCGCAATCCCAGAACGAGACCGTCGGAGCCATCGTCATCATATAGATAATCAAGGCAATGAAGCCCGCAATTCCAGCAAAAATATGCTTATACCATTTTTCGTTAATCTTCATAGCGATTAAGCATCCTTCTTAGTAGTGTTTACAACCATTCCACGCTTCTGCATGAATCCAGCCAAAAGCCCATTCACAAAAGAATTCGAAGAATCCGTGCTGAACTTTGCCGCAATCTGGATCGCTTCGGAAACGACGACCTTAAACGGAACGTCGGTAACATACAAAAGTTCGACCATCGCGATGCGGATAATGATTCTATCAAGCGTCGCCATGCGTTCGATACCCCAATGAGCAGAGCAGGCTTCGATTTCGGCATCGAGTTCCGACTTGTGAGCGAGCACCAAATCGACAAGCTTCATGCCGTACTTTTTCATATCGTCCTTAAGCGGCTGAGCCTCCAAGACTCCCGGAAGCGATTCTGCCACCGTTCCGCCAGAAATTTCCATCGCATAGAGCAACTGCATCGCAAAGACGCGAGCCGGTCTAAAACTTACTTGTGCCATAATTATTTCCCAATCTGCTTGTAAAGATTTACCATTTCAACGGCGGTTCTCGCCCAATTGCAACCGAGGTTTCCGGCCTTGAGGCCAGCGCGGTTCATCGCCTGATCGACCGTATCGGTCGTAAGGATTCCGAGAATCACAGGAATCTTGCCTTCGGCAGCGAGAGACGCAATGCCACCCGTCGAATTGTTCACAACCACGTCGTAATGACCCGTTTCGCCACGAATAACAGCACCGAGAGCAATTACTGCATCGTACTTGCCGGAATCGACAAACTTGCGGCAAACACCCGGCAATTCAAAAGCGCCCGGCACATGAGCCACAGCGATATCGTCTGCGGCAACGCCAAGCGTTTCGAGTTCGCGGACGGCACCTTCGAGGAGGCGGTCCGTCACGACTTCGTTAAAGCGGGCAACAGCAATTGCCACTTTCAAGTTAGAACCATTGAGGGAATTTTTGAATTCTTTCATCTTATTTTCCTTCATCTAAAACTTCGGCTGCACCGTGATCTGCGTTGTCGAGATGGAGCTCGTGGCCCATCTTTTCTTTCTTGGTGCGCAGGTAGAAACGGTTGATGTTGTTCGGCTTGACCTCGATAGGCACGCGTTCCACAATCTTTAAGCCGTAAGCGGAAATGCCAGAAATCTTGCTCGGGTTGTTCGTGAGGAGTCGCATTTCCTTCACGCCGAGGTCTGCCAAAATCTGGGCACCCGTACCGTACTGGCGCAAGTCGGACTTGAACCCGAGGTGCAGATTCGCTTCGACCGTATCCATGCCCTTTTCTTGCAATTCATAAGCGCGGAGCTTGTTGCAAAGACCAATGCCACGGCCTTCCTGACCGCGCATGTAGAGGAACACGCCACCGTGTTCGCCGATGAACTTCATCGCAGCGGCAAGCTGGTCACCGCAATCGCAACGGAGGCTACCAAAAATGTCGCCCGTGAGGCATTCGCTGTGAACGCGCACATAAACCGGCTTACTGAAATCGGGATTTCCGGCAACCCAAGCCACATGTTCGACGCCGTCGGTCTTGCTGCGGTAAGCATAAGCCGTAAAGTCGCCGTACTTGGTCGAAACGTGCGGAGCAGCCACGCGCTGTACCAACTTTTCGTTTCTCAAGCGGTAGTCGATCAAGTCGCGGATCGAAATAATCTTGAGGTCGAACTTTTTGGCGACTTCCTGGAGCTGCGGCATACGAGCCATCGTGCCGTCTTCGTTCATGATTTCGATGAGAGCGGCAGCGGGGCGGAGTCCGGCAAGGCGAGCGAGATCGACAGCGGCTTCGGTGTGGCCTGCACGTCGCAAAACGCCTTCTTCTTGAGCATAAAGCGGAGAAATGTGACCTGGACGGCCAAAGTCCGAGGGCTTGGAATTCGGATCGGCAAGAGCCTGAATCGTCGCGGCACGGTCGTGGGCAGAAACGCCCGTCGTGCAGCCTTCGAGCTTATCGACCATGACGGTGAACGGAGTCCCGAGCATGGAAGTGTTTTCGGCAGTCTGACGCGTGAGATTCAATTCGCGGCAGCGAGAAATCGGAAGCGGGCAGCAGAGCACGCCACGCCCCTCGTGGAGCATGAAGTTCACCTTTTCGGGAGTAATCTTTTCGGCGGCGATAATGAAATCGCCTTCATTTTCACGGTCTTCGTCATCAACCACGACCAAGAACTTGCCGTTCTTGAAATCCTCAATGGCCTCTTCAATTGTATTAAGCAAGGTCACGTTCCTTTAGATAGTTTTCAATATATTTGCCCAGCATATCGACCTCGACATTGACCACGGTGCCAGGCACCCAGTTTCTGAGGTTCGTGCGGGCTAGAGTTTCGGGAATAATGCAGACGCGGATATAATCCTCCCCTTTTTCGGCAACCGTAAGGCTAATGCCGTTCAAGGTGATGGAACCACGACGAATCACGTAACGACGCAAGTCCTGCGGCAAGGCTAAATCGACCTCGACTCCCGTTTCACGCGGGGTAACGCGCAAAACTTCGATAGTGCAATCGACATGCCCCATCACAAAATGACCGCCCATAAAGCTATCGGCACGGCAAGGATACTCCAAATTGACGAGATCCCCGACTTTCGCCTGCTGGAAGGACGTATTCACGACAGTCTGGTGCATAAGGCAGAACGTCGCTTCGTCATCCGTGCAGCTTTCGAGCGAGAGACACACACCGTTATTAGCGATGCTATCGCCCAGCTTGCTGTTTTTAAAGAATCCCGGCGACTTCATGCGCATCGTGAGCGCATCTCCCCTGTTTTCGAGGGAAACGATTTCGCCGGTTGCTTGAATTATACCCGTAAACATACGCGGGCAAATTTAGCAATTTAGACGAAAGACGATAGACGATAGACGAAAGAGGAGACGCATTTAAGGCATCAAAGTCAATCGTTGGCAGTTAGCAGTAGGAAGGAAAGAGTAGGTTATAAGTAGGGGAAAGCGTGGGACTATCGTCCCAACAGTTCAGCTCAATCATAAAATCATGCAAGCATAATTTTGCGACACTCGCTTTATACTGTTGTCCCCTCGCTCCCGTCGAATGTCATCCCCGCGAAGTTGTCTTCACCCCATAAAAAAATTCTTTTTTCCTCGATGTTGCATATTGTAGTTTTCATTTCTTTTGTAGAATTTTGAAAGAAGGGAATAAACCCAATACCCCGAAATGTACCCCACCACACCCCGCATGAGGAAAAAAACAACACAACTGCAACAAGTATTAATTTATTCAATTCTTTTCAACGAATCCAAATTTATTTTCCAATGATTTCTTCCTCTGGGAGGAGGAATTAAATACTTTTTACCATCAGACAAAACAACTAACATATTAACGACATCGCCTCCGCGACTATCAGTCAGTTCACGCAAACTTATGCGTTCGACAACGTTTGAATCAACTAGCCATTCTACAACGCAAATATCCTCACAATCTCCATAAATCATAGCTTTCGTTTCCAACGGACCACCGTCTTCTTGCATGATAAACGTATCATCAACTTGTCTAAGAGGATCACCGCGGTAAATCTTCGCGCTCAGTTGCCCTCCCCATTCTTTATTAAAATCATGACTATAAAACGAAACCGAGCTAAAGGCCCTTGGAGATTCACATCCGCTCAATAAAAACAAAATTAGAATCAAACATAATTTTTTCATTAGTACCTTAAATGTAGCACAAATAGTCGCGGAAAAAACGATTTCTCATGAAAAAAAGTCTATTTTTGTAAATAAAAGATTCATTTAGGATTATCACAAGAGTGCATCAATTTAAATATACTTTATATAAAGCAATAATATACATCCTGCTACGGTTGCCGGATTTTATTTACACTCTTTTATTCACCGTTGCCTTCCCGATTTACAAAGCACTTCACCAAGAACGTGCATACGGACGTGTCGAAAAGCATCTCGAAAAAGCAAGAAAATATAACACAGCAAATTCCCTCCAGCGAACAACCGCCCGCGACGTATTTCAAGGAATATTCTGGAACGCCCTCGAATCTTACCGGGGATTAGCACGTCTCCAAAGCACCACAAATAGCATCGTCTTCGAAAACGAAGATATTATCCGCAATGCAATTGCAGAATGCTCCGCCGCAGGCAAGCCTATCGCAGCCATCAGCATTCACCAAGGAGCGTTTGAACTGTTGCACCGCAGCCTTTGCCGCTACAGTGAACACGTGCACTTGATTACAGATTCCGTCGGCAATTCAGCATTTCGCGACGTACTTAAGGAACTCCGCAGCGACCCGCACCTCACCGAATACCATCCCGACGAAACAGGCCGCCTCATCCGGGAACTCTTCCGCACCAAAGGCATCCTAGCCATGGTTATCGATCAAGGCAAGCACACCAAGGGAAACGCAGTCTCGCTATTCGGACGCCCTTCCACGCTCTACTTGCGTCTCCCGCAAAAAGTGAACGAAATGGGTGCAGGCATCGTCATTTTCCGCACTTGGAGCGAGAAAAAACGCATCGTCATCCGATTCGAGAAATATTACGCCCCAAAATACGATACGCTGCACGGCAAGCAAGATAATTGCGAAAACAGCGAGGAAGCGACAAGCCAAAGCCCGCTCGTCACAGCAATCGCAAGCGAAGTCGAAACATGGATAGCGGAACATCCCGAGCAATGGAGCTGGAACTACCACGGGAATTTCGTTCCCAAAACAAACGGCAACTAAAAAGCGAACGTTAAAATACGCATTCTCTAAAATCTTTTTCTATTTTTTGCAAAAAAAGGATTGATTATGCCTTTAAATGCAGAAGAAGAATTTCAACTAGAGTGGATTAAGAACCACCCCATGCAAGACAAGGACGAACTTGCAGAAATCCAAGCCGAAGCGGAAGCCGAGGCCAAGCCGCAACGTGCCGCACGCGGCAAGAAAATGCGCCGCAACCCCGCCGCCTGGGAACTCCCCAACCCCGAAGACGAAATCGACCTCCATGGTTTCACCTCCGAAGAAGCCGCCGAAGCCGTAGAACGCCGCATCGACGATTTGCTTATCGCAGGCCTGAGCGTTTTGCGAGTCATCCACGGTGGCGGCAACCCGGAATACGGAAACGTCAAGCGCATCATCGACCGCAAAGTGCGTTCCGAATGGAAAAATCGCGTCATATTCTATAAAGTCGAACCCGACAACGCCGGTTCCAGCATCATGAAAATCGGCAAACCCCGCCCGCAACCCGCCAAAAAGAAGAAATAATCAAAAAAAATCACTTTTTTTTGCACTTACCCCTTTAAAACCAAATTGAAATTAACTATAATTGTGCGCGTCAAAGACGAGAGTCAAGACAAATCGGAATATAGCTCAGCCTGGTAGAGCGCTTGCTTCGGGAGCAAGAGGTCGTGAGTTCGAATCTCGCTATTCCGATAAGAAAAAAAGCACCCCTTGCGGGTGCTTTTTCTTATCTTCATAACGCGAGATGAAGAACTCACGAAGTGAGTTCGACAAATTTGTTCCGTGAACGAAGTGAACAATGAACAAATTTGAGATTTTGGCGCAAGCCAAAACCCGAAGGGTAAAATCCGAAATGAAATGAGGATTTTATCTAATCTCGCTATTCCGCCACCCGCTAGGGTGGTTTTCTTTTTTATCTACATAACGCGAGATGAAGAACTCACGAAGTGAGTTCGACTAAATCGCCCCCAATGAGCGGAGCGAATAATAGGCGATTTAGAGATTTTGGCGCAAGCCAAAACCCGAAGGGTAAAATCCGAAATGAAATGAGGATTTTATCTAATCTCGCTATTCCGCCACCCGCTAGGGTGGTTTTCTTTTTTATCTACATAACGCG
>Ga0310786_10001452_pt1 | contig 38239 bp, 28 predicted proteins | sample AusTroGonzalo_MG_FD_203881 | JGI IMG/M metagenome (GOLD analysis project Ga0310786, IMG submission 203881) | Bovine rumen microbial communities from tropical cattle in Woodstock, Queensland, Australia - Gonzalo_03 (v2) (version 2) | ecosystem: Host-associated > Mammals > Digestive system >... | reverse complement strand
ATCCGCCAATAGTCCACTCACCACCTTCCAAATCAAACTGACGCCAAGCATTCTTTGTGCTCCCATAAATCACATCCGACGAGCCAGGAAGTGCCGCTGCGTTCGCACCAGTCTCGTTTTCCGTCGACCAATTCGAGAGGCTGGTCCACTTGCCATACCCCTGTGTGTTGTCGAAAGTTTCGCTCACATAAGTGGGCTTCCAGTAATACGTCGTCGCCTGCACGAAGCATGGCAACACAAAAATAAAGGCAACAAAAAGGATTCGCTTGGGCAAGTTATGCGAAATTAGCATGACGTGACTCCCTATGTTTCATTTTAGTGATGTGCATTATATGAAATTACCGTTCCCAAAGTCAAGGGCTCAACTGTTAGTGATGCTTCTGCCCTTCGTCTCAGGCATGAAAATCGCCGCCCAGACCATTTCAAGCAGCATCATCGCCGCGAAGAACGCAAAGGCATAGGTTCCAGTCCGCGCGACGGCGACTGGGAAAAGCCACGAGACGATCATGCACATGACCCAGTGAACCGTGCCGCCGAAACTCTGTCCCTTCGCCCGCACGTCGGGCGGGAATATCTCGGAAATGAACACCCAGATCACCGCGCTCGCAGAAAACGCAACCGATGCTATAAAACCGTAGACGCCAAACATCGCCAGCCACGGCGTGCAGGCCTCGCCAAGTGAAATCTGCCATGCGACAAGTCCGTGCATTGCCGCCATCGCCGCGCACCCTGAGACGAGAAGCGGCTTTCGCCCAAAGCGGTCGATCAGGAAGAACGCAGCGACCGTGAATACGAGATTGACTACGCCGACGCCAATCGTCCCCGCAAGAGAGACGAGTTCACTCCCCTCGCCAAAGATCATTCCAAAGATACGCGGCGCATAGTAGTTGACGGCATTGACGCCGGAGAGCTGGCTGAAAAACGCAACCATGAAGCAGAGGAAGATCGGCCGCAGGTTGCGACGCGTGAAGAGCGGCGCGGCAATTTCGACCTTCTCCTGGTGCGGGCTCTCTGGCACGCGCACGAGCGCGGCGAGATAAAGCAAGACAGGCAGGCACTCCGCGCCGAGCATCGTTCGCCACACAACCTCTGACGACGCCTGTAGCCACAGCGCCACGCAATAGTTGGACACATACGACACGACGATGCCGAGGACAATGCAAAACTGGTTGACGAGCACGAGCCGCCCGCGCTTCTCCGGCGGCGCTATTTCGGCGATGTACATCGGAACGGCGACCGACACGCCACCGATTGCGATGCCTCCGACAAACCTCATCCAGCCGAGGATGTGCGGCCCCGCGCCGCCACCGGGCGTCAGCGCACATCCCGCCGCCGAGATGAAAAACAGCACGCCCATCCAGACAAGCGTCGGCTTGCGCCCGAACCTGTCGCACATCCTCCCCGCCGCGAGCGCACCGAAAACTGTTCCGACAAGCGCCCCGGCGACGACAAGCCCGTGCCAAAACGGCGAAAGACCGAACTCCCGCTGAATCGCCTCTTCACAGCCGGAGATTACACCAGAGTCGAAGCCGAAGAGCAGCCCGCCAAGCGAAACAGCGCAAGTAATCCAGTAAAGCGTAGAGGACTTCATTGTTTCCCTACCTTTCCGGCCGCGCCCTCATACGCGCCCTCTTCGCGATATCGTCCCACGAGTCCTTCGCGCTCCAGAACAGCTCTGCCTGGCAGTGCGTCGCAAAACTGTAGGGCGGGTTGTATTCCGCAACGGCGTTCAGCTCCTTCGGCGGATACTTCCCAGAACGGATGCGACGCACGAAGTCATACGCCCACTTGCCGTTCTTTTCCCACTGGTCGTCAAGGGCGGCGTGGCGCGGCAGCGTTATGTCGCGATCGCGAGAGATGAGCTTCTCGCTGGCACAGCCGAGCATGAAGGGCCCCGCTGGCCTCACGAAATGCGGCCAGTCGATGCGAAGCTGCGCCTTCCAAACAAGACCGACGGACGGCGTGAGCGCGAGAATCTTCTCGCAGAACTTGGCATCCGGCTCCCAGCCATAGTCGCTGAACGGGAACCCGCCGCAGTTCTCCCAAAGAATCTCGAGCGACGAGTCGGTCTTTGCGATTGAATCCATCGCACCGGGCCTGCGCATGGAATTCGAGTGAAGCCCGAACACGATGTCAGTCTTAGGCGAGTCGGCGTGAATCCGCTTCGCCGTCTTGTTCACGAGTTCCGTCACTGCCTCGGCAACCGAGCGCCCCGCGATCTCCTGGCTTTCAGTCTCGGTGAAGCTCTGGAAATAGATGCCGTCCCCGCCCATCGGCTTCCATATCCTCTTCCACTCGTCCACAATCGAGTCTGACATCTTGTCGAGCTGGTGCACGTCCGCCTCGTCGCAGTTGAGCCCCCATCCCCACGAAAAGCCCCAATAGACCTCTATTCCCCAGCTGTGGGCGCATTCCACCACATCTTTCGCGTTCACGACTTGCTGGTCGTTCCAGATGATGGCGCGGTTGAAGCGAGCCCGCGCCATCTCGCGGAACGTCGCATTGTAGTCGTCGAGGACATGCCCCCAGGCGAACACGCTCCTGACGGGCGTCTCGGGCGCGCGGACGCATTCGTAGGAAGGAATTCTCCCGCCCTTGAAAAACAGTCCTGGATAGCGGCCATGATAGTCGGCCATGCGCCCTTCAAGCCCAGGAGCAACCACGTCAAGAAGGTCAAACACACCCCACAGGACGGCAGACGGCGTGTCGCCCGCGACGACTACGATGTTCCGCCCCTCCTTGAACATCGTCTTGATCATGTAGCCGCCAGACGGTAGACGCTTTACCGCGTCTTCACCCAAAAGCCCACGGAGCGTCGCGTTTTTAGAGGGAACGCCAACGACAATCGCGTCGCGCTTAGTGTCCACTCGTGCGCCACCGTCCTTTTCAAGCGGCAGGACGAACGGCGTTGCAAGAGCCCCTTCGCGTAGGACATGCGCCCCGACGCGCGCCGTCAACGTCTCAAGCGCCCTTCCCTCGGGACCTTCGGTTGACGAGTATATCACCTTCCACGTACCGCCGCGCATCGCCCGCGGAATGTTCCCGTCGAAGACCGGCGCGCGCGTCATGTCGATCGAATACGCGACTGGAGGAGAAACTACAGACGACGAAGCGGCTGTCGTCGCGGAAGCGGCAGTCACTTTCATTGACGATGGGACGACACAGGCAACGCGGAAGCTACACGTTCCATCTGTAGCAGAGGCCTTTCCGCACCTCGACGACGAGACTTCGGCAACGGTCTTCGAGAGATAGTCGCCACCGCGGACTACACGTTGTGCGCCATCGCCCGTGGCGGGCACAAACACGTCATCGGCAGCACGTGTTCCCCCTTGAACGTCGAGACACCATTCCCAATCGTTGCCAACCATGTCGTAGAGACCCCAGGCGTTCGGGAGCTTCGAGCCGACGCAGGCATAGCCCGACGCCGAACCTCCGAAGACGACGTATTTCGACGCGTCGTCATCGCCCCAATAATAGGTAGTGGACGTACCAGCGCGGGTGGCGATTTCATGCATGAGCTCGGTCGGGAGGTCGAAGACGAGTCCGGAGGCACTTGTCTTGAAATTCAGCCATTCCAAGATGGGCCAGCGACGATCCTTGCTGGGCGGCGGCACGGACTTCGGGTCAGCCGTGCCGCGAATGTCGCCAGCGTACTTGAGAAAATGGCGGGGCTTAGTGTAATCTGCGGGAGCAAGCCCCCTGCTCGCTACGGAGAGGTCGAAGATATGGAAATACTGGTAGCCGGTCCACGGAAACACACCGATGTAATAGTCCTTGTCCGTCGTCTTCTCGCCATGCTGCGTAGGGTATGTTCCCTTTGGCACCTTACGCAGGACGAGGTGGGTGGTCTTGTACATGTCCTGATTGTAGCGGGCGTTGGAAAGCTCCTGGCCAGAGCTAAAGCCGAACTTCTTGCCATCGGCAAAGACGCCTTCGTAGGAAACTGCACCGTCGGCAAGCCGAACGATCATATAGTCGTCGCCCAGTGGGACTGGCACAGAACTGTATTCAGCGGTCATCTTGCAGTCATCACGCTTCACGCCAGCTGGCGGATTCTCCCACATGACGGTGTGTTGGCCGATGGAGGCATTCTCGCCAAGCTTGCCGTCGTAAACAACATGCGTAACGCCGCTAATAACGCTCGTGATGCGAACCTTGCCGAGCAGGACGGACATAGCGTCATCAGAGACCGTATAGGTCACTTCGACCTTGTTGTCCCAGGGCCAGCGCTGCTGCACGCTGTCGATAACGATTGAGGGCGCGGCGCTCGCCGCAAAAGCCACTACCATGGCGGCCATTGAAAGAATTAATTTCATAGCATCGACATTATAGCAACTTACGCGATCAGCCACAAGAGCGGCTTCGCAAGAGAATTGACCAAGAGCACTCGTTTTCGCTGCTTAGCGAACTAAGAACACAGTTCCAAGCGGCTTGACACCGAGAAGGATGTTTCCGTCGCCATTAACTGAAATATCCCTCACCCACTTCGGCATGTCGGCGGATAGCGAAAGCGTCGCGTCCGCAAACTTTCCGCCAGCGGTGAGGACATGCGTTCCGCCTGCAGGACGAACACCGTCCGCCGTCGAGACTTTTACAACAATGTTCGTTGTCTCGCCCTCGTCGAATGTCACGGTCTTGTCAGTCAAGTCAAGCAACGGCACGTTGCGGGTAGTGAAGTTGAAACCAAGGCAAGCTCCATCCCTGAGCGCCAGGTCGCCGCCAAGCGTAACCGTGCCAGACTGCGCGACTGCAAGCGTCGCATTGGTGTTGACCGTTATCGTGCCTGTTGTCACGACTTTGCCAGCATTGATCGCAAGCGTCGCCGCATTAGTCACGGCCACAGCGCCTGTAAACGCACTTTCACCGCCAGGCCGAGCAACAGTATTGCAGATTGCCACCGTGCCGGAGCCCTTCACTGTAAGCGTATTTACCGTGCCGTTTTCTGCAAAATGGTATATCTCGCCATTGACTGTTATTGTCTTGCCGTCGGCAGTATCAAGAGTGAGTATCTGCCTTGCGCTAATGGGTCTATCGACCGAGAAGCTCTCCGCCGCTCTCAGCTCCGCACCAGTGCCTTGCTTTCTGTTTCCGTCGCCGCGGTCGATCCAGAAGCACTTGGAAACAGATCCATCGAGACCTTCTTCGCCAACAATCCACTTTACAGTAGGCGCATCACTCTTGTTGGCGTTGAGTTTCATGGGATCCGCGCTAGAATTGCATTCAATCCCCTTCACGGCTATCGTTGCATCAGCAGAGCATCTATAGCAGGGATAACCTTTCGCCTTGGCAGCGACAATGACTTTGCCGCCGATCTCCAACTCGCCATAGTTATCATAGACGATGTAGAGAACCGCACTGCTCGTCGGATTGAGCGTGACATCGCCATCGACGATCAGCTTCGAGCCGGACGCAACGGAGAAGTTAGAGTCGTTCGCTACAACCGTCATCGACGCAACGTGAAGCGTGCCATCGATGGTTATCTGCCTTTTCGCAGTCCCGAGGTTAACGTCGCCAAACACCGTTTCGCCCAAGTCGCCGCAATTGATTGTAATGCTTGATGCAACGCCGCTAAAGTCGAGCGCATCGCCCTCAACTGGCACTTGACCATCCGACCAATTCCCGGGCTCTGAGAAGTTTCCACCAGCGGGAGCTATCCAATGGCCATGAACCGGAGTTCCTACGGTCAAGATAAGGGTATCTCCGGAAACACTGTAGCTGTACGCTTCGCTCCCAGTGGACGGAACGAGCTTGTCTTGAACGTCCTCAGGCGCGATGCCGGTCATTTCAAGTATCTTATATGTACCGACGGTAAACGCGCCACCGTGCAATAAGAGCGAAGCCGTGCCACTATCTGGCAGTGCCAGCGCAGCGACAGAAAGCGGAACAACACCACCAGTGTAACTGTTGATATCCAGATTCGCCCCATCCTCAAGCGTCAGACTCGCAACAGTGGATTGGTTGGTCGCCTCAACAGTGAACGTGGCGCCGTTTCTCACCGTGACAGGACGAGTCATAGTCATCCCCGCATTTAGGAATGTCACGCCTTGCTCGCACACGAATGCGCCCTTCGTAGTCTGCGATTTCGCAATCGTCAGCTTGCCTGAACCAATCTTCGTCACCGTGCCGTCGCCACCGAGATTAGCGTCAACGCCTACGTTGTAGCCCTGGGTGTCAAGCGTCAACCCCCCGGCACCGACTATAATGCCCGCCGCCCCCTCCTGTACCGACATAAAGCTATCGCTATCCTGCCACGCAACTCGCGTCGCCCCGTCAAAACGCGCAGCGTTAAGCGGTCTGTCAGCATACACGTAGAAGTGCTTCGCCGTCACCACAGTGCTCACGAAGTCTGCAATATGGTAGCCATCGGTGTTGGACTGACGCACATTGTGTCCGATGCGGATGGATCCCGTTCTTACGTCAAGCGTCGAATTAGTCATCGCAAGCACAAGAATCGGCTTCAACGGATTCATTTTCTTGTTTTCATAATCATACCCAAGATAAAGGGAGTTGCCGTTATTGACGCGGAATGTCGAGTCGTTAAACGACATAAGAACGCACGGCGTGTCGTTCGCGGTAGTGTTGTCGCGGCAGGGAAGAACAATAACTTGCCCCGCAAACTCAAGAAGCCCCCCATCAGAGACATTGAACTTGAGCGTGCCGCTCCGGGAATTCTGTGCAAGCCAGTTGTTGTTGTTCCTCGTAGACGTGAGCGAACCTCCAACGATGTTCACGGTATTCGTCACGTCAACTCCGGCAATATCAGACGCATTCCATGTCAACCGCTCAGAGGCCGTCATTACGGCATTCGCGGCAATCGTGAGACACTTCGGGGAAGTCGTCGCCACCCAAGACGGATTCAGAGTCGCCGAGAACGTGCCGTTTGTAAGCGTTATGTCCATGCCGCTCGCAAGATAGTCAGCCCATTCCCCCGAAAGCGTTTTTCCGCCGTAATCGAATGTGACAGGCATCGCAGAGCCAGAGCCAAGCGTCAACTTGGCTGGATCGACCGTCGCGCCGTTTGCCATGACAAGCGTTCCCTCGGAAAGCGTCGTCTGATCGGTGCGGTTCGCACTGAGAATCAGCGTTCCCCCTCCTGTCTTCTCAAGTGTACCGGAGGTTCCTGCTGAAATGGTGGCCACGGCAGATGGATCAACAGAGACGTTCGGAACCGAAAGCGTGCCGCCGCCTGCCGAGACTGTCGCGCTGTTCTGAAAGTCCAGTTTGACGGCAGTAACGTCGGAATCAATGGAAACCAAGTCGCCCGACGCCGCGAACACCGCAATGTTGTTGTCAGCCCAAGTCGCCGCCGCACCATCAAGAAGCCATTTGTCGGCAGCAGACCAGTTTGCGCCCGAAGTACCGTCGTTCCATTTGTATTCGCGGGCAAGAATGGAATAAAGGACAACACCGCCCTCGTATGTTGTCGCAATTTCAAGCTGCGCACCAGCAGACGTCTCGGCCTCAACCGTAATCTTGTCGGCATCGTCAACTCCGAAGAGTGCGAATCTTGCGGACGGCGGAGGGATCGAGGACACGATCAGCTTGATTTTCGCGGGCTTAGCGGAAGTCGCCGTGATATTAGTAGACGATGCGTTGAACGTATCGCAGCCAGTCGCGTCAGCATCAAGATAGAGCGTCGCGCCTGGCTCGATGTTAAGCGCCGCGACAGTATAGTTGGATACGACTCCATCCTGTTCAAAGTAGCGCAGCGCCGTATCCTCGCCTATCGAGAACACACCAGTTAAGTAGCCCGCCGCATGAAGCGTAACTGTACCGCCGCCAGTCACGGCAAGGCCGCCAGAAGTCCCAGCAACTGCGTTCAGCGGCTCAGAAATCATAACATCCTGACCATTGGCGTCAATGGTCGCACCGCCCTGACCGACATTGACCGTAAGGTTATTATTCGCGGGAATGAAGTCCGCCGCCATACCGCTTGCCGCTTGAAGAGTGCCGCCATCGAAAAGGATCGTCGCATCTGCACTGCCGGAACCGTGGTAAATAGTTTTGGTCCTGACCACGCCGTTGGACAACACAAGCAAGCAGTCCTCGCCGCTACCACATCCGCTTAAATTGCACATGATGATGGAGCCACGCGAAACATCCAGTTCACCGCCATTCATCAGTATCGTTCCCGAAGCCGCGTTGCCAATATAAAGATTCTGATTGGCCGCGACAATGCCGCTTTTTACATTCAGAATCGCCTGGTCGCCCGATACACCTTGGTCACCAATGATAATTGTCTCCGTCTTGTTCGTGACAAGACCGCCATCGACTTCCATATAAGAATATCCACTGCCGTTAGAAGTGGTAAGATTGCCTAATGAAATATAAGACGCAACAACAAGATTGCCGCCAAGATGGTAGTATTCGGCATGTCCGCCAGACAGGGCGCCAACATAGAGACGACTGGCCAGTGTCACGTCGCAATTGTCGGATACAATTTTGCCGTTGTATAGTTGGTTATTAGAACCAGACGCCTGCGTCGCAATCTTTGCACCGTTCGTCAAATTAAGGTATCCAGTGCAAAAATCTCCACGATTATCTTTGCCCCCAACTGAAAAATAGTTTGGCTTGTAAATGCCTCCATCAAGGATGGCACTGCCAACGTACGTTTCGTAATCAGTGTTTACAGAGCCACCAACATACAGAATGTCAAATTGCAATGCATGATCATTGCCGGTTACGACAAACGGATCACTTTCCGTTCCTGCCTGGAAGAACACATGCTTGGTTTGGGTTGCATCGGCGGTAAGGGCCATGGCACGCTTATAGGCGTCGCCTGTCATCCTACTGTCCCGAATATAGAAGTTGTCATTGCCCAACAGCGGCTTGTTGTTAGTCCAGTTCGCAGCATCACCAGAATTAAGCCCTGTGCCTTTCCAGAACCCAGCCGCCCATGACGGCTGCGCCACCGCCATTGCAGCAATGGTCACAAATGCAAACGAAAGATAACTTAGGGTTTTACCCCCTCTATGAATAATGCAATCTATGTTCATAATAGCCGTCTCTCCGCTGTTTTCTGGCAAGTATAGCAAATTTCAGTCGCAAAGTCTATCGCAAGAAACGCAATCGCGACTTCAAAACCATGCGATTCAACATGAATCTACATACTACTTGAATCGGCACTCGAGAATGCCGCCTGAGAAGTCCTTTTGCAGCGAAATGTCGATTCGCACCGCCTTGGCCTTTACGGACTCGGGGAAGTCAATTGCGCAGAAATTATCCTTGGCCACGGGGCCGTTAACGGCGACAGTCTGCCACGGCGCCTTTTCGTCCGCGCGCCACTGCACGCGCCATGAGTCAGGCAGACGGCAGCGGCCGCTGGGCTCGTCGTCAAACCAATAGACTTCCAAGCCCTTTACTTCCTCTACCTCGGTGAATACGAACTCCACCCACTCTTTAGTGCCAAGATGGTCCCAGAACGTGAGCCGAGGAATCGTCTTGTCGTCCGACGACTTTGGCAATATGCCGTCAATCGCGGCGCGCTTGCTGTCGGAATAATTGCAGTGCGACGCCTTGACCGTCAAGGCGCGCGACGCGGTTGCGTATTCAAGCGCCGTCGGGAACCAGGTCTGCATCTCACCTGCGCCGCGATGGCACCACGCGAAATACGGGACGAGCTTCAGAGTCGTCTTCTCAGTGCTCGTCGAATGGAGGCCGCGACGCACGGAGGTCGCCGGCACGGAGAGAGCCGGGTAGACGTTTCCGAGAATATCGCACGTCGTCGGCGAAAACACGACATCTGCCGCCACTACCGCGTCAAGCACACGCTCATCGTTGTCCACTCCTTCCGCACAGTAGAGGATCGGTCCGCGCTCCACGGCGAGGCGACCACGATCCTGCTTCACCGCGTCATGCGCCTTGATTCGCTTAACGGGCATGTTCATCGAGACCTCCACCACATCGCCCTTCTTCCACGCACGGGAAATGGAGCAGTAGCCCTTAGCAGGAGTGAAGGAAAACGCCTTGCCGTTCACCTTCACGGAGAAGTCGGCGAGCGAACCGGGCTCGGTCTGCACGTAGAGGTCGCTCGGCACAGGACGCCCCGTGCACCAGCCGGGAACGCGCACGTTGAGCGCGAACCGCGCACCGTCGACCTCTGGGGCCACGGTAATGCGGACAGCGCCGCTCCATGGGTATTCCGTCTCCTGCGAAAGCCGCACGACGCCGCTCGCAAGCGGCAGCTTAGCGTCGCTCGCCACGAAGAGGTTAACGTAAGCCGCGTCACCGCGCTTGGCGTATGCGAACTGTGCGATCTGCGGAATGAAGCGGACGATGTTCACGGGGCAGCAAGAGCATCCAAACCACTTCGAGCGCTTGTAGTCGCCCGCCGACGCGAGCGGATTCGGATAGAAGAACTCGTCGCCGCCAAGCGAGATGCCGCTCAGGAATCCGTTGTAGATCGTGCGTTCCATCACGTCGACATACTTCGCGTCCCCGTGCATGAGGAACATGCGCTGGTTCCAGAGGGCGTTCGCTATTGCGGCGCACGTCTCGAGATACGCCTCCTCGTTGGGCAGGTCATAGTCGTCGCCAAACGCTTCCCATGCACTACCCAGGGAGGCGTCGGCATAGCGCACATTGCGCCGTGCGCCGATGCCACCGTTCAAGTGGAGCTTTCGCGAGACGACATTCTGCCAAATTACGTCAATTGCCTTCATGTACGACGAATCGCCAGACAGTGCGGCGACGTCTGCCATTCCGCAGTAGAGGTAACCTGCGCGGACGGCGTGGCCAACGGCCTCGGTTTGCTCCACTACGGGCCGATGGTCCTGAAGGTCTGCGCCCCATGTGCGACGCAGGTCCTTGCGTCCGCGCAGGTCGAGCAACGTCTTTGCGAGTGCAAGGTAGCGCCCTTCTCCAGTGGCGCGGTAGAGCTTGCACAAGGCGAGCTCTATCTCCTCATGTCCGGGCGGATCCTTGATCTGCGTGGCGCCAAAGCCGAAGGTTCGGTCGATAAGGTCCGCGCTTCGAATCGCGACATCGAGAAGAGTATGCTTGCCAGTTACCTGAAAATAGGCGACGGCGGCCTCGTACATGTGGCCGACATTGTAAAGCTCGTGACTGCTGCCAATGTTGCTCCAGCGCGTCGGACCCGCCATGCCGCCGTTGACGCCAAGCGTGCGGGCCGTGTAGAGATAACCGTCGCGCTCCTGGGCCTTGGCGATATTGTCGATGAGCTCGTCGAGATACTTCTCGAGCTCCGGGTCGGGATGGGTGGATAGCGTATAGGCGGCGCCTTCGATGATCTTGTAAACGTCGGAGTCATCAAACGGAATGCCACGAAAGCCATGTCCGTCGCGGTTTCCCGCTGCTACGAAATTGTGGATGCGGCCCGTTTCCTCGCTTTTCTTGAAGTCCGCGCGCACGGTCACGACGCGGTTTGTCTCGAAGCGCGGCAGCCAGAAGCCGGCGCGGATCGACACGTTCGTCATTTCAGCGGCCTGAAACGGATAGTCCCCAGCCGCGCAAATCCCGGCCGCAAGCGCAGCCACGCAGAAAAGTGGTGCCTTTGACATACCAGCATTCTACCATTTTTCGGATAGCCACCGCAAGCGCAAAGGAGTTTATTCAGACGTGCGCCTATTACGCACGAGCCTTGGCATTATCTCTTCTTCAAAAGTCTTGTCGAGGTCGAAGTAGCAGACGCCCGCCATTCCGCGCTCCGTTGCAAGCGCCGTCTGCCGCCGCACAGCATCGGCATCCAGCGTAACGCCGTCCGCAGTGACGCCTATCCCTGAAATCGTCTTCGCGGCACGGTACGCACTCGCCGACTGCTCGTCGATATATCGGGCGTACTTCTTGTCGCTGTCGGTATAGTTCATCGGCAGGACATAGTCGACAAGCCCGTAGTCGATCCAATCGTTCCAGTCCTGTCCCACGTCGTCGCGACAATCCGGATATGACGGGAACACCGCCGCCGAAAGCAGGATGCCCGGACGCGCTTTCCTGATACGGCGACCGACGTCGCGCACAAACCCCGTAATCATCTCAGGCTGGCGCTCCGCCTTGCTCTTAGAACTCCAGCGCACATAGTCAAGGTGAATTCCGTCTACATCGTAGTCGCGGGCGATCTGCTCGGCCGCTTCGGCGACTGCATCACGGCGTTCCTGCGGCGTCGGCTCGTGCTCAGCGCCCTGAAAGCAGCAAATCCACACGTGAACGCGTATTCCGTGCGATTTGCCTGCAGCCGCGCACGCTTTGATCATGTCGCCGAGAATGCGACCTTTGTGAAACCTTGAATCCATGAACACGTCCGTGATGCCGGCTTCGGCAAGCGCCGACATGGTCTTCTCCCAATTGCCACCGTGAAGTCCTCGACCTGTGTGGTCCCAGACCCCGACTATCTGCGGCATGTCGTCGCGGAACGGCTTGTACGAAAAGTCGGCGACGACCGCCTCGGCCGTGTCGAAGTCCGGCGTACCGGTCCATCCGTTCGGAAACCACACGCCGATCCAGAACTCCGCGGGGAGCGTCGGAACATGCTTGCGGTTCGTGCGTATCTTCTTCCCGTCAAGGAAGAAGTCGACGTACTGCGGATGCCAATCGATTCCAAATTCATGGAACTTGCCGTCGTCCACGCGTTTCGGAAGCTTCGTGTAGCCCGTCGTGTACTCGCCCTCGTTCTCACCGACCCACGTATTGCAGAGCGCATGGCAGAAGTCGATGTCCTTGTGCTGCTCGGCGGGGCGTCCCGGCATCTCAATGTCGATCTCGTGGTTGAGCGCGCGGCTGCCTTCTTCGACATACCTAAACGGCCAAATTGCAGTGCAGCAACCTTTGACGCCCGCGACCTTCATCTTGACGCGGTAGCTGCCATAGTGCATTTTTCTCTTCGAGACGATGGCCGCACCCGTCCTGACACCGGACTCCAAAGCGACACCGCGCCGCCCGACGCCCTTCACCGAACCCTTGTACAAGTTGCCATGCGCCTCAAGGCGGCAAACACCCCCTTCAAAATGCACATTCTCCGCCACTACTCCGCCGTTGTACAGCTGACCGCTCGCGTCCTTGCCGCCCCAATTACGATGGGCGGCCTTCCAGTCGGCGGGAGAAAGCTCCGCGAACGCACTCCCTGCTAACGCGAATGACGCAACAAATGTCGCGAACACACCAACAGAGACGATGTTCATTGTCATTCAACTTTCTCAAGCATTATGCCGCGGAACTTCGCAATATCCTCTTCAGTAAAACCAAGTGAAAGGACGTACTTCTCCAGGCGCTCGCGCACCGTGTCGGCTTGAAAGTTCTTCTTGAAGCCGTTTACGAGCTTGTCATAGCGCTGCTCATGGCAGAAATCCACTCCGTGCGCCCAGAACCCAGTGGTTTCCCAGTCGCGTGCAAGGCGGTCTTCGTCCGCGCCAAGAAGTCCGCAGAGGATGTACGCCACCGACCCAGTCCTATCCGCGCCAGCAATGCAATGGAAGTCAATTGGATAGTTCTTTTCGTCGAGAAACACGCGGAACACCTTAGCGAACTCTTCTTTGCCCCAGCTGCCCTGCATGCCGCCATAGGCGTCGGAAGAAAAATGGAACCACTTTACGGCAGGACCAAGCGGCGAGCCAGTCATGCCGAAACATTCCTTGCTGGACCTGAGATCGATGTCCGTCTTGATCCCGAAACGCTTTCGTATGTACTCGCCGTTTTCTCCCTCGACACGGCTCTTTCCGGTCTCCATTCCCTTCTCGACTTTTGATTTTCCACCCGCCTCGACGTCCTTCTTCGCATAGTGGATGCGGGACGAAAGGAACTTCGCGACGGGTTCACCCGCATACCTCTTGTTCCAGGCCACATATTCTTCGTCATTGAGGTCCATCGTCTTAGGGTCGGCCTGCCAGGCAAGCAACTGGTCGAGACGCTTCTTCGCCTCTTCGGCGGCCTCCTTCACTTCCTTGTCCTTGCCCATCTTCCGCAGTTCATCGATCGAGTAGTACGCCATAGCAGCGTTGTAGTTAAGACCGGCCGAGCGAAAAACAAGCCCCTGCCGAACGCGCCTGCCGTCGAGACCGATCCATCCGCCTATGTCGCGCACGTTCGGCACGCCTGGGAAGCGGATGAGACGCGGCGCCCGATCCTCGGTCTTGAACTTGCCGCCGCCTATCGCGCCGCCGCCGGAAACCGTCCACGCGTATTCGGCTGCAATTTCGAGGTTGTCAACATTGACCGATGTGCCCTTTACGGACTGCTCGACAACGGTTGCCCCGCTCTTCACGTCCTTGACCGTCACCTTGTACTCGTCGACACCATCTACCGGCTCCCATGCGAGCCGGACGGTCTTAGGCCAGTAGACCTCGCGCGGCTTCTTTTCTCCGGGAACTTGCTCCGCCGGATGGCCCATCTCCTTCCTGCGGAACTTGGTGTCCACGAACTTTTCGCGACGCAAATCGCTTGACATGTCTAAATACGCCTTCTGCGCATCCGTGAGAAGCGGCACGACCGCACCCTCGGCCGGCTCGACCGTCTTGATATCGGCCGCAGACAGCGTAAACACAGCAATGGACATTGCCGAAAGCAAAATCCTTTTCATAATAATCTCCTTCATTTCAGTATTCTTGCGGCTAACGGACAATCACCGCAAAGCCGCTGGCTTTTGCGCCATACAATACCTTGCCAGCCACTTCCGAGACAATCTTGAACCGCCGCATCCCATTTGCGGTTTTCCACTTCGTCTCGCTGTTCGGGCCAACAATGTCAGCGGCCGTAGCGAGCAGTTCCCAAGCCGCAGTATCGGCAACTCCATCTACGCAGAAGTTCGCGTCTGTCGACGCAATCGTCAGCGAGCCCGAAAGCGTCGGCGCAGCCGCAAAGCTCGCCGTCGCTCCGTTACTGATGGTCATGTCTCCAAGCGCCGGACCAACATCGAAGCGGACAGTGCCTGCATTGGCTACGACCCCACCGACCGTCGGAGAAGAATCACCCTTGAACAGCACGGTGCCAGCGTTGACCGTCAAGTTGCTGACCTGAGACGGGCAACCATTTGTCGGGTTGAAGACAAGCGAGCCCGCGCCAACCTTGACGACGTTCGCGGCGGAAGCGTCGAGCGGATCGACGAACGTGATCGTGTACGCCGTGTCGTTTGTCGGGTTCTGCGTGTCAACCGTCACCGTGCCGACCATGATCGACGCGCGGTCGGCCGGGGTGTTCGTGACGGCAATCACATCTGACGCATCTGCAGCAGGGCCATACGTCCAATCCGCCGTTGCGCCGAGCGTCGTACCGTCCTTCATGCGGAAGCGCGTCGGATAGTTAGGATCCTGCATGACTTTTTCACCATCATCCCACCTGTATGTTGCCGTATACCAGTCGCCGTTCATATACAGTCTCAGCGTACCGCCGATGTTAATGTAATGGTCAGCGACGGCAGGCTTGCGCCCCGACCTTGCGCTATCGGCATAGATTGTACCTTTGCCCGAATAATACTGTTCCTCCGGCCCGCCAACGAGCCGGCCGTTTTCGCTGCCGGACCCCTTGATAGTGAGCGTTCCGTCAATAACGTTCTCAAGCTCGCCTTCCCAGAAAGCACAATCGCCTTTCCGAATGACCATTGTGCCACCCTCTTCGACTACGATGCGCCCAATATATCTGCTGTCTTCCACAATCCCACGATAGTACTGATTAAGGATCGTGAAGTTGCCCCCCGAAAGCACTCTTAGGCACGTGGGCGTTGCAGTGGTGGATTTCTTGAGCGAAAGGATTCCGACCGAACATTCGCCGCCAATCCTCACGTCACCACAAACAACGAAATACTTCCATGGATTTGATGGATCTGTCGCAGTAAAGCCGCCAGTCAGCTTGAGAGCGCCGCCTCCGTCAGAGAACAGGCCCACATGCCGATTGCCAAAATTGACGGCCGACGCAATGGTCTGGTCATACGCCGAATGCGACACAATGGCCGCATTGCTCTCTTTTGCTGTGCTACGACCGCCGCAGTCTGCGGTCAACACAAGGTCTCCAGCGCCAGACAGGACAAACGGACCCGCCGAGGCACGGAACACAAGCCCAGACACGGATCCTTCCGTGTCTTTATAGGGCGTCGGTCGGTCAAGTCCTCCAAACGCCACAATATCGTCCGCCGTCGGCACGTTGTGGTCGTTCCAGTTTGTATCATCACTCCAGTTGTCGCTCGTCGTGCTCTTGCCAATCCACTCTATGCCGCTTGGCGGCGCGTCACTATAGAGGACAAGATCGTCGCCAATCGTCCGCAACGACCAGCCAGACGTTTCGCCGACAAGCGTGATATGATCCGTGATATCGCTCAAAGCCCCAACGCCTGTCACCACAGGGTGAACCCCTGGCTCATATCCAGACGGGATTATGATTTCCATCGTCCAATCGTCGCCTTCAAACGACGACCCCGACGCAAATACTGTTCCCGCCGCAAACGCGAGGTGGGATCTCCCAGAGATTGAAAGAGTTGCCGCTGAAATCTGCCCCGTCACAACTAAGGATGCATTGTCGGAAAGCGAGAGGTTTGCACACGTGAAGATGGGATCAGCGTCGCCGCTGCTCTTATGCCTGATAACCGCCGTGGCGTTGCCAGAAAGCACTGTGTCGCCGGACAATATGACATAACGTCCGACATCGAGCGAGGAATCCCCATTCATTGTAAGCGACTTCCCGATTCTAGTGGCCTCTTCGGTCTTGTGCCCCACGTAATCTACCACATCCAATTTTGCGCTATCGTTGAGAACTATGTCGCCAATCGCATACGCACTTGTAAACGAAATTGTCGATCCGTCATTCCCCACAAGACCAAGGTTAGGCTGTTCTGGGCTGGAAAGCTTGCAGGTGCCGACGCCCTTGACCGTAATGGTGCCGCTACAGTCACGTAATGCACCTAACGAAATCATTCTGGCCGTCGTTCCATCCTCATAGTCTGTAGTGTCTACAACGACTTCACCATCTATGGTTACCCTTGCCAACGATGTAATTGCCAAGTCGCCTCCCCACGTGCCCACTGTCGAACCATTGCCAATCTGAAATGCCGTGTTATGGCCACCGGCAAACTGTCTTAAATACGCATTGGGGCCATTAAGCCGCACAGTAAGATTAGAGGAATTGGACACATAGAAACGATACAGTTGAAATGTCCCGCTGCCAGAAAGAGTCTTCACGGCGTTCGTGTAGGGGAGCTCAAGACGATAATTAGTATTATCGCCGTTTACTGCTCGGAACGTACCTCCGTTCATAGTCCATTCGTCGTCTACACCTTCCTCTCGCGAGAAAGGCAAGAACATCCTCCTGAACTTAATCAACGGATTCCCAGACACTGACAGGGTGGCGCCAGGATTTACAACAAAATCATATCCATCTGCAACACTAACCTGGGCATTACCGGAAATTGTCGCACTCCCGCCCGGCTGGATCGTAAACTGTCGCGCAAGATTCACTTGCACATTGTCTGATAAAGTAAAAGACGATCCAGGGTTGACAGTCAAGTTCTTGCATGTCATGTCAGCGTTGCCCTCAAGCGACACATTCGCCGCTCTTCCATCTGAGGCGCCAATGTAAAAGTCATAGCCACCACCAATGTAAAGGTCTTTCAGAAATGTGTTGTCTCCAAGGATCGTCTGCGCATGGCTGGATGCATTAGTCACATTGACATCAAAAGTCAACCGGCAAACACCTCCATTGGTTACAACAATCTCACTCGTGCGATAAATCTCGAGAGCCCCATTTCCAATAAATGTCAAGTCTGCCATCCTGCTTCCTGAAATAGAAAAAGCATAGACATCGAATATGTCATCAACCGTCAAAGTAAGCGGTGTATAATACGGGGATCCAAAATGGGCATACACACTTGCGGTTGGCAAACCATCTCCCCAGTTACCAGGAGTGCCCCACTTGTCATCCACACTCCCATTCCAATATGTGTCTGCCGCCAGCGATGGCAGCGCCGAGATTGCAAAAAGCGCACAAAGAAGTGGAAGTGAAAGTCGTGATGTTGATTTAGTTGTCATATTCATTAGATATACCCCAGAAAAACTATACTGTTTGCATGTTATGAGCACATTGTATCACAATACCCTCTGCGAGTCAATACGGTTTTAGCATTTAAACAAAGCCAAAACTCCAAAATTATCCGCTTCAATGTGTATTCAGCAAGATAGCGGTAGTCCGTCTGCCCGAAAAGGCAGGTGGCGCCGCGTCACCTCAAGATGATCCTGAACGACGCAGCTTCACCATCTGAGCCGATAATACCGAAGAAATCACGAGACTCGCCTAATCCGGCAAACGAAAGTTCGGATACTCGCGATGGCTTTACGGCCGACGGAAGCCACTTCTGACCATCCTCGTCCCGGAGCGCCGTTCCATTGATCGAATACTGGACGAACTTTCCCGCTACGCAAATCTTGACCTCGACCTGAGACCCCTCCTCTACTTCAACGCCATAAAGCCGCCGCCATCCACCAGCGCAATAGCCGTGCGGCACGGGAGCGCCCTGCCGATCGCCGAGAAAAACAAAACTCGCCATGTCACCAGAGGGACATGGTATTTCACCCATCGCCTCTGCCGTGACCGTGACGCATACATCACCCGACTTGCCCGACGGCACTCCAGAGTCAAGCTCAAAGGACCTAACTGGAAATCCGCCTTCTGTTCCGCCCGCGCCCCATCTGCCGCCGATGGAGCGATGCCCGTCCTGATCCCACGAAAACCAAAGCGTTCCTTCGGCGAAGTCGTATCCGTCGCCAATTGAAACACGGCATATCCTGTTCGCTCTAAGCGATGCATTCCAGCATTCGTCGTTGGCAAAGCGCACAGGACGCCGCGGAAGACCATCTCCCGTCTCATCGGTGAGCGGAGCGCTTACGCGGAGAAAAAGTTCATATTCACCAGGCGGCAGATTCGCAGGATAGTCGAAGTCGAACGAAACGACCGCCGTCGACCCACCGCGAATATTGCGCAACAATGTCTGGGCATCCCCGACAAGAGGTGCCTTTGCCGACACCCCACCGCCCGAAAGCACGACCTCGATCAGGTCATCGAAAAGGAGCTGCCCGAAACCTGTGTTTTCTATCTCGACATCCAACCTCGCCCCACCTGTGCGCCCCTCGAAAGAAACGCCGCGGACGACATATCGATAGCCCATGTGGTCTTCGCAGAACTTGCGAAGATCGACACCTTCATACTCTGAAAGCCCAGGCATCCCGTCAAATGCCCAAGAGGACGACGAGAAGAACGTGTTAGTCAATTTCTGAACGACAGTCATATTGTAGGCGCGAATTGTCCTGAGGTACGAAAGATGCGTGTCATACCACTCCGACACTATGTTGAAGCGCGACGGTTCAAGAAGATGCACATTTTCGTCGAAATAACTCGTCGACACGCCTGCAAACTCGCCGCCGTACGGAACGGCCTGCCCCTTCAGAAAGGATCTTCCCTCGTTTCGACTCCAAGTAGTCGTGCCGCCACCGCCACCCCATGTGCCATAGTCGTAATCAGTACCGAGATAACCGTCGTTGTAAAAACCCATTCGCGAACGTAGCATCTGGTCCATCGAGTCCATGCCGCCACCAATGAATGCCGATGTCGTAGTGTCCAAGTACTTCATCCAGACAGAGGGCGAACGGACAAGCAGCGCCATGTCGTCGGGGAGACTCTCCAGCCATGCGCCTACTACGCGGTTCTGATACTCACGTCCAGTGTATCTTGACGTATGCATCTCGCCATACGCGCCTATTATGCCGCATTCAACGGCCGGCACGACATCGCGGAACTGAGAGAGCACGGCTCCGAGCTGGTGGATGTGGACGATAATCATCTCAAAGTCGTCCGGCTCCGCTCCGCCCCATCCATCCCATGTATAGGCGAAGCGTGGGATGCAGGTTCCGCCATTCCTACGGCACTTGACCAAGGAGTTTGACACTGACAACAGCGCCTTCTCCGTAAGTGGCAGGTCTGCGCCGCCTACGAAGTTAGTGATATGGGCGTAGTGGTTCGTCTGGACAGCATACGTGTCGCCATAGACATACCCCTTAGAGAATTTGTGCATGCTCCAGAGTTTCGTGCAGTTGGCGGACGAAGAGCATAGATCCTCGCCGCTCGTAGGCATGTCGGGAGAAAGCGCCGACCAATTGCCACCAGCATACCCGCTTCCGGGGTTCTCTAGAAGCTCCTTCCCGTCGACGAAGGAAACCGTAGATTCAAGCGTTGCGGCTTCAAGCGTCGCTGCCGCAAGCAAGGCAACGACGCTCTGCAGAATCCTCATCGCCAACCTGCCGCCGCGACTACCTTAGGATGACCTGCAACCCAGAACTGGGCTTAAGTGTCAACAGGAGATTCGCGTCGTCGCCGAGTATCTCCGACGTCTTGACGCTCCATCCGCGTGCAGCAGTCGGCAAAGGCGAATCCTTGTCTATTTTACCGACAACGATCCTGCCAGCCGCCGTAAACGCCTCGCCATCTGCAGCCGATATCGGCGCGAGCCGACCGTCGTTGTTCACGTATGTACCGACATTCAACATGTCGTTCGTCACTATGGAACCTTCACTATCCGTCCACACGCGAATCGGGAAATTGCCGACAAGATCAAGCGCTCCAAATTCGACATTCGCGGCTGCCGTGCCATCAGTGGTGTTGGTAAGCGACACATTGCCCGCAACAACCTTTCCCGCCCAGTTCGCACCGTCGGCGAAGAATAGCGCTGTCTCAGCGTCGCCTTCCACCTTTGCGACCTTGATAGAACCAGTTGCCGTGCTCGCGCCGTTAACCAACGTCACGGTGAACGGATACGCCGGAACACTGTTGGTGATGACGACATCGCCTGTGCCTGTGAACGGCACATTCGCCATCTTTACGTGGCGGTTCCAATCGTAGTTGCCAGTTCCCATATTGACGGATGCGATCTCAAGGTCGCCGTCAAGACGCACAGAACCAAATCCGCGAAGAAGGTCGGTACGAGCGCGCGGATCCCCGTCGCTTGGCTTGTAAAGCTTTGTCACGCCAAGTATGCCGCCGTCCGAAACGAATACACCAAGGCCATATCCCGATGAGTTGTAGCTGACGGTATAGGCGCCGCCGTCTCGCACGATGACCGCGTCGACGACAGACTGGCTGTCGATACCGAAGCTACCGTCGCCCGTCGCGAAGTCGAGGAAGCATCCCTCGCCCACTGCAACCGAGGCGGAGCCCTGAATGGCCTGCGAGAAGTAGTGTCCAAGGCAGGATGTGTTGCGTCTGATGTATGCCCCGTTGACCAGCGTCAGGTGTGCGCCGCCCGCAGCGTAGAAGTACGACGAGCAGTCGAGGTGAGTTCCATCGACCAGCACATCGAACGACACGTTCGCCGGGTTGTTGACGCCAAACTCCCAATTGCCAAAGTCGGCCCAACCGTTGACGGTGCGGCTGGAATTGCGTAACGTGATCGTCCCAACAGGGACGACCTTGCCACCAGAAGCTGGGCATACAATCGAAACAGATCCCTTGCCGGCGCTTTGATTGGAGTGGAAACCAAAGACTCCGCCATCGGCAGTGAGGGCGAAATAACTTGTCTCGCCGTTTTCAGCATAGCCAAAGACGGGAGAATCATCAGCATCGGACCCCTTCGTCACAGTGCCGTGCAGACGAAAATCGACGTTCTTGAACTTCATACCCGCGACAACAGAGAGCGTGGCATTTGTAGCAACGGACAACACAGGGAGGGAAACGCTTTCGCCGACGATGGCGGGAGTGCAGAAAAGCCCGTTCGTGAAGAAGGTCGTGCCCGCGGCGATCTCCAGCGTCGCGTTCTTGTTGAGAACGATATGCGGCAGATCAGCGTCTGCGGAGATCTTCAGCGTCGCGCCGTTCTTGACCTCGATTGACGCCCACGCCGGAATCTCGCCTGCCGTGAAGTCGGCGACAACGTTCGCACCGTCAATTGCAACCTCGGCGCCAGCCGGCGGGAGGCTCCCCGTACTCCAGCTGGATGGGCTGTTCAGCAGATCGCCGGACGTGTTAAACACATAGTCCGAGACGGCTTCAAGCGACAGCGCCTCTCCTGAAACTGCAAGCTGAAAACCCTGCGGCACAGAAGATGCAAGATCGGCCTGAACTTTTGCAAGCACACTTGGATCGGAGCTGTAGAAGAGCACCGTTCCCTGCGCAACGCTGGAAAGATCGGCCGCGAACGTCGCGCCTGATAGCGCGGCGGGAAGCGAATCGATGCGAGCACCAAGCGCGATTAACGAAATAGAGGCAGACGCACCGCCGCCAAGCGAGATGTTGGAAAGGTCGTATATCGAGGCAGACGAAAGGCCGATTGCGCCAGCATTGACGGTTATGGGCGCCGTGGTCGGTGCAAAAGCGAACGTTCCGCCGCCATTCTTGACGATGGTCGCCGTAGAATCTGCGTTGAAATTCGCAGCAGAAAATGTCGTACCCGAAGCAACATCAAGCGTGACACTTGCCGAAGCGGGGATCACAAGCGAGACATTCCCACCAAAAGCGCAATTCGCCGTCGTCACAAGCGTGCCACCGCTAAAAGTATATGTCCACGGCGAATTGGCAGAAGTGAAATCGCCGCCAAAAGTTATAGCACCGCCGCTTTGCGTAATGGTGTTATTGTAGGAACTATTACCCCCTAGAACAGTCAAACCGCTCGGGAACACGATGGACGAGGCACTGCCATCAATGGTAAACTTGTCATTGATGGAGTCTGTGTGACTTGTCTGCGTGTACGATGTCGGCGAAAAACGAAGTATGCCACCAGTCTTGACCTTCCAGTTGATATGACGCGAGTTCACGGCGCCGAGAACATCAATTTCGCCGCCGTCTTGGGCTGTAGCCTCCGAGGCTACCGCATCGCTTGTCGCTCCTTGCAGCGTGGAGCCAATTGCAAGCACCATTTTCACACCCTGATGCACAAAATAGTTCTGGTAGGCTCCGCCACCAAGCTGCGTCGCAAAAGTCAGGGTAACGACATCCTGTCCGGCATTGGCCGACTTAACCCAGTGCGGACGGCGAAAACTTTTCGTCAACGAACCGACTGTATAATCTCCGTCGAGCGCGATGTATGGATAGATCCAATCCCCGCCTTCCCACGTGATCGTGTCTCCCGCTCCCGGCAAAACTGTAGCCGTGGCGCCGCCTACAGTCCAGTTGTTCAGATCGGAAAACTCGGCCGGGACGGCCACTGTCCCGTCCGTCTTGACAAGCGTAAATGTATCTCCCTTGGCACATACCGCAACCATGGATAGCAGCGAGAGAAGATATGTTGCCGATCTTGGCATGTGATTACGGTGAATTAGTTGGACTGACACTGTTTTCGCGGCTGTTGGCTTCATAATTTGCACCTCGCTGCTGTGTTTCCACAAAATGGCATGCCCGACTCGGGCTTGTCCAAGTTTGGTAATATTTTACCACTTTCAGCCAATCCGCGCAAGGAGGAAACGGGCTGGGGTTAAATCAAGAAGACCGCTTGAAGACCGTCAGAAAATTGCGGTTGCGGGCGCGTTCATAGGAAATGGAATCTGCCATCTTCTTGACCATCATGATGCCGAGTCCACCGATGGGACGCTCGGCTGCAGGGAGTTTCGTGTCCGGATCGGCGTGGGAGAGCGGATCGTAAGGGACGCCGTCGTCCACAAATACGAGCCTTACCCCCGCAGGATCTTCCGTGAACTCCACATCGACCTCGAAACCCGACGCCCCGGAATGCTTCACGATATTCGATGCGATTTCGTCAAGGATGATATGGAGGGAAGATTGGGCACCTGGCGGCTGCTCTTTGAGACACTCGTCGAGATATGCACTCGCCTGGCAGATACCCTCCTGCGTCGGAGGGAACGAACGGACAAACCGTTCTGACTGCCGGACATATTGAACCGCGAGGACGGTAAGGTCGTCCACCGCAGGTGCGCCGTCCGCAAACGCCGCCACGGCTACACGGACAACGCCGCAGACAGTATCGGGGCTTGAGGACGAAACGGCGGCCAGCGTCGCGGCGAGACGTTCCTCGCCAAATAGCTCGCCCTTCCTATCCATCGCCTCGGTAACGCCGTCCGTATAGAGGAAGAGCACGTCGCCAGGCGCAAGATGCGCCAGACGAGGCGTGTACTTAACGCAGTCCATGAATGCCATCACGGTGCCGGACTTGTCGGCAAGCCATTCCACGCTTTTTCCGACTTTTGCCGGCGGGTTGTGCCCTGCATTGACGAATGCGACGACTCCCGTCTCCAAGTCCAGCACTCCGCCCCATGCGGTCAGGAACATGTTGGCCGAGTTGTTGCGGCAGAGTTCCCTGTTGGCTTCCGTGAACGCGGCGGCGATATCGCGTGTCGCCAGAAGCGCATCCTTGATGACCGTCTTGGCAGTCATCATGTAGAGCGCGGCGGTGACTCCCTTGCCGCTCACGTCGGCCACGAGAAACGCCAGGTGCGTCGCGTCCAACATGAAAAAGTCGTAGAAATCGCCGCCGACCTCGCGCGCCGGCGTCATCGACGCCGCCAGACGGAAGCAGGGGTTCGCCGCAAGCGGCACTGGCAAGGCCGAGGTCTGGATTGTCTTGGCGATCACCATGTCCTTTGCGCGCGCCGCGTCCTCGGCGGCGTAAAACGCCTTGATGCGCCTTGCGTCATTTGAAATGCGCAACAGCAGGACAACGAACGCCCCCAGGACCAGGGCAAGCAGAATCGCCATCACCACCATGAGCACGTCGCGCGTACCGTAGAACTCGTCACTCGGGACAACCATGATGAACCGGTGTCCGCCGAAAACATAACTGCGGCAGAACGCCTTGTCACCGAACAGGGTCTGCTCAAATGTCACGTTGGGATCCGACACGTCGGAGGCATCGAATCCAATTTCTTCGAGCGTCGGCGTCTCGCAGCCTTCCAGATACGCCGAGACGAGCGATCCAGTCTCCATGTCCGCACAGAGATAGCACACCGTATCGCCCATATCCGTATCGAAAAGGAAGGAGAGCTGCGTGTTGATCATCTTCGGCATGCGCGCCTCGTCCATACCAACCTGGACGTATCCGTCGCCACCGGGGAACGGCACGCCGAGGTACTTGCGCCGCGACTTGCTGTATGCATGGCTGCGGAACGGCTGCGTGACGACCTTGGTCGTACCGTTCGTCAGGGCTGCAAACGGCTGGGTCGCCTCCTTCTTGTTCATGTCAACGCCGAGGCTATCCGGGTCGTTTGAAGCAATGACAATCCCCGCGCGGTCCACGATGCACAGCTCGTCGATGTCGAAGAGATGCGCGACGGAGTCGACTTCCTCCCGCGTGTGCCTGTCCGCCCTGCCGAATCGGCGGGCGCATGTGACAGCCACGTGCTCCAGCATCGTATCAATCGCACCGTCCATCGTCAAGCGGATGTCGCTGACGGCGTAATCCAGCAACGCCTCGGTCATCGCCCGGGCCCGAGACGTGCAAACATGCCACACCACCGCGAGGAGCGTCGCGTAAAGGCAGAGTGCGGCGGCAACTATGATTCGCTTATTCACGGCTCAATCACGAAAACGGAGCTCAGGCCGGTGATCTCGAAGACGCCGCACACCATCGCATTCGCGTGGCAAACCTTCACGCCCCCTCCCGCCGCCGACATCGCCTTGTGCGCCGTCATCAGGATGCGAAGCCCTGCGGACGAAATGTATTCAAGCCCGCCAAAGTCGAAGACGACCTCCTTCACGCCGTCAAGCTTCAACTCCGACTCCAGTTCCGGCGCTGTGTTCGTGTCGAGCCTGCCGCCGACGACAAGTGTCAGGCAGCCGTTTTCAAGTCTCTTTTCAATCGTCATTTTGCATCCTTGCTTGAAACCTTTGGACACATTATATCATATCCTCGAGATGCCTTGTCCCTTAAGCCATCCCCTCCCGTCCATACTCAAACTGCGCAAAGGCTATACTTTTTCACTTCAGGCAAAAATCCTGTTGCCGTCGGACGGATAGCCGGACGGCTTCATATCGTCGCTCGCGCAGCCGCCCTTAATGCGCTCGGTCCAGATGTCGCAGAGCTGGAGAATCTTCTCAAGGGTGTCGATGAATGCCTCAATGTCTGCGGCCGCCTTTTCAAAATCGAAAAAGTAGTTGTAGACGACGGTCTCGGTGTCGGGCTCAAGCGCAAAGTAGCCGCCAGCGGTCTCCTTGCCGAACAGCCCGCCAGCGAGCAGGTCGCGATAGACGTCCTTCGGCGTGTCGGCGAGCAGCTGCGCCATCTCGACAAAGCAGAGTATCCGGCCCGTCGCCTCCACGAACTGGAGGTTGACGTTGTACTTCTCGTCGACGTTGACCGTGACAAGACCCGTTTCGTCACTCGTCAGCGCCTCGATGCCGGTTTCCTTTCTCACGGCAGCGAGAAAGACCTTGTAGTCGTCCATCGTTTTCATTTTGCTTCTCCTTGACAGTTAGCTAACGGCACATCGCACATCAGAATCCTTCGTCCACAACTTGCAAGTAGGCTCACTTCATCAACCGAATGGTTGAAATTCTACGGGTTGGAGGCAAAGTCCGGCATAGGCGGCGGCGGAAGGTTGAAAGCCGCCGTCACGAGCTTGCCGAGCGCATCGTCCCTCGAAAGCGCCGAGTCCGGAACATCGAAGACTGGCTCTGCCGAAGAAACGCCACGGGGCGCATTGGTAATCGTGACCGCGTCCTGGGGCTTGACGCCCGAGCCAACCTTCGCCTCGTGTCCGATGCCGATGGCAGCCGTGTCAAGCGCCTCGCGCCCAGCTCCGATGTTGTTAAGACCATTGTTGTTAAGATTGATTTCCATTGCCGTATTTCCTTTCATGTGTTCGCCTTGTATACACATATCTCGCTAAAAGGTTACATGTAAATCTTCAAGAATTGTCTTCAATTTTTCTTTAGCACGGAAAATGCGCACTTTTACGAGATTTTCGCTCACTCCTGTCTGATTTGAGATGTCACGCACGGACATTCCGCCGACCTGGAACATCGTATATGCGTCGCGAAGGATGGGCGGAAGCTGTGCAAATGCCTCCAAAAGTCGCTTGCGAAGGTATTCCGTATCGGACTGCGAAGTCTCGCGATGCTGCGGCAAAGTGTCGAGACGCTCCGTCATGCCGACGGCTGGAGTCTCTGCGTCACCCACGACGCCATCGTCCGAATCGCGTATCTCGCCAACGAAAGTCAAGTGCGCCTTGTCTCGTGCAAGGTTCTTGCGGAGATTGCGGGCAATTGTAAAGGCAAGACCAGATATGGATTCAATGTCGTCGCGCAGATCGTCGCGCATCTTCCATATCTTGAGAAAGGTGCTTTGCACGATGTCGCACGCCTCTTCGTATTGGCTACCCGAAGCGATGAGCCAGTTCGTCAGCTTCGGGGCTATTGTCGTGTATATCTTTTCCATGTCTTTCATGCAACGTCTCCCACTATGTCGTTTCTCCCGCGTCAGCCGCCCCCCCCTCTTGAGGCAGCTCGTCCAGCGTCACGCTGTCGAGCTCTTCCTCTTCCTTTTTAGCGTCCTGAAGCTGCTTGGCCCACTTGAGAACTTCCGCGACCGGCTCAATAAGCGAGTCGGGGATGAATTCCTCTATCCTGCCTTCGGCATAGAGGGCGCGGGCGAGGGGACGATCCTCCATGATCGGGATTCCGAGGGCAAGCGCCTCCTCGCGGATGATCTTCGCGATTGGCCCCGAACCGAGCGCGCAGATGCGCGGGAGCGGGGCCTCCTCTGCATTGAAGCGTATGCCCACGGCGAGGCGCGTCGGGTTGGTGACGACGACGTTTGCCTTCGAGACGGCCTGCCGCGGATCGGGCCCGTTCAGGATCTCGTCGCGGAACTGTCTCTGCGCCTGCTTGATTTCCGCAGACCCTTCCATCTCCTTGTATTCGCGCTTTACCTCGTCTTTCGTCATCATCATCTGCTTCGTGAAGTTGCGCCCCTGAAAGAGGCGGTCGACGATGGCGATTACTATGTAGCCGAAGGCCGTGTAGACGGCGAGGCGCTTCAGCATGAGCTTCAGGCACGGGAAGATGTCGTCAATAGTGCCATAGCACATCGTGAGAAGTTCGGGAACGCTCGCCCAGATGATCTTGTAGAGGAGGTAGCTGAGGAAGCAGACCTTCACGATGTTCTTCAGGAACTCGAAGAGGTTCTTCATGCAGAAGATCTTCTTCGCTCCCTCGACGGGATTTAGCTTCTCCATCTTCGGTATTATCGGCTCGAAGGTGAAGAGAAAGCCGATCTGGGCGGTGTTGGCGGCGATGCCAATGACGGCCGCGACGAGGACGAAGATGAAGGAATGCTTGCAGATGACGAGCGCCGTCATCCCCATCGCCTGCCCGGTGGCCGCAAAAGGATCGCCGCTCATGCGGTTCCCTATGTAGCCAAGAAGCATCGAAGCGTCGTCGACAAGTGCAACGCCCATCCAGCCGAGGAGCGCGAACAGGACGACAAGAATCGCCGTCGAGACTATGTCCTTGGATGTGCACACCTGCCCCTTCTGCCGCGCGTCGCGCAGCTTCTTCTGCGTGGGCATCTCCGTCTTCTCGCCACTCGATTCAGCCATGGTCGGTTATCCTCCCAGGATAGTGCGGACAGGCGAGAGGATAGCAGTGTCCTTGGTGTACATCAGCATATCCATTATAAATGGAAGATAGACGATAAGCATCGCGACGCCAAGCGCGGACTTGACAGGCATCGAGAGAAAGAACACGTTGAGCTGGGGCGCCGTGCGGTTTACGAGGCCAAGGCCGAGCGTCGCGAGGAACATCACGATGATTACGGGCGCGGAGATCACGACCGTGGCTTTAAGCATGTCGTCTACGGTGCCCAGTATCTGCAAAGGCGCGCCTTGCGTAAAGGAAATCCCGTCGACGAACACCGGCCAGATGGTATAGCTCTTGTAGAGCGCCGCCAGCACAAGAAGCACCGCGCCGCTGACGAAAAACACGGTCGAGACTATCTGGGTGAAGAAGATGCCGGTCGTCGAGACCTGCGTTCCCGAAAGCGGCGAATACACCTCGCCCATCGTCGCGCCTCGCTGGTTGTCGATGAAGTTACCTATGTTCTCCGCGACCCAGAAGGGAATCGACGCAAAGAACCCGAGCAGAAAGCCGATAATGGCCTCCTTGAAGGCGAGGATCGAAAACATCCATAGATTCGGCTCGCCCGGCGGCATCTCGTTCTTTACGAACGGAATCACAAGGCACGCAAAGCCAAACACGGCCACCCTTCTCGCGACGCCAGGGATCATCGAGTCCGCCAGCGCCGGACAGATGGCGAATGCCCCGCTGATTCTCGCCATGGCAAGAACCGCCGCAAGAATCCAGCGATGGAACTCAATATAGGGCATGGGCTACCGCAGCAGGGCGAAGTGGGTGAAGATATCCTGAGTATAGAGAAGAAGAGTGGAGCCAAGCCACGACGCGCAGGCGAGGAGCGTGAGGGAAATCGCGATCAGCTTCACAGCAAAGCCGAGCGTCTGCTCCTGTATCTGAGTGAGCGCCTGAAGAAGCGAGACGATGATGCCGATCACCGTCGCCACCAGGATCGGAATCAGCGAAAGCCTGAGGACGATGATGAGGCATGTCTTGGCGTAGTCTAGTATCTGCGCCTGGCTCATATCATGTATCCCTTCACAAGCCCCTGGATTAGAAGCGTCCAGCCGTTGACCATGACAAACAGGAGCAACTTGAACGGCAGGGAGATCGTCACCGGCGAAACCATCATCATGCCCATAGCAAGCAGGATATTGGAGACGATGATGTCGATCGCGATGAACGGCAGATAGACGAGGAAGCCGATCTGGAACGCCTTTGTGAGCTCAGAGACGCAGAACGCCGGCAGGAGAATTGCGAAGCTCTCGGGATCGACCACTGCCGGCTCGCCGTCCTTGCCCCATAGCATCTCGGCAGTATTGATGAAAAAGGCACGCTCGCGCGGCGCCGTATGCTGGGAGAGGAATACCCTAAACGGCTCGGCCGCCTTTTCGATGTCTATCGTCGAAAGGTCAAGCTGCGCCGGCGCGGCCGTCACTGCCCCCGCCTGCCCCTGCCCGGCCGTAGCGGGCGCTGTGGCAGCAGCGGCGTTCCTTTGCTTCTGCGTCTCGGCGATTATCCCCCACGACTCGCTCGCGACCGGCGCCATAATGTAGAACGTAAGAATCACCGCAAGCGCGTTTACGACCATGTTCGGCGGAATGGACTGGATGCCGAGCGCGTTTCGTATGAGCGAGATGACAACCACTATCTTCAAGTAGCTTGTCGCTACCATCGCCACAAGCGGAAGGAGCGACAGTCCTACGAGAACCAGTATAAGTGTAAATGGATCTGTTTGAAACATGGCGAGTAGGAATTAGGGGTCAGGGGTTAGGGGTCAGGGGTTAATGGATTCGACGATGAATGCCGACTGGTCGCCAATGCGGTCGAGACGACCCATCGCAACGGCCTTGGCGCCAAGAAGAAGCTTCAGCGGCCCAGACGGCTTGTCGTCGGCGGCGCGCGGCGCATCTGCCGCGTCGAAGACCTCGCCGAGCGTGATGTCCTTCGGCTCGGCGTCAACTACACGGACAAGCCCCCCTGCCGCGTAACGCGACACGCCCCCCTCGCCAACCGCAAAGCGACCGTCGACGATAAGACCCGCAGGAACAGTGCCGATTTCCGGCAAAAGCACCGCGTCGCCGACTTCAAGCCCGTCGATATCCGTCTGCGGAAGCGCAAACGCGGCGTATTCCGCCACGGCGCGAAGCGGCGTAGAGCGAATCGATTCGTGCGCAAGGTCGAGGTTCCTGAGATTGCCTATCGCGGAAACGACGGCAGAAGTGCGGGTAATCGCAAAAACTATGTCATCAACCTGAGCGACAAGAGTTCGCGCATCAGGACTATCTGGTGCCGCAAGGCCGACAAGCTTGAGCTGTTTGTGAACGGCGTTTTCAATTAGCTGAAAGACTGCACCGGCGTCCTTCTCGACAAGTGCAAGCAAAATTGGCTCCGGAACGTCGGCGCGGCTATCCCAGACAGCTTCCAGTTCCTTGAAGCGCGGGGAGCGCCCGAGAGAAAGGACATGCGCTTCGTCGTCGAGCGTCACTGAAAGAGAGATGGCGTCTGCAGGGGGCATGGCGCCAAGGACAAGCGTCGCGCTCTCTTCGCCAAGGCGGCACGGCATCGCGAACGCAGGCGAGTCGACTATTGCATCGGCGGCAAGCTTGGTCCACTGCGGGAGCGCGGAGAGTATCTCAAACGACTTCATTTCCCTTTCCTTTCCTGACTGAGACCGAGACCTGGCGGAAGGTGGCTACATGCTCTGCAAGCGCCGTCTCGAGGCGCGGCATGGCTTCCGTAGCGAGCTTCGCGGCATTAGGCGTCGACGGGACGATTTCGACGGCGAGAGTTCCGCTTTCAGAAGAAAGGCGGATTTCAGACCCGTCGAGAACCTCCGGCTTCAACCTCACAATCATCTGGCCTTCGCCGCGCACGAGCGAAGGCGTCACGAGAATCTGGTCAGCGATTGCCTCGGCGACATTGTTCACGACTTCGATAATGGCCTCGGTGCGCGCACTTGCCGTCGAGGCGGCGATCTCTTGCTGCGCAGCCGCCACAAAAGGCGCTTCACGCAGCGGTGCTGCGGCACGCGCGGATTCCTGCGAAAGATCGATAACGACGACTTCTTCAGGTGCTGCAACACGCTTCCCGGCGACAACTGGCTTTGCCGAATTGATTTCCGATTTGGCAATGGGCGCTTCAACGACAGGCGCGGCGGATGGCTCGACGACTGGCGACTTTGCGACTGGCACAGAGGGCGTCACATCGGCGATTGTCGAAGGTCGCGCGACTGGCGCAGTAGGCGCGACAGGCGCCTCGACGACTTGCGGCGCAACGACTTGCGCGACAGGCGCCTCGACGACTGGCGATGCAACAACTTGCGCGACTGGTGCAGCAGGTGCGACTGGCGCCTCGACGACTTGCGGCGCAACAACTTGCGCGACTGGTGCAGCAGGTGCGACTGGCGCCTCGACGACTTGCGGCGCAACAACTTGCGCGACTGGTGCAGCAGGCGCGACAGGCACCTCGACGATGGGCGTTGCAACAGGCGTTATTGGCGTCACTGGCACTTCAGCAATTGTCGCAGGGCGAGAGTCTGGCGCAATTGGCGCTTCGACAACTGGCTTTTCAACGACAAGCGTTTCTACAACTTGTGCGGCTGGCGCAGCTGGCGTTGCCGGCGCAACGGGCGCAGTTGGCGTTGCCAGCGTGGCTGGCGCAACGGGTGCTTCAACGACTGGCTTTTCAACGACAAGCGTTTCTACAACTTGTGCGGCTGGTGCAATTGGTGTTGCCGGCGCAGCGGGCGCAACGGGCGCTTCGACGACTGGCTTTTCAACCACAACAGTCTCGACGACTTGCGCAACAGGCGCAGCTGGCGTCGCTTGCACGGCTGGCGCAATTGGCGCTTCAACAACTGGCTTTTCAACGACAACAGTCTCGACAACTTGCGCGACGGGCGCAGCGGGCGTTGCCGGCACGGCTGGCGCAACGGGCGCAGCGGGCGTTGCCGGCGCGGCTGGCGCAACGAGCGCTTCAACGACTGGCTTTTCAACGACAACAGTCTCGACAACTTGCGCGACAGGCGCCTTGGCGACTGACGACTCGACGACAATCGCTTTAGCGACTGGCGTGGCAGGCGACTCAGCAACGGGCGCGGTTGGCGCGACGGGCACTTCAACGACTGGCTTTTCAACTACAACAGTCTCGACAACTTGCGCAACAGGCGCCTTGGGGACTGACGCGACAGATGACTCGACGACAATCTGTTTAGCGACTGGCGTGGCAGGCGACTCAGCAACGGGTGCAACTGTCGCGGCAAGCGGCGCTTCAACAACAGGCTTTTCGACGACAAGAGTCTCACCAACTTGCGACTTGGCAACGGGCACCTTGGCGACGGGCGGTTCGGCGATCGTCGCAGACCGTGGATCTGACGGCTCTTCGGCGATCTTCGCGTGGCGAGTGGCTGGCGCGATTACTGGCTTTTTGACGACAAGAGTCTCACCGACTTGCGACTTGGCGACAGGCGCCTCGTGTGGCGACGACATGTTTTGCGCAATACTCTCCAGCGCAAGGCGAATCGAATCGACCGCCGACTTGTCGTCAGACATCGACAGCAAAAAGCGCCCAAGCGCATCTGACGAAGGCGGATTGAACGACAGCGGCTTAAGCCCGCTTGTGTCCGCGACACAAAGAGCGTCTGCGCCAGAAAACATCGCGTCAAATTGTATTGCACCCACTGTCATATCTCCGGCTTCCTTACTATAAAGTCTTCGAGCTCACCCTCTGCCCGGTGTTCCTGTTCAGCAGCTTCCTCCGCCTTCCAGACGGATCTATGCTCCTCGATCTTCATCCTGTTCTTCATTGCAACCGCAAAATTCACCCTTGCGGTCTCGGCCGCCGCCTCTCGGTCCTTAAGCTCCCCTTCTGCGCGCGTGACGTTGTCGGCCTTGAGAACGCCCTCCTCGTCGATTCTCGCCACGCCTTCGTTCGCAATGTCTATGCGATCACGGCTAACAGTCCGACCAATTATCGCATCGTATATGCGCTCACGCCGCTCCTCTTTCGTCCTCTCGTACTCGGCAAGTTCGTTCTTCCTCTCTTCAAGCTTGCGCTCCGCCTCTGCGACGGCCCGACGGGCAACGGTCAGTTCGCCCGCGGCTCGGTCTTCTCGCATTGCGCGTATGCGCAGCAGTGGCTGGAGGAAGTATGACATAGGGGTCAGTAGTCAGGGGTCAGTGATTAGTGATTAGTGGTTAGTGGTTAGGAGACGGCTTCCTTTAGTTTCTCAATAGTATCGTTATAGGCGGGTTTTTCGTCGAGGCCTTGTTTCAGGAACGCGTTGACAGCGCCGTTCTTCGCAACCGCCTCGTCGGTCTCGGGGTCTGTCCCCTTCTTGTACTCGCCGATCTTCAACAAGAGTTCAACCTCGGCGTACTTGGCGAGCAGAGAGCGGAGTTTCGAAGCCGCGGCCTTATGGTCCTTGGGGATGATGGCGGACTGGCAGCGCGAGATCGACGCCAGTATGTCAATTGCCGGATAGTGGTTCTGCTGCGCGAGCTTGCGCGAGAGGATGATGTGCCCGTCGAGAATGGATCGCGTCTCGTCGGCAATCGGCTCGGTCATGTCGTCGCCCTCGACAAGGACGGTGTAAAGCGCGGTTATGGAACCCTTGGAAGAATTGCCCGCGCGCTCCATGAGCTTTGGAAGCTCGGAAAATACGCTCGGCGGAAAACCTCGCCTCGTCGGCGGCTCTCCTGCCGCAAGGCCGATTTCGCGCTGCGCTCGTCCGAAGCGCGTCACGGAGTCCATAAGAAGGAGCACCCTCATCCCCTTGTCGCGGAAGCTCTCCGCAATGGATGTCGCGACATAAGCCGCCTTGAGACGCTCCATCGCCGGACGGTCGGACGTCGATATGACGAGCACCGCCCTCTTCTGTCCCTCGGGGCCAAGGTCCTTCTCGATGAACTCCCTGACCTCGCGTCCACGCTCGCCGATAAGAGCAAGAACCGTGACGTCCGCCTCGGTGTTGCGGATGATCGACGCGAGCAGAGTCGACTTGCCTCCGCCTGCCGCGGCAAATATCCCCATACGCTGCCCCTCGCCGCAGGTGAGAAGCCCGTCGATCGCGCGAATGCCAAGTGAAATGGGCTTGGAAATTATGCGGCGCTCAAGCGGAGACGGTGGCTCTGCGTATACAGGATAGTATCCGTCGGGGCGAAGAATCCCCTTCTTGTCCGAGTCCATGGGACGGCCAAGCCCGTCGAGAACCCGACCAAGGAGATGTGTCCCAACCGGGACCATCTGCACATGCCGTGTTGGTATGACTTCCGTCTCAGCAGAAATGCCTATCATCGTGCCGAGCGCCGTAAGGAGGACTGCGTCGCGTGTAAAACCTACGACCTCGGCCTGGACTTCGACATCCTCCCACGGATTGCGCAGAAGACACACTTCGCCGATCTTCACGCCCGGGACGGACGCCTTGATTATAGTGCCGACTACCTGGATGACCTTGCCCTTGACGTCGATGGGCTGCGCGTCCTCGACGGCTCGGTTTAGCACCTCCGGGATATAGTCGAACGGCGTTGACATCAATGCTCCTTGGCGATGTGCTTCTTGAGCGACCGTTCGATTGCGGCGATCTGGCTCTCTACCGAAGCGTCGGCGACGCCTGCCTCCGTTTCGAGGATGCACGCCGAACCCTTGAGGCGCGGATCCTCCACGACGTCAAAAGTCTCGATAGTGGGGAACGTCGCCGTGAGCTCTGAAACACGCGCGCGGACGGTCTCCACGAGTTCTGGCGAGACCTTGAGAGTGACCTGTCGCTGGGTGCGTATTACCGCAGCCATCGTCTTGCGGACGATCTGAATGACCATCTCGCGGTCGCCGATCTCGGCGACGCACGACTTCAGGGCCTTCATTACGATCTCGGACATCTTCTCCTCGACGTCCTCCATGAACGCCACGGACGAGTCCACGAGATCGAGCTTCTGCATGGCAATCTCGGTCTTGCCGTCGGCAATGCCCTTGTCGTAGCCCTTCTTACGCTCTGCTTCGTAGGCGGCTTTCGCGTCTTCGCGGATCTGCGCGGCCTGTGTCTCCGCCGCGGCGACTATCTCGGCGGCCGAGCGGACAGTCGCAACGTCCGCGGCCTTTACGACGCGGCGGTCGGACTGCAAGACGAAGTCTCCCTTGTTTATCAGCAGCATAGCTTGTACGCCTCCGGGAATTTAAGCTTGAAAAGTTTTAAAACGACAGGCAGGTCTATCTCACGCGGAGAAGCGGAGACGCGGAGATCCTTGGGAAGTTTGAACTTGGCGCGAGACACGACAGATGCGGGCAGTTTTGAAAACGCAGAGAACAAGAGTCCGTAGCCATTCGCAACAACCTCGGCAACGATGTCTTCGCTCCGCGCCTCCGCGTCTCTGCGTTGAAAATCAAGATCCTTGAAATAAGCCGTATAGCCGAACACCTCGGGATATATGCCGCGGAGCTTGGTCTTTAGTTCGCGCACGACCTCGCCAGAAGTGACGCGGCGAAGCGATTCCGCGCAGGCAAGCGCGCCAAGCCACTTCGCGGCCGATTCAAGGGTCGCGCCATCGAGAAGCAATATGCGGCTGCCGTCCTCCTTAGGAAACGCGTGGAAGCACTGCTCCACGCCAAGTGAATCAAGAATGTAGCGCTTGACGCGGGGAGAATCCCTAAGCGACAGCTGCTTGGGCTCCAACCACGACTCGTGCACCTGGGGCGCAAAGTCCCAAAGGAAGTCCCTGACGCGCGGCCAGAGCTTCGCATCGCCGACAAGAGCGCGCGCATCTTCCATCGTGATCACGCCGTCCATTGCCGCGCAGCCCCCTTCCTGGACTCAATGTATCTGCTCCATCTGCTCTCCGCCTCGCGTTCGCGCCCAGCCATCTTCAGCGCGCGCGCCTCAAGGAACGCGGCGGCGTGGGCAAGCTCGGGCGGCACATCTGCCGCGCGAAGCGTCTCGATAGCACGCGCCGCCTCGCCGGAGTCGAGCATGAGCTCGGCGAGGGCGACGGACGCCACTCCGTCGCGCGGATTGTCGTCGACAAGAGCGGCGCACACGGCCCGTGCACGCGCAGGCTGCCCGTGCCGCATGAACATCCACACGGCCGTAAGCAGAAACTGTCTCTCGTCGTTTGACATCAACTCTTCAACCTTTCAACTCTTCAACTTTTCAACCTTTCAACCTTTCAACTCTTCAACTCTTCATCCTACTTATTTGGCGGCGTATCCTTGAATATCGTCACCATTATCTTCTCGTATGCGAGGCCTTCGATTGCATTCTTTACGAGTCCCTTTACGGACGGCACTATATCGGTTATGTCTGCATCCCAGCGCGAACGGATCGCGACCGCCGCCGAGGAAGGAAGCGCATTGCGCGCAAATGGATCGTTCTCTGGCAAAACCACATGCACACGCGCGTCAACTACGCCGTCGACCATTGAAATCGTCTTCGCGAGGTCCTGGGCGAGCGCATCCATAAAGCGTATGCGCTCCTCGGACGGCGACGATATCATGCCGGTCTTCTTGAAGACCTCGCCGACGCCCATGTGCGCGCGGCGCGGGAGGCCTTTCCGCTCCAGAAGGTTCACCGCCGCGGCGAACTTCTGCTCCGACACCATGACGTTCCAAGTGCCTTCCTCGCCGGCTTCCTTGCTGCAGGCGATTCCGGCGTCAAGAAGCGCAGCCATCACGAGGTTGGCCTGCTGCTCCTCCAACCCTGCGTGAAGCGTAGTCTCCTTGTCGCATCCCGCCAGCAGCAACGCGGCGGCGGCGACCAATATGGCGATTCTCATTTTGCCATCCTTTCTGTAATGTTTTCCCTAACCACTATTACTGACTCCTGACCCCTGACTCCTGACTCCTGACCCCTAACTACTGATTCTTAACAAGCGTCTGGACCGCGCTCGATGTCTTGTCAGCAACCTTTGCTACTACTTCCTGCTGGAACGAGAGGTTCATCACCTCATACTGCAGCTCGACAAGTTCGGCAGACGACGGCCCGTGCATGCGTTCCAGCTGCGAGAGCGCACGGATGCGATGCAGGATGCCCTGGTTGTTCACATGTGCCGAACGCCACGAAGCGGCGACCTCGCTTGCAAATGGAACTGGATCCACCCCCTGGGGTCCCTGTGCGCCCATCGCAGCCTGGAATCGGCTCACCGCGGACGGATCAGCGACCGGCTGAGCCGAGCCAACTCCTACGCCCTGCTGGTCGAGCGCAGATGGCCCGCCGGCGGCGCGCACCGCCTCAACTATCATCGATTCTGTCATGTCAGTAGGTCCTTTGCCAATTGTGCCGCCGCAGGATCGGCGGTCTGTTCTGCCGCGACCGACAGGGGCAACGCGGCTTCTTGATTGCGTCCTAACCGTATGAGCGCCATGCCCTTGAACGCCTGGAGCATCGCGGAAGAGGGGAATTTCGGGAGGGCGATTCGGTCTATGTAGTCTACCGCCCCGACGAAGTCCAGCATGCTGATGCGGAGGATGGCGTTCGCCACGGCGACGGACGCCTCCTCCGGGCGGAACCGCTCCAGCGCCGCGAGTATCTTCGCGGCAGACCTGAAACGGTTCTGCCCAGTCGCCATCAGGGCGACGTTCAACAACAGCTTCGCCTCTTCGCTCTCGAGGTCGAAAATCAACGGAAGTTGGAGGCGATCGAGTTGAGCGCGTCGCCCATGTTCTTGTTGATGTTCGTCATCGTGGTGAGCGCGAGGTTCCACTGCTGCAGGTCATACTGCAGCTGCTGGAGGTTCGCCTGGATGTCCGGGTGCTCCTG
>Ga0310786_10001451_pt1 | contig 38265 bp, 31 predicted proteins | sample AusTroGonzalo_MG_FD_203881 | JGI IMG/M metagenome (GOLD analysis project Ga0310786, IMG submission 203881) | Bovine rumen microbial communities from tropical cattle in Woodstock, Queensland, Australia - Gonzalo_03 (v2) (version 2) | ecosystem: Host-associated > Mammals > Digestive system >... | reverse complement strand
CAGGACATGCGGACGAGATCTTCAGTCCGCTCTTGAAATCCTTCAGTTCCAGCGCCAGCGCGTCCGAAACCGCCTGCGCGCCGATCGCCGTCTCGCCGACGCCCGCGAATCCGAGCTTTTTCAGCGAGGCGATCATATTTTTCGCGGGGAGCCCCTTGAACTCGCTCACCCACGACGGCGCCAGCGAAACATAGACGGGATCGGGACCGAGGATCAGCTGGCGGGCGCGCGTCATATCGTCGCGGATCTTCTTCGCGTGAACCGGGCAGACTTCCACGCAGCCGCCGCACGCGATGCAGAGTTCGGGCATGACGGACGCATGGCCGTCCTCCACCTTGATCGCCTTCACGGGGCAGCGCCGGACGCATTTGAAGCAGTCCTGGCACTCGGCGTCGGCGGTAAAAACCGGATATCCCTGGTTCATGGCTCGGTCCTTTTCTGTTTATTTCGCGAGGAATTCGCGGTTCAGGATATCGATCAGGGCTTCTTTGCTCACATGGCTGTAGGTCGTATCGTCGATGATGATGTTCGGCCCTTCGGAGCAGATACCGGCGCAGCAGCGGCCGGACAGCAGCACATCCGCCTGCAGGTTGTTCGACTTCAGGAAATCCTCGATCACGCGGAGATTCTCCTCGTTGCCGCGGGCGAAGCAGCTGCTTCCCATACAGATGACGATCTTGCGTTTCATAAACGGCTCCAAATATGCAGTGGAATCAATGCAGACGGTTTTGAAAACAACTCGAAAACGAGCGGGAGTGAGCTGCGGCGCCCGTATTCGATATTTTTTTATCGATTATATAATTTACCACATTTTTCCCGATTTTTCAAGCCGTTTTCCGGAAAAATGCTTAAAAACTAATGATTTTTCTCTGTCTGCCCCTGATGCCGACTTCAACAACTTTCATATCCCGAATTGTTCAGCTATTTTCATCGGATAACACAACTCTTCTTTGCTATGTCCGGGAGGGATCCTTTGCCCGGCTTAGCCCATCCGTCCCCTGCCCTGCCGGGCATGGGCGGAACCGTCGTCCCCCGGTACAAGAAGTCAGGATCGGAACGGCAGGTCCGGCTGGTCCGGGTCTTTTTTCGAGGAGGTTTTGGAGCGGGACGGCGATGGCGGCTCCAGATGGACCACCACGTCGACGATGTTCAAATCGGAGTTCACAAGCAAATCGCGGACCTGATGGGAAAGATCGTGCCCTTCGCGGACGGTCATGTCGGGATCGACGATGATATGGATGTCCGCCCAGATCGAACTTCCGGCGTTTCGCGTACGGAGGGCGTGTGCGCCGATTACGCCAGGCAGCGAGGTGGCCATGCGGTAGATCTTCGCCTGGTCCTCTTTGGAGACGCCCGCCTCGGAAAGCTCCTGCAGCGTGGGCTGGATGATCTTCCAAGCGGAATGCAGGATGAACCCCGAAACAACGATGGCGCCGACGGAGTCGATGAAACTCAGCTTCGGGAAAAAGTATGCGAGGGCGATGGACACCGCGGCCGGGACGGAGCTGATCGCGTCGCTCCGGTGATGCCATGCGTTCGCCTCCATCGCTTTGGAACGGACCTCGCGGGCTTTCGCCTTGGTCCAGCGGAACAAAACTTCCTTGGACATGACGGAGAAGACCGCGATCACGAACGCGAATCCAGCAGGGCCGTGTTCCGAACCGTGCCGGAGCGTCCTGACCGCGTCCGAGGCGAGTCCGAATGCCACGGCAGCGAGTGCGATGCCGATGAACGCGGAAACGAGCGTCTCGATGCGGCCGTGTCCATACGGATGGGATCGGTCGGGCGGCGCGGACCAGTATTTCACGCCGAAGATCACGGCCAGGTCGGTGACGAGGTCGGACATGCTGTGCACGGCGTCGGCGAGCAGCGCCTGGCTGTGGAAGAACAGGCCGCCAGCGGCCTTGGCGAAGACCAGGACCACGTTCAAAAACATTCCGACAGCTGTAACGAATTGTACTGTCCGGATTGTCTCCTTGTTGTGTTTCATGCTGATGTCTTTTGATTTCGGGCAATGCTCAACCGGGACGCCGTGGACGGCATCCTTTCGAGCAGGGGGAAAAATTGGTTTTGAAGTGTGCAGATTTGACTACTATACCACGGGAACGGGAAAAATGCAAGACGGCACGAAAAAAATGTCTATTTCTTTGCCTGAGGGCTTGCATTCTTGCTTTTTTGTTGTAATTTATGGTATAAAAGACTCGGAACACGGCTTTTTTCGGCTGCGTCCCGGCATTCAACCGTCTTTCATCCTTTGCAATATGAGGTGGCACGATATGACAGTTCATTCAGTCAACTCAACCGGAGCAGGCCGGAAACCGTTTTCCAGTCTGCGTGTGTTCGCCAGTCTTGTCCGTTTTGTGCTTCTGCTGCTCCTGTTCTGCATCGTGGCGGCTCCGCTGTCCGCGCAGGACAAACGGCAGTTCAATATCCTGATCATCTTCTCCGAGCATACCGCGAGCGAGATCCGCACGGACCTGACCGGGGCATATTTCAACGAACTGGCGAACCTCGGCATCATGTTCGAAAGCGACCTGGTCGAGCTGGATTCCCTCCACGACCAGAACCAGACCAGCTGGGATGAAAAGCTGAGCACGAAAAAAGAGGCGATCGCGTCGGGGAAATACAAACTCATCGTGACCTTCGGCGAGCCCGCCACCAACACCCTCAAGAACATTTTGCCGACCGTCCCGGAATCGACTGCCATCATCCTGTCCTGCATGAAGACCTTCCCGGAGGAATGGCGCCAGCAGCATCCGAACACGACCGCGGTCATCCGCAAGATGGACCCGCGCACGAACATCAAGTTCGGCCTCAAGCTCTTCCCGAACCGGCCGCACGTCGTGCTGCTTGTCTCGCCGTTCGCCTGGTCCGACCGCCAGGACATGACGCTGCGCAACGAATTCGCCGGCATCTGCGACTTCACTACGGTCTACATCCGCGGCGACTCGGACGCCGAGCGTGATACAGCCTTCAAAAAGCTCGCAACCGCCCCCTCGGATTCCTTTATCGTTTCCTGCGACTGGGACATCTACCTGCCGAACATCGGCAGCCGTTCGACCATGTGGTATCAGCTCATGCAGGTGCGGGACGACCTCCCGATCATCGGACGGCGGCGCGTCCTGCTGGACTTCGCCGTCGGCGGCTACATGTCCTCCATCGAAGATGTCGGCAAGGAGACCGCCGCCCTGACGAAACGCCTCGCAAATGCCAGAGGATCCTGGAACGCCTCCAACATCGAACCCGTCACCATCACGGAATCCTGCATCGTCAACTACAAGCGCATCAACTACTGGGACTACGACAAGGAGGCCATCCCTCCCGACGCCGAATGGGTCAACAAGCCGGAATCCTGGGCGCAGCGGAATCAGGAACTCCTCACCACGCTTGCGATCCTCTTCACGGTCCTCTGCGCGTTCGTCCTTGGCGGACTCATTTATTTCTTCAAATACCGCCGGATGACAAGCCGGTTCCTCGCGATCCACGGACACATGCCGCTCCTCGTCGCGGCTTATTCCACCTCCGGCGAAGTCCTCTACTCGCATGTCCCGTTCAACGATCCTGACGCATCGCAAAACCTCGACGACCTTCGCACGGCGCTTACCAACACGATCCGCGTCGAAATGGCGGAAACGGCGATCTCCGGCAAGACCATGACCGTCAACCGCAGACACGCCGACAAGAATTACACGGTCACCCTGACCAAGCTCGACAAGAAGATCTTCAAGCATGAGGCCGTGCTGGTCGTCGCGCAGGACACCACCGAAATGGCGGAACTCCGCGAGAAGTCGTTCAACCTCGCCACCAGGCTTCAGCTCACACTCCGCGCCATCGGCGACGGCGTCATCGTCACGGACCGTCTGGGGTTTGTCACGATGGTCAACCATTCTGCCGAAAAGATGACCGGATACCAGCAGTCCGAGGCCGAAGGCAAGACGATCCAGGAAGTCTTCAACACGGCATCGCCCGACGGATCCGCGACGCTCTCCCCCGTCGAGACAGCCATCCGCGAAAACCGTATCGTCACAGACCACGACCGTCTCACGATCATCTCCAAAGACGGCGTCAAACGGCGAATCTCCACCTCGACTTCCCCGATCCGCGGCGCGAAAAATGCACTCCTCGGCGCCATCGTGGTCTTCCGCGACGTCACGGAGGAATACGAACAACGCGAGGAACTCGACCGGAAGACGCATGCCCTTCAGACCGCGACCGCGCTCGCCAACCTCGGTTATTTCTACTACACTCCGGATACGGACGTCTTCGACGCACCTTCGCCGTCCGACGCCGTCTGGCCCTTTGAAAACGGCAAACGCGTTCAGGCCGAAGACTGGATCCTCGCGGACGACCTTCAGGACTATCTCACGAAGAGACGCGCACTCTTCCACGGCAAGACGGATACGCTCGAATGCACCTTCCGAAGCGACTTTTTCGGAGAACGCCGCCATTTCCGCATCACCGCGGTCAAAGACAAGTCCACCAGCAGAAAAGCCCCGCGCTTCTTCTTCATGCTTCAGGACATCACCACGGTCCGCAACCTGGAGACCGAGGCCGCAAACGCAGCACTCTTCCTTAAGACCCTCTTCGACCTTATGCCCTGCACTGCCACCGTCCGCGACTACAGCAACGAATCCCGCCTCGTCATGGCGAACAGAGAATATTGTTCCAAGATGAATACGACGGAGGAAAAGATCATCGGAACGAATTATGCCGATCTGTTCAAGCCGGACGTCGCCAGGATATTCCAGGAAATGGACGACGAGGCGGCAAAACGCGTCGGAGAAGTCTCCACGCACGTCATCAAGGTGCCCGCTCACGACGGCGAGATCATGGCGCAGATCTCCCATGTCGCATTCATGAACGCCTCGGGGAAGATGATGATTTTCGGCTGCAGCCTCGACGTCACCGAGCTGAACAACGCCATTAAGGCGGCGGAATCCGCGGCGAAGGCGAAGAGCCTCTTCCTCGCCACCATGAGCCACGAGATCCGCACCCCGCTCAACGCCATCCTCGGGTTCAGTCAGCTCCTCCAGGACGAATCTCTCCCGCCCACGGAGGCCGGCGAATACCTCAAGAGCATTCATTATGCAGGAAACGCCCTGCTCTCCCTCATCAACGACATCCTCGACCTCTCAAAGCTCGACGCCGACCAGATGATCATCCAGCCGGAGCCGACCGACCTGCGCGAACTCATGTTCGAGCTCGAAGCCGTTTTCACCGCCAAGGCGAAGTCCCAGGGGATCGAGCTCATCACGACCGTCCCTGAGGACCTCCCTGTCCTCAACCTGGACGAGCGCCGTCTCCGCCAAGTCCTCCTGAACATCATCGGAAACGCAGTCAAGTTCACGAAGGAGGGCTCCGTCTCCGTCTCGCTTGCATTCTTCAAACTCAACGAAAAGCGCGGCGCCGTCACAATCCGCGTCGCCGACACGGGATGCGGCATCTCGAAGGAATCCCTCTCGAAGATATTCGAGCCGTTTGTGCAGGACAAGACGTCCTACCGCGGCATCCGCACCGAAAACGGGACCGGACTGGGACTCTCCATCGCGAAACGCCTCATCGACTGCATGAAGGGATCCCTCACCGTCGAAAGCACGCTCGGCAAGGGCAGCGTATTCTCCATTCTGCTCCCCGAGATCGAGATCTGTGCGGACAGCGCCCTCAAGCAGGACGAACAGTCCGGCGAAGGCAAACTCGACACCACGAAAAAGATCCTTGTCGTCGACGACGTCCCGCTCAACGTGAAAGTCCTCTGCGCCATGCTGCGGAAGATGGGATTCGATCCGGTCTCCGCATCCTCCGGGAAGAAGGCGCTTGAACTGATGAAGACCACGAAGCCGGACATCGCCCTGCTTGACCTCTGGATGCCGGAAATGAACGGCATGGAGCTGGCGTCCGCGATCCGTGCCAACCCGGACTGGGCCGGAATCAAAATATACGCGGTCACCGCCGATACGGAGAACACGACGAATTTCAACATGAGTCTGTTCGACGGCATCGTCATGAAGCCGGTTACACAGGAGTCGATCACAAAGGTTCTGAGCTGAACCGGGCGGTTCTTATAGCCGCCCGGACTTGACTTTCCCGGTTTTTGTGGTATAGTATGGAGAAAAAAACGACAATCATCCCCCCCAACAGAAAGGAGTGATGCCATGAAATTCTTTTGCACCCTTTGCTGCTTTCTTGCCGCGGCCATGCTCTTCCCCGGACTCAGCGCCGCGGATTGGTTCACGGACTTTGAAAAGGCGAAAGCCGAATCCCTGAAAACGAATCGACCGATCTACATCCTGTTCACGAACTCGGACGCTGCGCCTGACCGCAGCTTCGACCGGACGATCTTCAGCCAGAGGAAATTCCAGGAATACGCGAACAAAAAGCTCGTGCTCATGAAGGTCGATTTCCCGACCGCGATCCACCTTCAGCCAAAGCCCCTCGCCCAGCAGAACAAGGAACTCCGTTCCGAGTTCGGCATCACCATCCTGCCGACAGCGCTTCTGCTGGATGCAAACGGGAAAATCTATATCGATTTCATCAAGGCCGACGGAAGCCCGGAGAAACACCGCCGGAAAATGAACGAGATCATGGACTTCGACCCGCCGAAACGCTACACGGAGTACCTTGATTCCTTCGTGAAGAAATATACGCCCCCGAAACCGGCGGAAGTGAAATCCGAGGCAAAACCCGCCGACAAGAAGATCGAGGAGAAAAAACCGCAAAAGAAACCTGCGAAGAAACAGGATAACAATACGGGAAAACAGCAGAACGCCAAGGTCGACGTATCGGAGACCACGATCCCCGATGAAAACGCCGGAAGCCCGCTTATCCCGCTTGATCCCGAAGGCAATCTTCAGGACTGGCTGAAATCCACCCAGTCGGCAGAAGCCGCGACGGAAGCCGCGGAGGTCGAGGAGATCAAGGAGATCGTCGAAGAGGAAAAGGAAGCCATCGAGGAAGCCGACGAGGCAAAACAAACCACGGAGCCGGCAAAGGAACAGGCCCCTGCTCCCGCTGAGAAATAGCACCCTTCCTCAAAAAGACCTGTCTGCAAAAGATCCCGTACCGTTCGTCACGGCACGGGATCTTTTTTCGATGGACCGAGAAAACGGCCGATCACTTTTTCAGCGGGATCAGTTCAACGAAATAGACGTCGTTCTGCTTCATATCCAGGCCGAGCTGGAATTCCTCGCCCTTCATGATGGTGACTTGCGCACGGTACATCGGATGAAGCTGGGAGACGCGCGTCAGCCGTGCGATCTCCTCGCGGCTGATGTCCGTCTTCGCACCGTCTTCCTCCAGCCATGCGGAATATGCATCGCCCGCCCGATAGCCGATGCGGGTCACGCGCAGGTCATACTCGCCCGCTTTGAGACCGGTGATGCCGAACAGTGCATGCGCTTTCTCTTTCGCCGGATGCGGGTCAAAGAACGTGTCCTGGTTGCTGATCCTGCCGCCCTGGGTGGGATGGCTGAGATCCCAGAAAAGCGCCTGCACGCCGCCCTTCGCGTCCTTGCAGACGTAGGACGACGCATCGCTGGAGACAAGTTCTGTCGGACCGAGTGCCGCCAGGCACTGGTACGCGCGGTAGGCGGCCTTCGGGATGCTCTGGAACGTCATGAGGCCGAACCCGCCGTGGAACGGACGCGGCGCGGGTCCGCACTCCTCGAAGATGTCCGTGAACGTCCACAAGCTCATGCAAGCCATCTTTTCCGTGTTGCGGAGCTGTTCCAGGATGAACGGCGCGGCGAAATACGAATCGTGTACCGGGTCGACCGGCGACGGCGACGCATGCCACTCGGTGATGTAGACCGGGACGTCGCAGCGGAGGTTTTTGCGGATGTCCTCCAGCTTTTTATTGAAGCAGTCGGCCACATGCCGCAGATTCTTCATGAGGTAGATGTAGTTGCCGCCGAACCGGTCGATCTTCGGCAGGGCCGGGTTCTCCGGGTCGAATCCGTACTGGTGGAACGAAATGAAATCCAGCGGCAGGCGATTCTTGCGGCAGTATTTCACGAGCGGAGCGATGAAGTCGAGACCGGCTCCGGAGGGACCGCCGACCGGATACGCATTGTTCACGGACTTGACCGCGCGCGCCGTGAACTTGTAAAGCTCGAGGTAGGCATCCAGCATGGTGGTCTTCTTGCCGGGATCCCAGAAGACGTCCAGATCCGGCTCGTTCCACACCTCGAACCGCCAAGTCTTCACCTCTTCTTCTCCGTAACGCTCGGTCCAGTGCTGCACGGTCGCCTGAATCAGGTCGGCCCAGCGTTCGAGTTTCTTCGGCGGGGTCACGTTGGCCTTCCACCAGAAGATCGTGGTCTTGCCGGACGCGAGCTTTTCGGGCATGAAGCTGAGCTCGACGAACGGCTTAACGCCGATGGAGAGCAGGAAATCGAAGACGTCGTCGACATACATGAAATTGTAGACCGGGTTGCCCGCCTTGTCCTCGCTGTATACGCGCATTTCATCATGGAAGAGGCCGTGTGCGCGCAGATACCGGAATCCGAGTTCCTTTTTGCATTTCGTGAGCTGTTTGCGCCAGGTGTCGCGCAGCCCTTCGCCAATGCGCCCCGCCCCGACGCAATCACGCCAGACATCGGACCGTTCGCCCTTCACGGCCTTGAAATCGGCCTTGATGACGCGTTCCGGCGCGGTTTCGCCCGGATAGACCTCGGGAACCGCCTCTTTCCCGGCGGATTTCTTCGCGGCGGCAGGCTTCTTTGTTTCAGGCTTCTTCGCGGCGGCCTTCTTTGCCGCGGGAACCGGTTTCAAGGCGGATTTCTTCCTGGTCGGGCTCATGAGGGTGGTTTCTCCTTGGGATTCGTCCCGGCACACCGCAATCCGCGGCGCCGGAACATGGTTTGAGAACACGGATTGCAAGTCTTGACGGAATTACAATAGCACGTTCCGATCGTTTTCCCATATACTTTTTGCAAGATTTCATGTTGTCTTTGAACAAAATGACAAACAGACGGGAAAAACACCGGATGCGGGCGAAAAAAAGCGGTACGGACCGGGACCCGCACCGCAGATATCAAGCATGAAAAATGGAGGATCAGAACCCTTCCAGCAGAGACTTCGGCTTCGAGCCGCCGTTTCTTTCGGAGGCTTTTTCCGCGGCTTCCTTCGCGCTGAGGGATTCGGGGCCACGGATGGTGTCCCGGTCAAGAGGTTCGTCAAGCAGGGAACTCTTCGGATCACGCATATCTTCCAGGAACTGGATGTCGCGGATTTCTTCGTAGTCGACGTCTTTGCGCGCCTCGCGTCCGCCGACGACCTTCACGATGCCTGTGTCGGGGTCAAGCACGAGGCGCGGAGCCTGGTCGACCTTCATCAGGATCTGGCGGTTTTCGAGGTTGCCGTCCGTGTTGTACTGGTAGTAGGCATAGACCTTGGTGCTGGCCGGCAGCAGGACGTTGAGTCGCGACAGGAAATCGATCTCGCACTTCGGGCGGAGGTCGGGTCCCAGGTCGTAGCCGATATGGCGGAGCATATAGAGGTTGTCCTTGTCTTCGAGCGTGAGGCAGTAGATGTTGGACTTGCCCGTGAAATAGCTCAGGATACGGTATTCACGCGTCTTGATCATGCGGGGCTTGTCATCCTTCACGTCGGACTTGGCGGCCTTCGCATCGCTCGGGCCGTCGCCGTCGTCGAGAAGCGGCAGGCCGACCGTCCGCGACCAGATCACGGTCCCGCGTACGATATTGAAATGGGCCTCCTGGGACTGGTAGGGCGTCGACATCTGAGGATGGCGCAGCACTGCCTTCACGGAATAGCGTCCCGTAGAGCGCAGATCGTAGTGCTTGCTGAGGTTGAACATGTAGGATTTCTCGCCGCCGGGAGGCAGGATCACGCCGGTCATATCGGGCAGCGGAGCATCTTTCAGCGAACGCACGAAGGTCGGTTCGTTGCGGTCGGACCGCCGTATCTCGAACTGGAGGTTGCCTTTAAGGCCAAGGTTTTCACCGAACGCCAGCGGATGCGCGGAAAGATTGCGCATGGCGACACGCACGAAAACGGATTCATATTGAAGATAATTGACCTGGACGGGCTTGACGACGATCGCCACCTGTGCACGGACGCACAGCGGGATAAAAAACAGGACGAAGACCGCCGCGACGGCATGGCGTAATCTGAAAAACATGATTCAGCTCCTTTTCAAAAGCAGGTTGAAGGACGCTCCGGCGACCGCCTCAGGGTCGATCGAATCGTGACATCGTGAATCTTTACAGTAGCGCAAAAAACAGCGATTGCAAGCGGTTTCCGGAACAAACACGGATTTTTTTTCGCAGTACGGCCCTGTCAAGGCGGGATCCGTCGGCCCGAACATGGCGGCGACCGGAACGCCGAGCGCCGCTGCGATATGCATCGGCCCGCTGTCGTTGCAGATCATCAGCGAGGACAGCCGGATTGTCTCCAGCAATTCGCCGACGCTTGTTTGCCCGCAGATGGAGGCGACGGGGAGTTCACCTTTCTTCGCGAGGATGATCTCCGCGTCCTCCGCTTCGTCGCGCGTCCCGGCGAGCAGGAATTTCAAATCCGGATCGCGACGTACGATCGATGAGATCACGGCCAGGAAGAAATCCGCGGGCCACTTCTTGGTCGCCCAGCGCGCCCCGGGCGCAACGACCACGAAGCGTTCCGGCAGGGTTCCCCCGAACGCTCCGGCCACGATTTCCCGCGCACGGCCGGCTTTCCGTTCGTTCACGGGCAGATCCAGACTGAAATCCAGATCCTCGCGTCCGAGGAAATCCTTCATCATGGTGTTGTTGACATCCACAGCATGGCCCGGTTTCTCCCGTCCTTTCAGCAGTCGCGTATAGAAATGCACGGAAAAGTGTTCGCGCGGCAAGGCGGACCCCGCCCGCACGGGGCATCCGGACAGACGTCCGATGAACGCGCTGCGGATCAGCCCCTGCAAGTCGATCACGGCATCATACCGGTCGCGGCGGAGTTCGTTGCGCAGCTGAAAGACGGCGGGAAGGAATTGGAGCGGGCTGCGAAACTTTTTGTCGTAAAAAAGGATGACACGTCGGACGCACGGGAGATACGGGGGCAGTTCGGCAAACGCGGGTTTCACGACCCAGTCGACGCTGACGTCCGGGCAGGACTTCGCAAGCGCCGAGACGGCCGGCATCGCATGCAGGATGTCGCCCAGGCTGCTGGGCTTTACGATCAGATAACGCTTCATCGGGTTCAGCCCCATTCTTTCATCGCGGGGGGAAGCGGACTTCCGTCCGGTCACATGCCATGTTCCAGGCGTGTGGCCAGGCACTCCGGCAGACCGGCGGAACGGATCTTTTCCTGCGTTCCGGCGATGTCGTATGGCAGACGGTAACGCGTGAGCGTACGCTGGTCGGTGTCGTAGACTGCGAACGTCGCGCGCGGGTCGCGGTTACGCGGCTGTCCCACGCTGCCGACGTTGATCAGGTATTTGCACCCGGGCTGGATGGGAAGCACGATCTCGTCAGCCTCGTCGGACCGGAACATCATGCCTTCCTCGTCGGGCTTAACGGACCAGAGCTTCAGCTCGTCGACAGGCATTTCGCCGGGCCGGGCGAGCATTTTCTTGCAGTATGCGATCGGCACATGGGAGTGCCCGCAGAAACAGATCTGTGTGTACTGATAGGAGAAATTGTCCATCGCCTGATGGATATCGAAGATGTAGCCCCATTCCGACGGGCTGTCCAATGACGCGTGGACCGCGGTGAACGGCGTCCCGCGCACCTGCATTTTGTACGGGAGGTCACGAAGGAAAGCTCGCTCTTCGTCAGAAAGCGTGTTCTGCGTCCACAGGACCGCGCTTTTCGCATGGGGATTGAATCCGGCCATGACGGTGTCGCCGTTCGACGCATATTCGTCATGATTCCCCTTGACGAGCGCCACAATGGGCAGCGAACGCATGATCTTCAGGCATTCGTGCGGACTGGCATTGTAGCCGACGATGTCGCCAAGGGAGAGATAGGAGTCCACCGCCAGCTCACGGCAGCGGGCAAGCACGGTCTCCAGCGCTTCGAGGTTTGCGTGGATATCGCTCAGGATCGCATATTTCATCGCATGTCAGCCTTGGAATGGGTTGAGGATTCAAAAAATATTTCAATGAATATACCACATCCGACAGCGATTTTAAAGAGCAAAAGGAGAAAAAAGTGTTTTTTTCTTCAATAATTCCATATTCGTGCACTTTTCGACTTGAAAAATCGCCATTCATGCCTTATTTTTTAGCGTATTCATTTTTCTTCACACCAAACGAGGTTTAAACGTGCTTGACAGTGATTATGTGTTGGAACTGCTTCAGGAGAACGGATTCGTCTCCAAGGAACAGATAGACGAAGGATGGAAAAAAGTCGCCGAATCCGACGGCGAACTGGATATCCTCGACGCCATGAAGGCCCTCCGCTATGTCGATGAGCAGGAGATCACCAATATGCTCGCCCAGCAATACGGGCTGGAAACGATCGACCTGTCATCCTTCGTCATCCCTGACGAAGTCATCCAGGAGCTCCCGGCGGAGACCGCCCGGCAGTACCAGGTCGTGCCCGTCATGCTCCATGACGACATCCTTACCGTCGCCATGTCCGACCCGACCGACATGGAGACCGTCGATACGCTCCGCTACCTGCTGAAACGCGACGTGGAGGCCGTCATCGCCCCCGCCAAGCAGATCCAGAAAATACTGGAATCCAGCTACGGCGGGCTCGAGGGGACCGTGGATTCCTACGTCGGCAGCGTCGACACTTCGAAGCTTGAAGTCGTGCAGACGGACGAGGACGAGGCCACGAAGGAAGCCATGAAGGCCGCGAACACCAACCCCGAGGATGACGCACCGATCATCAAGCTCGTTTCCCTCCTCATCTACAATGCTTTCAAGCTCCGCGCGTCCGACATTCACCTGGAACCCATGGAGAAGAAATTCCGCATCCGCTACCGCATCGACGGCGCGCTCCGCGAAATGGACAGTCCCCCGAAGTACCTCCAGACGAACATCATCAGCCGAATCAAGATCATGTCCAAGATGGACATCTCCGAGAAACGCGTGCCCCAGGACGGACGCATCCAGATCGAAGTCTCGGGCGTCGGGCTCGACCTTCGTGTGTCCACCATCCCCACCACACATGGCGAATCCATCGTCATGCGTATCCTCGACAAATCCAGTATTCAGCTCGACATCCCGAAACTCGGCTTCTATACCGACGACCAGGAAAAGATCGACCGCATCATCTCCATGCCTGACGGCATCTTCCTCGTCACCGGCCCGACCGGTTCCGGCAAGACCACCAGCCTCTATGCCTTCCTGAACACCATCAACAAGCCGAACCGCAAGATCATTACCGTGGAGGACCCTGTCGAATACCAGCTCAGCGGCATCAACCAGGTCCAGGTGAACCCGATTGTCCAGATGACGTTCTCCAACGCGCTCCGCGCCATGCTCCGTCAGGCGCCCAACATCATCATGGTCGGCGAAATCCGCGACTTGGAAACCGCCGATATCGCCATCAACGCATCCCTCACAGGCCACCTGGTCTTCAGTACGCTGCACACCAACGACGCCCCCAGCTCCGTGACCCGTCTGATCGATATGGGTGTGAAGCCCTTCCTCGTGGCATCTTCCGTCCGCGCCATCATGGCACAGCGCCTCGTCCGCCGCGTTTGCAAAAACTGCATGGAGCCGTACACCCCCTCCCCGGATGAGATTCGGCTCCTCCACCTCGACAAGGATTACCTCGACTCCGCCAATCTCGTCCACGGACGCGGTTGCCCCGCCTGCGGCGGCACCGGGTACAAGGGACGTATGGGCATTTATGAGATCTTCCTGATCACGGAGGATATGCAGTACCTCATCTACAACAAGGAAAGCTCCGACAAGCTCCGCGCCGCGGCGCGCCAGAGCGGTATGAGAACACTGCGCGAAGACGGCCTCCGCAAGGCCGCCGCCGGGACCACCACGGTCTCCGAAGTCCTCGCCGTCACCGTCGGCGACGAAGAATAACGCAATCAACCCCACGGATCTTATATCATGCTTGACTCTGAAAATCAAACACTGAAAGACATCCTCCTGAACGCCAACGCATGTTCCGAACAGAACATGAAGGAAGCCGAAGAGGAATACGAACGCACGGGAAAATCGCTTCAGCAGATCCTGATCGACTTCCAGATCCTGACCGAAAACGAGATTCTCAACTACATCGCCGAAAGCCTCGGGACCACCGTTGTCGACCTCTCCATGATCGAAGTCCCGAAGGAGGTCATCGACCTGATCGACGCGGATAACGTCCGTATGCTCGGCGTCGTCCCGATCGATGCGGATGAATCCACCGTAACGCTCGCAGTCCGCAACCCGCTGAACTACCAGATTGCGGACGAAATGCGCTTCGTGCTGGGCAAGGACGTCCTGCTCGTCCTCGCCGAAGAAAAGCAGATCGACAGCTTCATTGACAAGTATTATCCCGTCGACATCAACGGCGTGAACGACCTTCTCTCCGAAATGGATGCCATGGAAGGCTCCGATTACGCCTACGCCAACGCCGAAGAGGATGCGAACAAGGCCCCGATCATCAAATTCGTGGACGCGGTCCTCTACCAGGCCATCCGCGACAAGGCGTCGGACATCCACTTCGAGCCGTTCGAGCACGAATTCAAGATCCGCTACCGTATCGACGGTGCCCTGTACGAGATGTCCCCGCCGCCGCGCAGCCTCGCCATCCCGGTCATCAGCCGCGTGAAGATCCTTTCCGGCCTGAACATTTCCGAGCGCCGCAAACCGCAGGACGGTCGTATCCAGCTCAAGATCGCCGGCCGCCCCATCGACTTGCGTGTGTCGACGCTTCCGACCTCCCACGGCGAATCCGTGGTGCTCCGTGTGCTCGACCGCTCCGTCGTCAACCTCGACCTCGACGTCCTCGGCATCAACGAAGAGACGCTGAAGAAGATCCGCGAGATCATCGCCATGCCGAACGGCATCTTCATCATCACCGGCCCGACCGGTTCCGGCAAGACGACCACGCTGTACTCCGCGTTGAAGGAGATCAACAAGGTTGAAGACAAGATCCTCACCGCCGAAGACCCTGTCGAATACGACCTCGAAGGCATCGTCCAGCTCCCGATCAACGATGCGATCGGGATGACGTTCGGACGAGCCCTCCGCGCCTTCCTCCGTCAGGACCCCGACATCATCATGCTCGGTGAAACGCGCGATATCGAGACCGCCGAAATGGCCGTTCAGGCGTCCCTCACAGGACACTTGGTCTTCACCACGCTCCACACCAACGACGCCGCCGGCGCCGTGACCCGTCTGATCGATATGGGCGTCCAGCCCTTCCTCATCACCGCCTCGCTGATCGCCATCCTCGGCCAGCGACTCCTCCGCCGCATCTGCCCGCACTGCCGCACGGCGTTCGTCCCCACCGACGACGACCTGAAGCTCCTCGGACTCCAGCGGAAGGACATCGGCGAAAACAAGTTCTACTACGGGAAAGGCTGCCCCACCTGCAACAACACCGGGTACAAGGGACGCAAAGCCATTACCGAACTCCTCTGCATGAGCAGCAAGATCTCCTCGCTGATCCTGGACTCCGCGCCCGCCGTCGTCATCCGCGACAAAGCACGCGAACTCGGCATGACCACCATGCGCGAGGACGGCGTCCGCGCCATCCTGAACGGCGAGACCACGATGGAAGAAGTTCTCAAATACACCTAATACAGCATAAAGGGCCCTCAAAATGGTTGAAATGGATGAATTACTGGATCTCGTCGTCACAGAAGGTGTCAGCGACCTGCACCTCGAAGTCGGCGTCCCCCCCGTAATCCGCCTCCACGGCGAAATGACCCAGCTTGATCTTCCCCCCCTCCAGCCGGAGGACACGGAGGCGCTGGTCAAGTCGATCGCTTCCCCGCGCCATCTCCAGCAGCTCGCCGAAGACGGCGGCACGGACTTCGGTTTCGCGTTCGGCGACCGCGCGCGTTTCCGCGTCAGCGCGTTCAAGCAGAAAGGCTGCATCGGTTCGGTGCTCCGCCAGATCCCCAACGAAATGATGTCGCTCGCCAAGATCGGACTCCCGCCGAGCATCAAGGACCTGCTCTACCGTCCCCGCGGCATGATCCTCGTGACCGGCCCGACCGGTTCCGGCAAGTCCACCACGCTCGCCTCGATGATCAACGTCATCAACGAGGAGCGTGCCGTGCACATCATCACGGTCGAGGACCCCATCGAATTCTACCATCACCACAAGAAGAGCGTGGTGATCCAGCGTGAAGTCGGCGCGGACGTCCCGAGCTTCTCCGAAGCCCTCCGCCGCGCCCTCCGCCAGGACCCGGACATCATCCTCGTCGGCGAATTGCGCGACCTGGTCACCATCGAAGCAGCCGTCACCGCCGCCGAAACCGGACACCTGGTCTTCGGCACCCTGCACACCACCGGCGCTGCCCCCACGGTCGACCGTATCGTCGACGCCTTCCCGACCAACCAGCAGCCGCAGATCCGCACCCAGCTCGCCGCCGGCCTCGTCGGCGTCATCTCCCAGGTGCTCCTGCCCCGCATCGACAAGCCCGGACGCGTCGCCGCCTTCGAGATCATGATCACCACGCCCTCCATCCAGGCGCTGATCCGCGACGGCAAGACGTTCCGTATCACGTCGGACATCCAGACGGGCGCGAAGTTCGGCATGAACACCCTCGACTCGCACCTCGTCGACCTCTACAAGAAGGGCATGGTCTCCTACGGCGAAGTCATCACGAAGGCGCAGGACCCCGAAGGCATCGTCCAGACCCTCGCGAACACCAACGTCTGATTCAGGTTCTCGTTTTATCATTCACATAACTTGGAGTTCTCAAAATGCCGATCTTCCAATACACCGCGATGGACGCATCCGGTAAGGAACAGAAAGGACAGCACGAAGCCGCAAGCGAAGAAGCCGTCGCATCGTTCCTGAAAGAACAGGGGATGTTCCCCACCTCCATCAAACCTCTCGCCAAGGGGGCCAAGGCGAAAAAGGAAAAAGCCAAAGGTCCCGCCGCGGCGAAGGGACTGAGCATCAACCTCGGTCCCGTGGTCATGAAGGGCAAGGACCTGACCGTCTTCACGCGTCAGCTCGCCATTCTGCTCGACGCCGGCCTTCCCCTGATCCGCTCGCTCAAAACGCTCGAAAGGCAGGCGAAAAATCCTTCCGTGAAGACGATTCTCGGCAAGGTCGCCGCATCCGTCGAAGGCGGGTCCACGTTCTCCGAAGCTCTTGCACAGCACCCGAAATCGTTCGACAAACTCTATCTGAACATGATCCGTGCCGGCGAGGCTGCCGGTAAGCTCGAACTGATCCTCACCCGTCTGGCAGGCTTCCGCGAAAAAGCCGCCAAGATCGCCGGCAAGGTCAAATCCGCCATGGTCTACCCGGCCATCGTGCTTACCATCGCCATCGGCATCACCATCTTCCTTATGATCTTCATCGTCCCGAAATTCGAGGTCATGTTCACGGAAATGCTCGACGGCGCACAGTTGCCGGCCATCACCCGTTTCGTCATGGGGATCAGCCGCTGGCTGAAGGACAACATCATCATCGCCATCGTCATCGTGGTCGTTCTCGTGATCGCCACGAAATTCCTCCTCAAGACGGAAAAGGGCCGGTTCTATTTCGACAAGGGCATCTACAACGCCCCCGTCATCGGACTGCTCATCTCCCGTACCGCCATCTCCAAGTTCTCCCGTACGCTCGGCACCCTCATGGGTTCCGGCGTCCCCGTCCTGAACGCACTCCAGATCGTCCGCGACACCGCGGGCAATGAACTGGTCTCCAAGGCCGTCCAGCAGGTCCACGACGCCGTAAAGGAAGGCGAACCGATGGCCCCGCCGCTTCAGTCCACCAAGATCTTCCCCGACATGGTCATCAGTATGATCGAGGTCGGCGAGGAAACAGGCAAGCTCCCGGACATGCTGGAAAAGATCGCCGACACCTACGACGAAGAAGTCGATAACGCCGTCAGCGCTCTGACATCCATGATCGAACCGTTGATGATCGTCTTTCTGGCCGTCATCGTCGGCGGTATCGTTATCGCCCTGTTCAGCCCGCTGATCACCATCATCCAGACGCTCGGCGGCGGTTGATCCGCCTCAACTCAGGTCCCGCCCTGGCGGGACCTTTTTTCTTTTCCGGGAGGACAAGTCCTCCACTTCGGCAGTGCCGGGCTTCGCTTCCGGCACAGGATACGGGAAAAAGGCCATGCGCTGCTACCTGAACATCGGAAACACACACACGCAGATTCTCTATATCGCGCCCGACCGTCTCATTTTTTCGGACACAGTCACTACCGTCGATTTTTCGCCGGAGATGATCCATCTGGACGAGGTGTCATTCATCGGCGCCGCATGCGTCGTCGAACGGCTGTTCCCCGTCCTGAAGAAGATCAACGCCCACATGGTGACACCGGAGACCGCATCGAAATACGTGGACTTCTCTCTCGTCGACGCGTCGACACTCGGACAGGACCGCATCGCGAATGCCGTTTATTTGACCAAAATAGCCGCTCTCCCGGCGGTTTCCATTGATTTCGGCACCTGCATCACTGCGGAGGTCGTCGACGATCAGAGGCGCTTCCTCGGCGGCGCGATCTTCCCCGGACGCACTCTCACGCGCCGCGCACTCAATCTCTATACCTCGAAACTCCCGTTCGTCGAACTCTCGGACGATCTGCCCCCCTGCCCCGGCGCGAACACCGCCGACGCCATCCGCATGGGGACTGACGCTGCCGCCATCGACGCCATGGCGGGATTCCTCGCCCGTCTGGAAAATCGTCTCGGATGCCGCCCCACGGTATACGCATGCGGCGGCGACCGCGCGTTCTTCCTGCACACGCCGGAACTCGCTGGCAGGATGAGGGACGGCAAGGATAACTTCACACTTCGCGGAGTCGAGCGGACTTTCCGCTGAGAAACGCCCTATGAGGATCAAGATCTGCGGCATCAGGAACGAATCGGATTTGGCGGCGGCGCTGACCGCTTCGCCGGACGCAATCGGGTTCCTGGTCGGGCAGGTGCATCCTTCGCCCGATTTCATTCTCGCGTGCACCGCGCGGCGCCTCGCCCGATCCCTGCCGCCGTTTGTCCAGCCATGGCTGGTCACACACTTGTCCAAACCCGAGGAAATCCTGGACCTCGCAAAAGCCGCGGCGGTCTTCAATATCCAGCTTCACGGGGAATCCACCCCGGAGGAAGTCTCCACGATCCGCGACAAACTCCCCCCGTGTGCGAAACTCGTCCGGGCGGTCCATCCCGATCATCAGGACTCCTTCTTCGAATATGCCGATTTCGTGCCGCTCATCGATGCATTCCTGATCGACACGATCAATCCTAAGACCGGACAGGTCGGAGGGACCGGACTCACCGGGAACTGGATCCGTGCCGCACGGTTCGTGCAGGAATCCCCGATCCCCGTTATCCTCGCGGGCGGACTCACGCCGATCAACGTAGCGCGCGCCATCGAACGCGTCCGCCCCTATGCGGTCGACGTAAACACCGGGGTCAAGACGCCCGCGGACCGCACGGAAAGCGCCGCGCTCTGCCGTGCGTTCGTGAAGGCGGCCCGTCTGGCGGACCTCTGAACACCGAATTTCAGATCAGATCACAAGATCTTCTGGTAATACACGATGGTGAGCCAGCGACCGAATTTCCAGCCGGCCTCGCGGACGGTCCCGGCATACTCGTAGCCGCATTTCCGGTGCAGCGCGATGCTCGGCTGGTTCTCGGAGTCGATCACGCCGATGAGCGTGTGAATGCCTTTTTTCCGGCATTCGTTCTCCAGACTCGCCAGAAGCGCCGTCCCGACACCCGCCCGGCGCGCTGACGGCACGACATAGACGGACAGCTCCGCCGCGTGCAGATACCCCTGGTAATGCCGGTACGATCCGCAGGAGGCAAACCCCAGGAACGCCCCCTCGTCGGACTCCGCCGCCAGCACGGGGTAGTTTCCCGCCGCGTGCTCGTCGAAATACTCCCGCATATACGCTTCCGTGTGCGGATCGCGATCATACACCCAGGTCGTGTGCAGGACGGCATCGTTCAGCAGCTCCAGCATATGCGGAGCGTGACATTCAAAAACGGCGGGAACGATCTTCATAGACGGACGGTCCGTTCATTTCCCCGTCAGGGCGGGCAGCACGCCTTCCTGACGCCAGATATACGCCCGACGGTCGAGTTCCTCGCCGTTGTCCCAGAAGACAGGGCAGATACCGTTTTCGCGGGAGAGACGCACGATGGAACGGAAATAGTCGGCGCGGCTGGCGCGGTCCTTGTTTCTCAGCAGGCACCCGTACTCGCCGATGATGACCGGGATACCCTTGTCGAGATAGTGTTCCTTCAGTTTTGCGAAGTTGGCTTCCATCGTCTTGTGATCGGCATCCGTCCCCCAGTTGTACTGATAACCCCAGCTTGTGCCGGGCGTGGCAATGGCGAATTGCGGCGGCAGATAGTAGTGCACAGACACGATGCAGCGCGGGTCGTCGGGGAGGACCAGGTGGTCCAGGGCTTTATCGAGGTCGGCGCCGATCCCCGGCAGCAGCAGCCAGCGGTTCCGGTTCGCCCCGCCGGAGGCACGGATCAGTTTCACGAATTCGCCGTTTATGCGGTTCACCAGCGCGCCGTTTTCCGCGATCGGCAGGTCCGTGAAGTCGATCTCGTTCATCGACTCGAAGATCAGGTGGTCGGTGCGTTCGCGGAACCGCGCGGCGATCTGACGCCAGGCGGCACGGAACTGTGTCATGGTCCCCTCGTAGTCCTTCGACGCCTTTTCCAGCCAGGACTTTTCGTGGTGCAGGTTGATGATCACGTACATTTTCTCCGCCAGCGCCCAGTTCACGACCTCTTCCACGCGGGACATCCATGCCGGATCGACCGGGTATTCCGTCGCGTCGCCCATGTGCGGCCCCCAGGTCACCGGGATACGGATCGTGTCGAATCCCTGTTCCTTGATGAACATGATCAGCTTGCGCGTGGTGCGCGGATTGCCCCAGGACGTCTCCGTCTCCAGACCGCCGCGCCGCCCGCCGTTCGGCAGGGAGTCAAACGTGTTGCCGAGGTTCCAGCCGTACCCCATGCCGGACACGAACGCGAGCCCCTCCGACGCTTTCCCGTTTTTCCCGGAAACACAGGACAACAACCCGGCGGACATACAAACGGCGCAAAGGATCAGGATGAGGTTTTTCAGGGAGGAGGACATGATTCGGAGCATGGGGGAACGCCTTTCTGTCTACGGATGCGGGGAAACGGGACGGGCTGGTTGTATCGTGCCTAATATAGCATGCCCCGTATGCATTTTCAAACGGAAAGCACAAACTATCGTTTCCCCCAATGACATAAAGGGGGAAATGTCCGGAAAAATGTTTATTTTGAGTTGATTTTTCGGGAAAACGATGTATCTTTTTATAATGCGGAAAACGAATCTGCTGTTTGTTCCGCCCGTTCCGTCAACATCTTTTTCCGGGAGTCCGAAAAAAATGAAGTCATATTTCTTCCCCGCAAAGTTTCTGTTCATCGTTTGCTGTGTGGCTTTCTGCCTCTGCTCCTGCAGGAAAAACCAACGGAACAGGAACTCCGTCGACGTGGATACGTTGCGGCTGATGCAGAAGACTCAGATGGAACTCTCGACATGCGTCGAACGCTGCAGGTCTGCGGCAAAGGATTCCAAGAACAAGGATTTCTACCTCGCTCTCGCAAACTCCCAGCAGATCCTCGCCGACCGGCACGCCACGATCATCAACATCCTGACGAAGAAAAACAAGATCGAAAAGTTTTCTTCTGTTTCCTATCCCGTTGAAATCGACCCCCGTACGATCGTCCTCGCCCCGCTGAACGAATACAGGGACATCCTTTCCACTGCCTCCCCGAAAAACACGCTCCGGGAAATCCTGATCACGCTCGAAATTACAAACAAAGTCCTCTTGTCCGACATGGAGATCGAACTGATGCTCAATCTCAATGAAGAAGATTTGCCCGAAGTTGATTTCTACCTCTGCCCGGTCTGCGGACATCTCTCGTTGGGGAAGCCCGAGGAAAACTGCCCCGTATGCCATTCCGACAAAGACAGACAGATCGAACTGAAAGAAGGAGAAATCCCGCCCCGCGTGGAAGGCACGTTCGTCAAGCTCCCGGACAGGTAAGGTTTTCTCGTCCTGTTTCTCTCCGCGCCGGATGCATGTCTCCGGCGCGTTTTTTTTCAGGCGGAGAGCTTATTCCGGTCCGGTAGAGCGGCGGCTTTCAGGATTCTGGTATGGTACAGGATGGATCCGCCGATCACCAGTCCCGGGATCAGAAACGGGATCGCTTCTGCAAAACGGGCGATGATGCCGAATCCCAGCACGGACATGCGGTTCTTCGCGACCTGCATTCGCAGCACGGACACATGGAAGCCCTGGCGGACGGCGCTGTCGTGCAGATAGGACCGTCCGCAGATCGCGCCGCGGAACAGGAATCCGACGACGGGGATCCAGAAGAGCAGGAAATAAACCAGGTAGGATACGATCGTCAGCAGGATATATCCGGCGGTCAGCCGGAGGACTCTGCCGTATGGCTGGTCCGCGCCGGGATGCTCCGGATACGCTTCCTTCTCGAACGCGTCGACCAGGATGTCGAACAGCATATTGCCGAACATCTCGTAGAAGGTCCCTATGAAATAGAACAGGACCAGCGGGATGACGATCCAGAAGAAAAGCTTCAGGCTCCAGTCCAGCACCGTCTGAAACCACGACAGCCATCCGGGAAAGGAAAGCCCGGCTGCCCATTCCCGGAGCTCCGGCGCGGCCCAGAAAATGAGCGCGGACAGGATCCCCGCGTACAGCACCAGCACGACCAGCAGCGGCGGCAGGGCATACGGCCACAGCCGCGGACGCGTGAAGAAAATGCGGATGCCGCGGAGGGCGCATTCCGCGCCGTATGTCAGATCGTTCAGCGCTTTCATGCCGGGGGGCCTGTCCGTTGACAGTTCAGGAAAAATTTACTTTCCGTCGTGGAAACTCGTCCAGAGGTGCTCCTCTTCGTCCGTGCGCTTCGGCGTAACGGCTTCCATGCGGAGCATCCGCGCCAGATTGTGCGCCAGGGTACGCATGGTCTGGAGCCCCTCGGCGTCCTTGCGGACGTCGTCCGGCGTGAACCCGTGCACGGAGTTCCAGTACTGCGAGGAAACGACCGGCATCTGGTTGATCGTGAAATACTTGTTCAGGCGGTCGAACGACGCGCTCGCGCCTCCGCGTCGGCAGCTGACCACGGCCGCGCCAGGCTTGCCTTTCAGAAGCTCCCCGGCGGAGAAGAACAACCGGTCCAGCAGCGCACACAATGCACCGTTCGGCCCCGCATAATACACGGGCGAACCGATCACGATGCCGTCGGCGCGCTTCGCGGCTTCGACGAGCGAGGGCAGAACGTCGTCCTGAAACGCGCATGCGCCGCGTTCGTGGCAGGCGCCGCAGGCGACGCAGCCGCGCACAGGCTTTTTCCCGAGCTGGAAGATCTCGGACGTGATGGTTTCCGTCTTGAGTGTGGCAGCGATTTCGCTGAGCGCGGTGAAGGTGCAGCCGTCGGCGTTCGGGCTGCCGTTGAGCAGGAGCACGTGCATGGTCGGATTCCTTTCGTTTTGGTGGTGCGGGAAACGGGGAAAACGGGGAAGTGAGAAAAAAGGCGGGCCGGAAAATGCTCCGGTCCGCCTTCGGATTTGTCAGACAGGAAAAAGCTTCTGCTTACTTCGCGGAAACTTTCTGAATCCAGGCGTCGAGGGCGGGACCGGCATTCGCGGCTTCCGTGCCCTTGTGCGCGAAGACTTCGGGGAAGAAGGTAATCTCGGGGACCGCGGCCTTCGCGTCGGCGAGATACTTGAACGTGGCGGGGTTGCCCTGGCCGTGCGTGCAGAAGAGCGCGACGGTCTTGCCCTTCAGGTCATAGGACTGGAGGAACGTGCGGACCGGCGGCGCGAACGTGGAGAACCAGATCGGGGTGCCGACGTAGATCGGATCGTACTTGGAGAGGTCGAGGTTCATTTCCTTGATGGCCGGGGCTTTCGGCTGCTGCAGGTCGCGCTGGCCGAGCTGCATGACGCTGCCGAAGTCGTTCGGATACGGCGTGACCATTTCGATCAGCGCGATGTCCGCGCCGGTCTTCTGCTGGAGCATTTCGGCGACGACCTTGGTGTTGTGCGTATCGGACCAGGTCCAGTACACCACCAGCGGTTTCACCTTCGCGGCTTCGGTCTTCGCGGCCACGTCGTCGGAGCAGGAATTGTCGCAGTTGCAGCCGAAGAACGCAACAGAGGACAGGAGGGCGGATGCGGCGAGCATAAAAAGATGTTTCAGTTTCATAAGTTCAACTCCTTCAGTTTTGTTGTTTTTCAGTACGAAACTATATCACCGATTCCGCGGGTTTTCAAGCGCGGAAGCGGAAAAAAACGGAAGAACGGCGCATTTTCATGATCTCGCCGGCACAAACACAGTCCGGATGCAGCTTTCCTGCGTGTCCGAGCGAAGCCGGACACTGCCGCAGTTGAGGAGCCTCCTCAAAGCCCCTGTTTGGAAATCCGGGCCGCCTGTTCGCGGTCCAGAGAATGCGGATACAGCCGGTCGCAGAAGATGTCGAAGACCGTTTCGGACGCGGCGGGTTCCGTTTCCGGCGCGGATGAGAGTTTCTTCACCGGGTACAGCTCCCCGTTGCGGCTGACCAGAAGGCGTTTCGCCGAGGGATCCCACGAGATGCCGAGCTTCACCCACTGGTTCGCCGGGAAGAAAGTCTCGTCGGGCGCAAGCGGCACGACATACGACACGCCGTCGACCGTGAACACCGGGAGCCCCTGCGAGACGGACAGGTCGAACTCCTCCCAGACGGAGAGCACGGCGACCGAGTCCGGGACAACAGCAAAGCGGATGTTCGCAGAAAAGGCGAATCCTGCGCCGTCGGCGGGGTTCCACCACTGCTCGGGACGCCACGCGACGCCCTTCAGACGATGGAACGGCGCGGGTTCGATGGCGGGTGTCGCCTCGACTTCTATGATCTCGGACGGCTGTGCCGCGGGCTGTGTCTGCACGGCTTCCTGCGCGGCGGGCTGTTCGGATTCGGCGGGCTGCGCGTTCTGCGCCTTCTGGAAGAAACCGGCGGCGGACAGGAACGTCACGAAGATCAGCACGGGCGAGATGAAGCGGATGAACACGGACCAGGAGATGATGGGGAGACGCGTGCGATTGAATTTCTGGAGCTTGGAAAGGCCCTTCAGGTCGGCTCCGGTGCGGTAGAGTTCGCGCGCCGCGCCGTTGGTGCCCCAGACCCACCCGGCATAGAACGCCGCCGCCAGGCCGTTCAGGAGCAGGATCCAGTTGCTAGCCACATAGTCGATCAGGTCGAACAGGCTGCCCTTCACGCTGCCGAACAGCCCGGTGAGCAGACGGTACAGCGAGGGCAGATGCGTCCAGTCGTTCACGCTGAACGAGATCACGCACCCGAGCCCGGTGATCAGCACAGTCGAGAGCAGCACGGAGGCGCGGCGCGACAGCTTCAGATTCTGCATGAAGCTGGACACCACCGCCTCCTGCAGGCTCAGGCCGCTGGTCAGCGCGGCGATCGCCAGAAGCAGGAAGAAAAGGCCGTTCCAAAGCCAGCCGAGGCCGCCCGGGATGGATTCGAACGTGATCGGCAGGGTATTGAACACGAGTGCCGGCCCCTGCCCCGGATTGCCGCCCTGCGCGAAGAGCGCCGGGAAGATGGCGAGTCCGGCAAGCATGGCGATGAGGGTATCGAAGAAGACGATCCAGAGAGAGGATTTCAGGATGTTGCGTTTCTTGCTTAGGTAGCTGCCGTAGGTGATGAGGATCGCCATGCCCAGGCTCAGCGAATAGAACGCGTGACCGAGCGCATCCAGCACGCTCGAGCCGTTGATCTTGCTGAAATCCGGCTTCAGGAAGAACTCCACGCCCTTCGACGCGCCGGGCAGCGTCACGCTGCGGACCACCAGCACCAGCACGAGCACGAAAAGCAGCGGCATCATGATCTTCGAGACCGTTTCGATGCCCTTCTTCACGCCGAACCAGCAGATTCCCGCCGATGCGAGCATGAAGGCAAGCGTCATGCCGGACGAGAGCCAGCCGCTGGACGACACCCGCCCGAGGTATGCGCCGGCTTCCTCCGGCGAGGCGAAAACGAGCTCATGCGCGAACGCCTTCCATGCGTACAGGAAGATCCAGCCGCCGATGATCGCGTAGTAGGACAGGATCAGCCCGGCAACCAGTGTGCAGGAGAACCCGACCGTGGACCACCCGTAGTGATAGATCAGGATGCTCAGGATGATCAACAGGACAGCCATGCCGTAATTGCCGGACGACGCCAGAGCCGCGGCGAGCCCCAGCCCGAATCCGCATGCCACTTTCGGCAGGCGCGGCGAACGGATCGCGAAGTACTGGAACGCCTTGATCGGATCGCCCTGGGAGGCACGCCCGATGGCGAGTTCCGCCAGCATCACCGGCAGGCCGACCAGCGCGATGCAGAGGAGGTAGATCAGGACGAACGCTCCACCGCCGTTCTCCCCCGTGATGAAGGGGAACCGCCACACGTTGCCAAGCCCGATGGCGGATCCTACCGCCGCCATGACGAATCCGAATGAACTGCCCCAATGCTCGTGTTTTACGCCGTCTGCCATGTGTGTGCCGTCCTATGCTGTGCCTGTGCGGGGTTGATGAATCAGAGCTGGATGTTGTCGATCAGGCGGGTGCTGCCGAACTTCGCCGCGACCGCGATCGTGAAGGATTTTCCGGGTTCGAGCGAGACAGCGGGCAGCATCGTGTCCGAATCGGTCAGCTCGACGTATTCTACCAGGCCGCCCGCCGCCGTGATCTCCGCGCGGATGTCGGCGATCAGCTTTGCCGCCGCGATGCCGGGCTGTGCGGCGAACTTCTTCTGCGCACGGAAGAGACTGCTCGAAATGGCCAGAGCGCGGCGGTGCTCATCCTCGGAGAGGTATTTGTTGCGCGAGCTCATGGCGAGACCGTCCGCCTCGCGCACGATGGGCGCGGTGATGATCCTGATCGGGAAATTCAGGTCGCGGACCATGCGGCGGATGATCGCCGCCTGCTGGGCGTCCTTCTGGCCGAACACCGCCAGGTCGGGCAGAGCGGCGTTGAAGAGCTTCGAGACGACCGTAGTCACGCCTTCGAAGTGGATCGGGCGGGACTTGCCGCAGAGGTTCTTGGAAATGGTATCCTCGTAAACGTGGCAGGTCAGCGGTTCGGGGTACATGTCCTCCACGCCGGGCGCGAAGATCACGTCCACCTTCCGGGCTTCGCAGAGCGCGCGGTCACGTTCGAAATCGCGCGGATACTTCGCGAAATCCTCGTTCGGGCCGAACTGGATCGGATTCACGAAGATGGAGATGACCACTGCGTCCGCGCCGTTCGCGCGGGCAGCGTCGATCAGGGAGAGATGACCGTCGTGCAGGAATCCCATGGTCGGCACGAGACCGACTGTCTTGCCGGCCTTATGTGCGGCGCGGGACCACTGCTGGAGTTCGGATATCGAATGAATGACCTGTGCCATGATTACACCTCGGTTTTCACTGTTTGCTGTTGCGGGCGATGCGGGCGGCCACGGCGCGTTCGTACGCGTCGAGGTCATCGATTTTGATCTGCGCCACGCCGGAGGCCATGGCGGCCTCGGCGACCTTGCGCGCCACGCGGGGCACGACGCGCGGATCGAACGGCTTCGGAATCACGAACGACGCCTTCAGCGGGATCTCGCCCTCGAAAATACCTTTCGCCGCCTCTTCGGGATATGCGGCGGAAAGCAGCTGACGAATGTCTTCCGGCATCGGTTCCGCCACGATATCCGCCAGCGCGCGGGACGCAGCCAGCTTCATCGCTTCGTTGATATCCGATGCGCGGGTGTCGAGCGCGCCGCGGAAGATGCCCGGGAACCCGAGCACGTTATTGACCTGGTTGCTGTAGTCGGAGCGCCCCGTGCCGGCGACCGCCGCGCCCGCGGCCAGAGCCTCGTCCGGGAAGATCTCGGGCGTGGGGTTCGCCATGGCGAATACGACCGCGCCGGGTGCCATCGTGCGGACCATGTCCCCGGTGAGCGCCTTCGGCACGGAGACGCCGACGAAGACGTCCGCGCCCTTGATCGCGTCGGCGAGCGTACGGGCATCCGTATGGGCGGCGAAACGCTGCTTCTGCGGATTGAGGTCGGTGCGGCCGTCGTGGATCACGCCCTTGGAGTCGCAGAGGATGAACTTGGAACGGTCAGCGCCCGCGGAAACGTAGTATTCCGCGCAGGCGATCCCGGCGGCGCCCGCGCCGTTCATCACGAACCGGCAGTCGCTGATCTTCTTGCCGACCACGCGCAGGGCGTTCAGGATGCCGGCGAGGGAGATGATGGCGGTGCCGTGCTGGTCGTCGTGGAAGACCGGGATCTTCATGGCCTTCTTCAGCGCGGGTTCGATGGCGAAGCACGCCGGCGCGCCGATGTCCTCCAGGTTGATGCCGCCGAACGAGGGTTCCAGGCGGGCGACGGTCTCGATCACCTTGTCCGGATCGGTGCGGCCGTCCTCCTTGAACACGCCGCCGATGCAGAGCGCCACGGCGTCGATGTCGGCGAACCGCTTGAAGAGGACGGATTTGCCCTCCATGACGGGGAGCCCGGCCTCCGGGCCGATGTTGCCGAGCCCGAGCACGGCCGTGCCGTCGCTGACCACGGCCACGGTGTTGGCGCGGCCGGTGTAGTCCCAGATCTTCTCCGGGTGGTCGTGAATCTCCACGCAGGGGACTGCGACGCCGGGCGTGTACGCGAGCGAGAGGTCGTCCTGCGTGGTGCAGGGCTTCGAGGGCAGGATCTTCAGTTTGCCCGGCTGCGGATTCGCGTGGTAGGCCAGGCTGCGGGAGGCAAGATCGTTCGACATGGTATGTACTCCAGAAAGTTGTGTTGGATTTGTTCAGATTCGGACTGGGATGCCGCGCCCGGCGAGGAAGCGTTTCGCGTCGCCCACGGTGTACGTCCCGAAGTGGAAGATGCTGGCGGCGAGCACGGCGTCCGCGCGGCCTTTTTCGATGACTTCGGCGAGATCGTCCAGGCTGCCCGCACCGCCGGATGCGATGACGGGCACCGGCACAGCGTCGGCGACCGCGGCGGTCAGCTCGCAGTCGTACCCGGCCTTCGTGCCATCGGTATCCATGCTCGTGAGCAGGATCTCGCCCGCGCCCAGCTCCACGCCGCGCACGGCCCATTCCAGCGCGTCGATCCCGGTCGGACGGCGTCCGCCGTGCGTGTAGACTTCCCAGCGGTTTTCGCCGGGGACGCGACGGGCGTCGATCGCCAGCACGATGCACTGTGCGCCGAACCGGTCGGAGCCCGCCTTGATGAGGCCGGGATTCAGCACCGCGGCAGTGTTCAGGGAGACCTTGTCCGCGCCGGATTTCAGCATCAGGCGGATGTCCTCGGCAGTACGGATGCCGCCGCCCACGGTCAGCGGGATAAACACCTGGTCGGCAGTCTTCGCGATCACATCGACCACACTGGCGCGGGCGTCGCTGCTGGCGGTGATATCCAGGAAAACGAGCTCGTCGGCGCCCTGCCGGTTGTACTCCACGGCAGCGGCCACAGGATCGCCCGCGTCAACGAGACTCACGAAGTGCACTCCCTTCACGACGCGTCCGTTGTTCACGTCCAGACAGGGGATAATACGTTTGGCAAGCATCTTCGTGCGGCTCCTTTCTTCGTTTGCGGGAAAACGGCGAAAAAAAACTATTCTAATACTATACATGAAAAAGCGTATGATTTCAAGGCTTTTTCAGGCGGTTTTCCGCGTTTTCGCGCGCGCATGAAGGATTTCCGGGCAAAAAAGCAGTGCCGTCCGATGCGATCACGGGCGGCGCAACAGGGACAAACCAACTGATGTTTGTCCGTGCTTTCAGCCTTGCGGAGGATGGGGCGGACGGTTGTTGCCGGGCTTGCCGCCGTCACGATTGCCGCCGTCGCGGTTTCCGCCGTCCGGTCGCTGCGGACGAGGAGGACGGTTCTGATTCTGCTGCGGGCGGTTCGGATTGTTCTGCTGCGGGCGGTTCTGCGGACGCTGTTCGCCCGCGGGACGCTGGGGACGATCCCCCTGTTTCCGCTGCTGTCCATGCGGGCGGTTCTGGTTATCCGGAGCCCCCTGCCGTACAGGTCTCTGCTGTTGTCCGGAAGGCGCATTCGCTTCGCCGGACGGCTGTTTTGCCTCGCCCGCACCGGACTGTTTCTGCTGGGCGGGATCAGCCTGCCCGGTACTGCGCACTTTGTATTTGTCGAGGTACACCACCGAGACTTCGGAGGCGGGGCAGACCACGGTATGCGTGGAGTCTTCCAGCTGGATCGTGACTTTCTGCGTCAGGAGGTTGCGGTCGACCACGCGTCCGCGTCCGTCCTTGCATTCGCAGAGCTCGCCGCGGCGCGGCATGGTCTTCTCCAGCTCCAAGTAGCCCTCGTGTTCGTATTTGAGGCAGCATTTCAGCCTGCCGCAAATGCCGGAGATCGTGGATGGCGTGAGCGAGAGGTCCTGCTCCTTGGCCATCTTCACGTTGATAGACGCGAAATCCTTCAGGAACCGGCAGCAGCAGAGCGGGCGCCCGCAGTTCGCGATGCCGCCGAGGATGGCGGTCTCGTCGCGCACGCCGATCTGGCGCAGTTCAATATGCGTGTTGAATTCCTGCGACAGCAGCTTCACGAGCTCGCGGAAATCCACGCGCCCCTCGGCGCTGAACTGCACCGTGATGAGCTTGCCGTCGTAGGAATAGTGCGCGTTGATCAGCTTCATGGGGAGGCCGAGACGATTCACATACTGTCCGGTGATCCGCAGTGCCGACTTCGCGCGCATCTGGTTTTCGTGCGCCTTGCCCTGGTCCACCACGGTCGCCTTGCGCTGGATCGCGTAGATCTCGTTCTTTTTGGCGGAGAACACGGTCCCGCCCGACTCACGCTCGTCTTCGGCGGGCGCGGCGGGGGTCGATTCCGGCGGCGGCGCGTCGAACTGCTTCACGATCTGGCCGTAATCCAGGTAGAAATCCTTGCGGATCACACAGTAGTCGCCGACGTGAAGACCGAGCGAGGAATCACACCGGGCGTTGTACCCGGAGCCGTTGTCCAGCATTATCCCGTAAACAATATCCATACGGTATCCGATCTCTTTTTCAGGACATGAACCTCCGCCGGAGCGTCCGCAGAAACAGGCGTCCGCGCGGGTTCAGGTCCTGCTCAATTATGACGTGCGTCTGTCACCAGCTGATGACGAGCTTCTTCTTTTTTGCCAGCTCGTTGATGTTGTTGGCGAGTTTATCCTTCTCATCAACGCCGTAGGAATACACGGCCACCTTGGTGCGGAGATCCTGCCCGGAGCGGTTGTTGACGGCATTGACCGCAGAAACCGCCTGGACAGAGTTCTTGATTTTGCCGTCGTAATCGCCGTCGAGGATGACCTGGTACTTGCGGCCCCAAGGATCCAGGATGCCCTTGCTTTCATCGTAGCCCACGCCGACTTCGTAGAACACCATTTTCTTGGCATTTTCGCCCGTGAGAACCTTGCACATCTTGACATAATCGGAATCCGAAACGACACCGTCGGACGATCCGGACAGGTTCGCGGGCCAGCAGGAGAATTCCGACTCGTACATGATGATGGCGGTCTTCATGGACTGGCATTCACTGCTCGCCTTGGATTTCTTCGCGTTGTTGCGGACAGTCCCGAGGGCGGGGAAGACAAGCCCGGCGAGGATGCCGATGATGGCGATGACGACGAGCAGTTCGATCAATGTAAATCTTTTGATGGAAGAAGTTTTCATGGTATTGTTTCCTTATGAGGGGTTGATCGTGTTATTTCGCTTTCGGATTTTTGAAATTCGCGATGTCATCGCCGAGACCGGGCGATTTCTTCGTGGCGTCCTCCGCATCGCCGACGCCCTTGTCGCGGCCGATGGAGTACAGGTCATACGAACTCGTGTTGTAGACACCGGGGTTGCGGTAGCGGATCGCGTTTCCCCACGCATCCCGGATCTTGTCGGCGTTTCCGACTTCGCTGGCCAGGTTTCTGCAGGTCTCGTATGCATCACCGAGGAATTCGGGATCCAGCGGAATATCGTGAAAATCACTTCCGCCTTCACTGTAACTGCCGCCGCCGTTCGGCAGATAGTAGCCTTTTTTGGCCTTGTATTCTTCGTTCGCGACGCGGATGATCTCCATGACGGTCTTCGTCTTCGTTTCGTCCGCGCGGCGATAGGCGATCTGGGTGACCTTGACCGAGATCGCGGCAAGCAGGGCGATCACGATGATCACGCAGAGAAGTTCGACTAACGTAAAGGGGTGTTTGAAGCGTTTCATGACGTTCTCCCGGTAACTGTTGATTTTTTTCAATAGGTACTATATCATGCAAACCGGCGGAATACAACCGGATTTTTGTGAAATATATCCAAAAATGTCAAGGTTTCGCGCATCCGCATGGTCATGATGGTCATTCGGCTCCGTTTTCCGGCGAGGAGAATGCCAGAATCTCCTGTTTCAGCGCTTCGAACGCCTCGTCCTGCGGGAGATTCGCAAACGGCACGCCCTTGCGGAAGAGCGCCACATAGCCATTTTTCGAACCGGCCAGCCCGAATTCCGCATCCTTCGCCTCGCCGGGCCCGTTCACCACGCAGCCCATGACCGCGATCTTCTTCAGGCCGATGCGGCGGCCCGAAGCTTTCAGGGAGGCCACCAGCTCCTCCACGCGTTCCGCCATGCCGATCAGGTCGTACTCGGTGCGGGCGCAGGTGGGACATGACACGATCTCCGGATACGCGTCCCGCAGGCCGCAGACCTCAAGCAGGGCGATCCCGGCTTTGACCTCCTCGCGGGGCGGCGCGGTCAGACTTACGCGGATGGTGTCACCGATACCGTCCAGCAGCAGCGCGCCGATCCCGGCAGCGCTCTTCAGGATTCCGCGCGACGTGGTCCCGGCCTCGGTCACGCCGAGGTGCAGCGGGAACGGCGAACGCGCCGCGAACTTGCGGTAGGCTGCGACCATGACCGGCACGGAGCTGGCCTTCAGCGAAACTTTGATATCGTGGAACCCGCAGGACTCCAGCGTGCAGATTTGCGTCTCGACCGCCTCGCAGAGCGACTCCGCCATCGCCTCGTCGTGGTCTCCGCATGCGGCAAGCTTCGATTCGAACAACCCTTTCGGCAGGCTGCCGGTGTTCGCGCCGACCCGGATCGGGATCCCCGCCTCGCCCGCGGCTTCCGCCACGGCTCGGACGCGGTCCGCGCCTCCGATGTTACCGGGGTTGATGCGCACGCCGTGGACGCCCGCGCGGATGGACTCCAGCGCCAGGCGCCAGTCGAAATGGATGTCCGCGATCACCGGGATCGGGGATTCCGCGACGATACGGCGCATGGCCTCGGCGGACGGCATATCCGGCACGGCGCAGCGGATGATGTCGCAGCCGAGCGCGGCCAGTTCGCGGATCTGGGCGAGCGTAGCGGCCGCATCGGACGTACGCGTGTTCGTCATGGACTGCACGGACACCGGCGCGCCGCCGCCGATGGCGACGCGTCCGACACGCACCCGATTACTCACCCGCTGTTTCATCTGCCGCCTCCGGCTGGACCTTCGTTTCCGCGTCGTCCGGCTTATCCGCGGCGTCGGCGGACGCTTCCGGCTGCGCGGACATTTTCGATTCCGCAGAGGTTCCCGCTTCCCCCGTTTCGCCGGACGCACGGTGAACCTTGAACTCCAGCGCGCTCGTCCAGCGATGCGGCAGCATCTTCGTCACGTCGAAGAACGACACGATCGCCATGAACGAAATCAGGATGAACATGAAGAAATATGTGACCGGCTTCACCAGCTTCACCGGAATCGGACGCCGGATCACGATCTCGATCAGCGCGATCATGATGTGGCCGCCGTCCAGCACGGGGATCGGAAGCAGGTTGAACAGGCCGAGAGAGAAGCTGATCATTACGACCAGGTACAGTCCCTGCATGAAGGACCCCTGGAACGTCAGGATCATATACCGGCCGATCCCGAGCGGGCCGGAGAGATGCTGGACGCCGATCGTGGTATAGCCGGTGTCCTGTCCGACTTTGCTCTGGATCGTGTGGCCGAGGCTCTTCAGCGTGCGTTTCGTCATTTTCAACACGTTGCAGAACTGGTTCCACGGCGTCGGGTGATTGATGCGGTAGAAGCTTACGCCGATCTCGTGCGGCGTGACGATGCGAGGCGTGACTTTCACTTGGATCTGCTCGTCCCCGCGCTCCACAGTCAGCGCGATTTCCTTTTCGCCGTTTTTCGCGACGAGTTCGGAGAACTTCGCGGGATCGTCCTTCAGGGATTCGCCGTTGAACTCCGTGATCACGTCGCCGGGACGCAGAATGCCGACCGCAGGCAGGCCGGGAATGATCTCCAGGACTTCGCAAAGATCGTTCGCGGCCTGGAAATTGATGCCGACCAGCGGACGCTCCTTTGCGCCGGGGATCTTTGTCGGCGTTACGGGGATCTCAAGCTGCTCTCCGCCGCGCTCCACAGTCAGCACGAGCGTCTTCCCCCCCGAAAAATTGATGCGGGTCATCAGGTCGTCCGTGCCATAGACCGGTTCGCCGTCGACCGCGGTCACGCGGTCTTCCGGCTGGATCCCGGCCTTTTTCGCGACGGATCCGGGAAGCGGGGAGACATAGACGTGCAGTTCTGGCTGGAAGAACGGCATCATGACCTTTTCGCCGGGCATGAGTTTGTCGTTCGGTTCGGGCATATAGGAGATTTCGGACGTTTTCCCGTCGCGGACAATCTCCAGAGTGACCTGCTTCACGTTGTCGTCGTTCAGCATAATCCGCTGTGCGAAATCGTTCCAGCTCAATTCAAACGCGCTGCCGTTCAGTTTCACGATGCGGTCGCCCTCGCGAAGCCCGGCACGATACTCGGGGCAATCCTCCGGAACGTCCCGCACGGTGAACTCCGTGTAGCGGTCGGTGTCGGACTGAGGCAGGCCGACAATCCAGATCACAATGCCCAGGACAAACCCGAAGATGATGTTGAACAGCGGCCCCGCGAATGCGGTCGCGATGCGTTTCCAGGGCTCCGCATGGGGCAGAGAGTTGCCCGCGCTGTCGGTGATCTCGTCGCTGGTGGAGTCGATCTGAGGCAGGTCCACATAGCCGCCGCACGGGATGCAGCCGATGCGGTACTCCACGCCGTTGATCGTCTTGCCCCATATTTTCTTGAAGCCGACCGAAAACGCCTCGATGTGGAGGCCGCAGAACCGCGCGACGATAAAATGGCCGAATTCATGCACGATGATGCACAGGCCGAAGAAGATCACCATCAGCGCGACCGATGCGATCATGATCAGTGTTTCCATATATTCATTGACTCCTTTTCAAGTTCGATTCAAATTCAATTCATTTCGATGCGGGCAGGTCGAGGTTCCGGGCATAGTCGCGCGCCCGGGCGTCCGCCTCCAGGACCGCGTCCAGCGTCTCGTCGCCGCACCGTCCCAGCGCGTCCATCGTCCGCTCCACGATCCGCCAGATGTCCGTAAAACGTATGGTCCCCGCACGGAACCGTTCGAACGCGATCTCGTTGGCCGCGTTCAGGATCGCGGGCAGCGCACCGCCCGCTTCGAGTGCGGCTCGGGCGAATCCGAGCGACGGGAAGCGAGATTCGTCGGGACGCTCGAACGAGAGGTTTCCGATTTCCGCCAGGTCGAGAGCGGGCAGGTTCGAAGCGGTGTGCTCCGGCCAGGTCAGCGCGTACTGGATGGGGAACCGCATGTCCGGGATGCTCATCTGCGCCATCAGCGCGCCGTCGCGGAACCGCACGAGCGAATGCACGATGCTCTGCGGATGGATCAGCACCTCGATGCGCGGGCCCTCCACGTCGAACAGCCAGCGCGCCTCGATCATCTCCAGCGCCTTGTTCATGAGCGACGCGGAGTCGACGGTCACTTTCGGACCCATCGACCACGTCGGATGCGCCAGGGCCTGTTCCCACGTCATTCTGTCCATTTCGGACACCGGCGTGTTGCGGAACGGTCCGCCGCTGGCAGTCAGGATTAGCTGCGCCACCTCGGACGGACGCCGTCTCTCCAGACACTGGAAGAGCGCGCTGTGTTCGCTGTCAACGGGCAGGATACGAGCGTTGAATCTCTTCGCCTCGTCCGTGACCAGACGGCCTGCCATGACCATGACTTCCTTGCTGGCGAGCGCGATCGTCTTGTGTGCCCGGATGGCAGATAAAGTCGGGAAAAGACCGCCCGTGCCTACGATGGCGCACAGCACGGTCGTGATCTCAGGCGCGGCGACAGCCTCGCAGAGGGCTTCGCGCCCAGAAATGACCTTGCATCCGGCGGGGACGGCCGCGCGGAGGTCGTCGAGACGGGCGGCGTCCTCCAGACAAACACAGTCCGGCCGGAATTCGCGCGCCTGCTCGGCAAGAAGTTCCCAATTCTTCCCCGCGGCAAGCAGGGAGATTCGGATACGGTCGGGCAAGGCGCGTGCGACCGCGAGTGCGCTTTTGCCGATGGACCCGGTGGACCCGAGCAGAGCGAGGGTGCAGAGGCTCATTCGTCCGCCTCCGCGTTCGGATTCGTGGTCACGGCGTATTCCCACGGATGGGAGAGCAGGAACGTCGCCGGGCCGTCGTTTTCGAGCGAGACGAGCATGTCCGCGCCGAACCGTCCGGTCGCCACATGCCCGACGCCTTCCGTCTTCAGGCGTTCCACAAAGTATTCGTATAGTTCGTTGGCCGCCGCCGGATCGCCCGCCGCGTCGAACCCCGGGCGGCGTCCCTTGCGGCAGTCGGCGTAGAGTGTGAACTGCGACACCACGAGCGCGTCCCCGCCGATGTCCAGCAGGGATTTGTTCATCTTGCCGGCATCGTCCTCGAAAATGCGGAGTCCGGCGGCCTTTTTCGCGAGCCAGTCGGCGTCGGGGCGCGCGTCGCCTGCCGTGATGCCGATGAACAGCAGGATGCCGTGTCCGATCTCGCCGACGGTCTCGCCGGCCACGGTCACGGACGCCCTGCGGACCCGCTGAAGCAGCACTCTCATGCGTCGTTTTCCGTTTTCAGCTCAAATCAGATTCAGATCTTCGCCAGGGCCTGTTCGAAATCGGCCTTGATGTCGTCGATGTTCTCGATGCCGACGGACAGGCGGATGAGGTCCGGGGGCACGCCCGCCGCCGCGAGCTGTTCGTCGGAGAGCTGGCGGTGGGTCATGCTGGCGGGATGCAGCACCATGGTGCGGACGTCCGCCACGTGGACCACGATGGACGCGAGCTTGAGGGAGTCGATCGCACGGACGCTGGCCTCCTTGCCGCCGACCGCGCCGAAGCAGAGCACGCCGCTGGCGGCGCGCAGATACTTCTTGCAGCGTTCGTGTTCGGGGCTGTCCTCCAGGCCGGGGTAGTTCACCCATGCGACCTTCGGATGCGCCTTCAGGAACTTCGCCATTTCAAGCGCGTTCGAGCTGTGGCGGTCCATGCGGAGCGCGAGCGTCTGCATGCCGAGGTTGATGAGGAAGGCGTTCATGGGCGGCAGGATCGCGCCGGTGTCGCGAACCCACTGCACGCGGAGCTTGGTGGAGAACGGCGCGGCGGGGAAGTCTTTCGTATAGATTAGGCCGTGGTAGCTCACGTCCGGCTCGGTGAATTCGGGGAAGTTGCCGTTCGACCAGTTGAAGTCGCCCTTCTCCACGATCACGCCGCCGATGCTCGTCTGGTGGCCGTCGAGATACTTCGTGGCGGAGTGCGTCACGATGTCCGCGCCGAAGTCGAACGGACGGCAGAGGTAGGGCGTGGCGAACGTGTTGTCGACGATCAGGGGCACACCGAGGCGTTTCGCCGCTTCGGAGTACGCCTCGAAATTCAGCACGCACACGCTCGGGTTCGTCAGCGTTTCGGCGAAGAGCGCGCGGGTGTTCGGGCGCGCCGCCGCCACGATCTCGTCCGCGGTGGCGTCGTGTGGGACCATGGTGACCTCCACGCCCATGCGTTTCAGCGTCATGGTGAAGAGCGTCACGGTGCCGCCGTAGAGGGCCGCGCTGGCGAGGACGTGCCCGCCGCAGGGGCACACGTTCATGATCGCGAGCATGTTTGCGGTCTGGCCCGCGGTCACGCCCACGGCCGCCACGCCGCCTTCCATCTCGGTGATCTTCGTCTCGAACGCCGCCACGGTCGGGTTGGCGAGGCGGGAATAGAAGAATCCGTCGGCTTTGAGGTCGAAGAGGTCCGCCACGCTCTGCGCGTCGCTGTATTTATAGGCCGTGCTGTGGAAG
>Ga0310786_10001450_pt1 | contig 38289 bp, 39 predicted proteins | sample AusTroGonzalo_MG_FD_203881 | JGI IMG/M metagenome (GOLD analysis project Ga0310786, IMG submission 203881) | Bovine rumen microbial communities from tropical cattle in Woodstock, Queensland, Australia - Gonzalo_03 (v2) (version 2) | ecosystem: Host-associated > Mammals > Digestive system >... | reverse complement strand
AAAAAACCAAAAAAAGATACTACTGACCGCCATCGTTCTGATACTGTTTGCAATGGCCAGTTGCACCCATCGTCAAGCCATGTCTGCCTCTGGCGATTCGGGGTATAACACGGCTGACTCCATCATCTCCGATATTGGTGATCTGCGCGAGTACCAACGTCTGATAACTGTCACCGACAGCTTCGAACGCATCGGTGAGATTCCGAAGGTGAGGGCCATCTTCTACACCACCATCGCCTATAACATGATGGGACAGCATCGCAAGGCATTGCATCTATATTATCAGTTGGCAGCCATCCCTGCCGACTCACTCAACTGCCTGGCCAACATCGAGTCATATATCTACGCCTCCAAAGACTATATACGCCTGCTTTGCGACATGCGTCGTTATGACCGGGCCCTGCGTGAGGCTCAGAATGCTGACCGTAAGCTGAAGGCAGCGGGATATGACACGTTTGTGGATCATCACGACATCGCCCAGATGATTGGCGAGAGCCAGCTTTATTTGGACCAGGAGGAAGAGGCTAGGAAGAACTTTGAGAAGTCGTTGCAGGGCGTCTATAAGCGTCTGAGCACCAACAACGGCCCATTAGACCTGCGTGAGTGTCAGAAGACCATGAACGCCATCGCCAGAGCCCTCATGCATAGGGGACATTACGACGAGGCAGAGCCCTGGATTGCACGTCAGGACTCACTGTTGGCTGTGGCTGACAGTCATCCTCATCGCGACTCAGTCTTTGTCGATGAGATGAAGGCCGACATCAACTATAGCAAGGCACTGCTGGCCATTGGTCAGGGACGTCCCGAGGATGCCGAGCGTGCCTTTGCTGAGTATCAGTCCACCCAGACAGCCCAGCAGTTGGGCAACATCATCAACAGCAACGAATACCTCCTGCAGGCTCTGCGTTATGAGGAGGCTGCCAACAACTATATCCAGCTCGATCATTTCCTGAAGCAGGGTGGCTATAAGGCCGACCTCGAGAATATCGGTCACTATATGATTCCTAAGTACAAGGCCAACCTGCTGGCAGGTCATATCGACACAGCCATGCTCATTGCCACCAAGGTGGCCGAATACTATGACACAGCCCTGACACGCCAGAAAGTCATCGATGCCGACCTGTTGGCCACCGTCTATGATACCGAGGGTAAGGAACGTCAGATTGTAGAGCAGCGCGCAGAACTGTCACGACAGCGTCTGCTGGCCGTAGGCGTCATCATGGTTCTGATCATCATCTTCCTCCTCGTCTATAGCCTCCAGCGTCGTAAGGCCTTCCACGAGTTGAGCGAGACCAACCGTCAGCTGAAGCTTGCTAACCAGCGTGCAGAGGAGTCAGCCCGCATGAAGACCAAGTTCATCCAACAGATATCCCACGAGGTGCGCACACCCCTCAATGTCCTTTCAGGCTTCAGTCAGGTGCTTGCCACCCCCGATATCGACATCAACAGCAGTGAGCTGCAGAATATCAGTCATAAGATTGTCGAGAACAGCGAACGCATCACCAAGCTGGTCGATAAGATGCTCGACCTCAGCATGGTCAACAGCGATGCCGATATCGCATGCAACGATACCGTCACACCTCTCGACATCGCCAGACAGGCCATTGAGGCCAGTGACATCAAGCTTGCCAACCACCTGCAGTTCCAGCTGCAGACCTCACCCCAGGCTGAGTCACAGACCATTGTCACCAACCAGAAGTCTGCCGTCAAGGTTCTCACCCTTCTGCTCGACAATGCCATCAAGTTCACCCATCCCCTGGCCTACAAGGGGCGCAAGGCCGACAGTCCCAGCGTCACGCTGAGCATCGGTATCAATGACGGCAAGGCCTTCTTTGTCGTCGAAGACACCGGCATTGGCATCCCCTCCGACCAGGCTGAGAATATCTTCACCGAGTTCGTTCAACTCGACGAATACTCCGATGGCACCGGCATCGGCCTCTCCATCGCCCGTTCCCTTGCCCGCCACATGCATGGTGACATCACCCTCGACACCTCCTACACCTCCGGCGCCCGGTTTGTCATGACGCTGGGATAATTTTTACTACCAATTAACGAATAAAACTAAAAACAGATATGGCAATACTAACAAGAGGTCAACAAATAGACATTTACACGGTGCAGAGCCTCATCAAGGAGAACCTCTACACCGAGACATACCGTGTGGAAGACGAGAACAACAATCCTTTCTTCATGAAAGTATTCGTCACCAAACGAATGCCGGAGAAACTGATAAATCCTGATACTGGCCAGGTGCTCGAGATAGCGTACTGTCAGAAAATCAAACATAAGGATATCATCAGCTACATCGGCAGTGGTACGATTGAGAGTGAGGAGTGTAAATGCCAATACTATGTCACCAACTACTTCAGTGGAGAACTATTGGCTGAGAAAATCCATCGAGAGGGGAAGATAGAGGCCCACGAGGCGATGGCTATTTTCCGTGGTATCTTAGAAGGGCTACAGCATCTGCATGCCGAAGGCCTCTTACACAATGACATCACCCCGCGCAACATCATGCTCTCTGCCACCACCAATGGCACACCCGAGATTATCGACCTCGGACACCTGTCTGAACGTTGTTCAGGAAAGGTACCCTTCGACACCTCCGACCTGGAAGTGCTCTATTGTGCCAATGAGACCTTTGGTGGATTATATGACGAGCAAAGTGACATCTTCTCGGCAACAGTCGTACTGTTTGCCATGCTAACAGGTCAAGCGCCCTGGAATATGGAGTTCTCAGAAGCCATGAAACGCCCCAGAAAAGCGATGCTGCTTAAGGAGAAGCGCAAGGCCGAACCTATCGCCTTCGACGAGTTGGAAGTAGATGACCGTATCAAGGTGATACTCGCCAAGGGACTGGCTGTTGACTATTCTGATCGTTATAAGAGCATCGACCAGATATTCTCAGACATGGACTCTGACAAGCAGCCAGAAGCCCCCAAACCTAAGAAAGAGAATAAGGGGCAGGACGACAACCAGCAAGGTGGTTTAAGCCAAGAACAGGAAAGTCCCAACAAGGTTGAGTTTGAGATCAAGCGTGGTGGTGGCAATGGCTTTAAGGACATCGCAGGCATGGAGGAGCTGAAGACCTACCTGTCACAACGGGTTATCTTTGTCATCAAGAACAAGGAGAAGGTCGAGAAATACAAGCTGACCACGCCCAATGGCATGCTTCTCTATGGTCCTCCGGGCTGTGGTAAGACGTTTGTGGCCGAGAAATTCGCTGAGGAAACAGGCTTTAACTTCATCCTCGTCAAATCCTCAGACCTTGCCAGCTCGTTTGTTCATGGCTCACAGGAGAAGATTGCCCAGCTGTTTAAGCAGGCAGAGAAACATGCTCCCATCGTCATTTGTTTTGATGAGTTCGATGCCTTGGTACCCGACAGGTCCAATCCTGCGGCACAATACTCTGCAGGCGAAGTCAATGAGTTCCTGTCACAATTAAACAACTGTTCTCAAAGAGGCATCTTTGTAGTAGGCACCACAAACAGACCCGACAAGATTGACCCTGCCGTATTGCGTACTGGCCGTATCGACAAACAGGTGTATGTTCCCCTACCCGACAAGGAGGCACGTAAGGAGATGTTTTTGTTGCACCTCAAGGGAAGACCCTATGACGAGGGAGAAATTGATGCCGATAAGCTGTCCGAACTGTCTGACGGCTATATCGCCAGCGACATTGCCTATGTCGTCAACGATGCCGCTATGGTTGCTGCCTTCACAGACCAGAGCATCACGGAGGAGCTATTGGAGACTTCCGTCAAGAACACTCATCCCTCACTTCGTGCCGACACGCTCCAGATCTATGATGAGATCAAGCGAAAGATGGAGAACACCGAACGTCGCAACATGGGACGTCCTAAGATTGGATTTACATAATTCACATTATCAATAACTTAAAACATTCAGATTATGAAAACATCAGAAAGAGTATTGGAATTTCTGAAGCAACAGGGATTCTGTCCGGAGGTTGACCCTAACAACGGGAACATTTTCTTCAAGTATCAAATGAGGTCTTTTATCTTCATCAATAATGACGAGGACGAGGATTTCTTCCAGTTGGCACTGCCCGGCATCTTTGATGTAACGGAAGACAACCGTGAGCTGGCTCTCGAGGCATGCAACAAGACCAACTTCAGCATCAAGGTGATTAAGTGCTGCATCCCCCACGATGACGTATGGGTGTTCTTCGAGAACCTTCTCGACAGCTCTCCCGAGGTTAAGGACATCATCCCCCGTGCCCTGGCCATCCTTCAAGGTGCCCAGCAGCAGTTCTACGAGAACATGAAGTAATCTTTTTTAAAAATATCCCCACGATTCGTGGGGATATTTATTTAATCAATAGATTCCTGATAGCAATACATTTCTCCATCTTTTGGCCATCAACAGCATAACTATAGGCAGAATGATTGGTTTTGGGGGATGGGAGCATCTGGGAGAATTTTCTCAACGCTTTGGTTATCTGCTCCAATGATTTCAGGGGAGCAGATGATCGTTTATTCAAGCTATCCTCCGTAAACAACACCTGTGGGATAATCGTTTGGTCTACAGTCCCAATTGTTTTGTGGAATGCGGCCAATTTATAGTCCATCTTCACCACATAATAGTTCGACACGATTCGCCGGTTATGCAGGGCACGATAGATATCGGTCTTTTCCTTAATGCCAAGAACCTCCATCACTATAGGGTATTCAAGCTTCAATTCCTTTTTTAAGTTCTCCTTCAGTTCATTCAAACGTTTGGCAATACTATTAAAATTATACAATTCATCAATACTGTCCCTATCAAATATGACAGTAATATAATAGGTCGTATTCAATTTACGAGGCAATAACTCAGTCAGAATATTACGCACATTATCAAACCCATTACCATAATATGCATTAGTTGTATTGAACAGATAGCGGTCTGTCAGTATCAATGAGTTTGACGGTAGGAATTCAACAGTATCAAGCACAGAGTCCCAGCCACGATCCAGCGGCTTCATCTCCTCTGTCGTGTGTTCATCGTTTATATCTATAAGCAGTGAAATATCAGGATTCTCACCACTCAGGCACATCACGCCATAATTCTCCTGAATACTCTGTGCATCTGCCTTGGAGATATCAAGGATATAGAGCGAAGTCGGGTTCTTCAGCACCTTGTCTGGTCCATTCTTCAATCTCTCCGTTTCTTCTTTCTTCAGAACCCTAACTCGTTCTTGGGGTAGTTGATTCAATAATTTGAAAAGGTACGACTGTGCAGACTCTGCCTTACCCTTCTCTTCACTTATAATCCTGTTATAAACAGAATCTGATATGATAACCTTGAACATAATTAGACTGTTTTGAGTAATATAGCGCAAAAGTAGTTATTTTTCCTCAAATATGCAAAAATCCGAGCAAAATATGTAACAGAAAACACCTGTTATCAAAAAAAGCCAATTATGGGTTATGAAATTAAGGAGTTGAGTTCCCATGCCCCTATTATCATAGCAGCTTAATTACACGACTTTTTGTTTGACATGATAGAAATGGCTGCTTCGGCGGCTCTTTTTTTTAGTATATATTTGGTAAAAAGTGATATAAGTATGATAAACTCACACCGTCAAAGAGCTCGTGAAGGAAGAAGTCTGTTGGATATTTCCATCAGACGCTTGCTCTTTTCTAACCCTATGCTGAGCATTGATATGTGTAGTAAGATTCTCGACACATTGAAAGACAAGACAGAGGAAGAAAAAGAGATGTTACGTTCAACACTTCAAGAAAGTATCGTCGTTTATCGGGAGAAGGCTAATGAATCTGATAGCAAATTACATTATCAGGAGATCTGTGATCAGGCCAAGGAGCATATCCATGAATGGGAGAGCCATTATGGAAAAGCTTCTCTTGCCGATATTCTATCTTTGATTGATTCTACGAAAATACAGTTAGAAGATATCGGTACAGACTATATCAACCCAAAGACCATCTTCGAGATGCTCAACGAGTTTGTGGTAGGTCAGGAGGCCTACTCCAAAATACTGGCTCTGGTCGTATATACCCATATCTTAAGAACGAAGGAGGAGGGAGTCAATATGCCGAAGGCCAACCTTTTGGTCTTTGGTCCTTCGGGTGTAGGTAAGACTTATGGCATACAGGTTCTTTCCAAGAAGCTGGGCATCCCCTTTGGTATCATCAATTGCAACTCAGTAGTACCAGAAGGTATTGTTGGTGAGAAATTCAAGGACAAGCTCACTCAGCTGTATGTTGATCTTGGCCATCTGGATCACGCCATCTTGTACTTTGATGAATTCGACAAGTATTTCAAGAAGAACGGCTATTACGATAATCGTCTGCTTGAGGAGCTCCTTCTGTTTTTGGATGACAATAACATCATCACTTATCCGGATTCATTCAAAAACGATTGCAGGTATCAGAGCATTCCCGCCCGCAACATCACCTGCATAGTAGGGGGGATGTTTGAGCCGTTAAGAGAGGCTGCTGAAAAAAGGCTCTCCCTGAAGGCCTTGGGCTTCACCTCTGGAGCACGTGAGCAGATCTCTGAAAACGACATCTATGAGTATGTCAACAAGGAAGACCTAAAGAAGGTACTCAACAGCGATGAGTTATTTGGACGTATCGGTCATTTCGTCAGAGTCAACAATTTGTCTGCAGATGTTTTGGCAGAAATCTTACTTCAGGCTCGCGAGTCTCCGTTGGATTATTTCCGCAATTACTTCTCTCATCATGGCATTCGTCTCACAATTACTGAAGATGGAGCCCATGAAATCGCCAATGCTGCCTACGACCAACAGGTCGGTGTAAGAGGACTGAAAGGCATCTTATGGCAAATCATGGAAGATGAGATGCATAATATCGATCAGGGTGCACGAATCATCCGTCTGGATAAGAAGTATGTTCAGGAACAACTGAATAAGAAAAAGATGTCTAGCATTTAAATGCGATTGCTTATGAAGAGACTATTTTTTGATTACTATGAGTTCTTCGAGGAAATGAAGAAACATCCTACCAAGCCGAGTAACAAAGAAACCGTATTAAAGTACGAGGAATTGTTCGGCAGTCAGAAAGGTTTGACACTATATGACCAACCTTTCTACAAAAAGTACCTGTCACTGTTCAAGATTCCTTATAAGATCCTAATTCCTGAAGATTTCTCAGAAGATTATGACTGGGATTTATTGTTCCGTCTGGTCTTTGGATCTTTATCCTCCGAGTATTCTTTGGATATTATAGATGACTGGAAAGAGAATCCCGAGGTAGTCCCGACGTTGCGACTTTCTATTACTGTGTCCTCAGGAGAGCAAGAGATCACCAAGCAATTGGATGAACTATGGAGCTTTCAGATCCTTCGTTTGTTTGAAATTTATGTGCTTGAACAGTTAGACCTGGCCATTCTGAAGAAAGAAGACAAATATAACGTAGAAGGGATTGAATACGAAAGAGTAGAGAAGCTGGAACTCTACAGCAAGAAAAAACTGATGATATTCAAAGAGGTCAAGACTTATCAGACACTCATGCAACTGGTACCAATTTTATAAACATGATCGTATTAACAATTTAAATACATGAAAACTATGAAATGGAGTGATTTTTCCAAGATGCGTAACTCACGCTTCGTTTACTACCTCAAGCAGGCAGGTAGTTTTATTCTGGGTTTATTATTTATTTTGTGTTTTGTCACAGGTTGTTACAATATCTGCCATCGTTCAATCAGTGACTTTGTCCATTCTGTCATCCTCGATGATCGTTACGACAACTACTCCTACAAGTATGAAGTCAATGAGCATATCACCTTCTATAGCAATGGTGCTCATGGCTATGTAAAGAGCAACTATACCGACAAGAAGGTGCTCCGCGATGTGAAGTGGGTGATCGCATCAGATAACAGAGAAGATACACTGGCATGTTATGCAAGCAAGGGTTTCCGCGGTTATCTCGATGTCCGTACTGGCTGTCCTGTCATTCCTGCCAAACGTTTCACCAAGGCCTGGCTCTTCTCTGAGGGTGTTGCAGCAGTCATGGAGAAAGATAGCACCATTAAGTTTATTGACACCCATGGTCAGGTAGTCATCAGCAACAAGGAATTCCGCTATCCTGTTTTCTCTTATGGATTTCTCTTCCACGACAGCCTTTGTGCCATGACTGATAGGTCTGGCAAATGGGGCATTATTGATAGGTCTGGCGAATGGGTTATCCGTCCTGAATATGATGGAATAGAACATCTAAACTCTGGACATTGGTTGGTGGACAAGAATAAGCAGAAAGGTCTGTTCGACAAGAAGGCCCAGCCCATCCTTCCTGTGGAGTATCGTGATATAACCGTGATGGAACAGGGCATTTCTGTTGTTCTTAATGACTATACCATGCAGATGATGAATCTCGATGGCACCCTGAAGTATCAGTTCGTTACCAATGATATCGAAGACATTTATTATACCACTAGCGAGGTTACGGAATTAGGAGAAGACGTATGCAAGCTGACGCCATGCAAATCTTATTCCACCTTTGCTGGTCATTGTGGTCTGCTGAGTCCGGAGGGTAAACCAGTGACGGGTCCCGAATTTACCTCAATTACCGGTCTCGGACCAAATCTCTACTATTGTGTCTTTGATTTTACCAACACAGGTGTGATCCTTGATGGTAATGGAAATCTTGTAAATAAATAACATCAACTGAACCTATACGAGGTTGTTGCTTTCACATTAATGTGGAAGCAACAATCTTCTTTTTCTGATTTGTTGGACCATTCGAAGTACTGACATGAACTAACTGTCCTTGCAGTATGGACAAAAGCAAAAACTTGATGATCTCGGGAATACACCTGATTAAACTAAAACAATGAGTTCATAAGGTCTTTAACAACAATGTTCCTGAATAGCCAATGTGACATGCCACCTGGAACGCGGTGAACACGTTTGTTCTTAAGATCCTCTACATACAATGGCCTGATTCGCCAACTAGAATTGTAGCGATTTTGCCAATCGTACATACAGTATTCCCACCATCCCTCATCGCCGCGCCACCATTCCCCGGTTGTATAACCATTTTTGAGTCCCCATTCTGTTGCACCTAATGCATTAGGATATCCACATTGTTTATAAACATATTTAGGTGCCATGCCAAGGTCTATTACTTTGCCAAGCGAAACACGACAGATTATCATAGCATCACTTGCGTAATGGTCAGCAGTACTTCGTATAGGAGCGAAATAAATTCCATTACCTGCATAATTTCCACCTCCTACATTCCATACGCCGCTATACCAATCTTTCGCTCCGACACGCCCGGGACTTTGACAGATACTTACGCTGGCATCTTTACTAGTTCCATGATACAAGGTAAGTGCCGGCACGATAGTATCAATGACAGTCCAAATAATACTCTCAGTAAGTGAAAGCAGATAATGCCAACCGTATTTTATTAATCTTAGTGGCAGCAGAAGTAGCCAAGTAATAAAATTGGCACCGCCTTCCTTTGATGAAGTTGGATCAAAAATCTCTCCCAAGTAGTTAAATAATTCAAAACTGCTATGAACAACGATGTTATAGAAAAAAGCATTGACAAAGCGCAGAGGTGTTAGTACCACATAAAGAGGGATTTTCAGAACAGTCCAAAAACCGCGCATGAATTTATTAAACCCATCCGAACCATGATGCCTTTTATAGAGCGGCCTCCAGGGTTTTGACAAATGACGTTGCAACCCATTAAGGAAACTGAAGAGAAAAGAGAGTCCCCTGAAAAAAGCATAAAACAACACTCCTATCACAGGGACACTTCGTTGCAATAATAGTCTAAGAAGAATGAGACCTACTACAATGATAACACCCCAGAAACAAAGTTCGATAAGTTCATTGTCCATAATGCCTAATCAATATATATTATCTTCCGTCCGCTTATTTCACCCTCATAGACTTTTTCACCCTGAACATAAATAGTGCCATTCCCATTGTCATAGTCAAAATGAGCTTCTCCTTCTCTGTTTGTATAGATGTCTTTTGTACAACCACGGAAGAATCCTTTAAAGACTATTCCAACTTTCTTGTAATAAGCAGGTTTTCCTGTTCTTTTTTCAAACACTTGAACTGTAAACATAATTGGTCTGGATATAATTAAAAAATGCTTATCTTCATTTTACCGTTTGCTGTTTTTATGAATCAGGTAGATCGTAAAGATTTACAATGTTTCCCTTTTCATCCTTTATCGTGGACGATTCTATGGTTTTGTCTAAAAGGAAAATTTCCTCTAATTTCTTTTTGTTCAAGAACTTTCTTGGAATTGTAATCTGCGCACCGATTGGTCTTTTACTCCAAAATGCACAATGCTCAATTATCTCCACTGATGATGGTATACATAAAGACTTTAAACTGTCGCATCCATAAAAAGCCCCCTTCCCAATGCAAGACACGGACTTTGGTATAATAACACTTGTAAGAGCCTTGCAACCAGAAAATGTGTAGTCACTGATACTTGTTACATGATCGGGAATGGAAACGGTTGTTAGTTTTGCACAGCCTTCAAAGGCACTCTTCCCAATGTGGTTCACGGAGTTTGGAATCTTCACATTAGTAAGAGCTGAGCAATAGAAGAATGTACCGTCGCTTATACTTGTTATGGCATCAGGAATGACAATAGATGCGAGTTTATTACAATTACCAAAAGCTCCAACTCCGATGTGGGTTACGGTACTTGGTATTTTAATACTTGTGAGTCCTATGCAATCCCGAAATGCTGAATCACCAATAATTGTAACAGTTTCGGGAATAGAAACCGATAACAACCCACGACAATCCCTAAAAGCATCCCGACCTATTGCTGTTATCCTTTGGCCGTCCATGTAAGGAGGAATATCAATAATTCCGGTAAAATCCTGCATAGTACAGAATACATTTCCGTATTCCACCCGTAGTGGAAGATTGGGCTGCGGGTTCGACATCTGAGGGGATTCTCTGATTTGAATCCCTTTAAGAGAAATCCCACAATAGATGCACTTCCCGTTTCTTAAGATTAACTGTTTTCCGCAGTTCTTACATATTGCCATAGTTCCTTTGTATTGTTAATTATCTACCTTTAGCGAATTCAGAATTGCTGACATCCTCCGTTGTGGCCAAGGCAAACTCAACGATTTCAAAATCATAGTTTTTTAAGAGATTATAGAATGCTTTAGATACCACCTTGGGGTCATTCTTAAACACGCCGCATCCCCACTTTCCAAGAATCAAAACCTCAACTTTCTCCTTTGCTGCCACATCTATGATCTTTTTGATGCGCGAATAAATGATTTGCTCATAAACTTCATATGGAACACCATCGTATCTGAACAACTCAGGTGCAGCACAAGTTATAACATCCACCTTATACCAATCTTTTTTATCCATCATCTTTGGAACAATTGGTTCTGTTCGTTCGTCAGTCTTGAATACTACTACATCTGGTGTGTAAATCAAGTCATCGTTACCCATATAATCCATCTCTCCATTCCTTATTTGTCTTTTATGTTTGTTATAGAATGGCTCTCGCATAGCTTCAAGGCAAGGGTATAGGGTGGAGCATCTGCATAGTGCTTCTTCTTGAGCATTTGCATAGAAAGGATTACCACCAATTGAGCGATTGTTCGCATAGTTTAACACTGCGGTCTTTTTACCTTTGTATGATTTGGCTGCCTCGAAACTTCTTTTACCTGAGCAGACATAGATGGTTTTGCTCTCATTTACGATCGGCTGATCGATATTCTCTTCATGGGCAACAATATACTGCCTTTGAATAGAACTTCTTACAGCCTCTATTAATTCTGGAATTGACTCATATTGCTTTTTCGTATCAGTCATCACTTCATAATTACTCATCTTACTATACTTTTTAGTTTAACAGATATTACATATGATTTTGGAAATCCCATTGGTTATAACCGGCAGTTTTTTCTATACAGTGCGCTCCAACAATAGGCCAAACGCCAGTAAGTAGATTAAATAACAATATCCATGTCTCGTTGTAATTGTACAGCACTAGATATCCCACCAAGGCAAATATGATTTCAACAGGGTAATGAATCCATTCATAATATATACGCCATGTTTTATTCCTGCAGAAAAAATGCCCTCGAACAGCATAGACCATTGTTATAACAGACCAGAGGACAATCGATCCATTCACACAATACATAGTAGCGATTCCCCACCATGATCCGTTCTTTGTTTCGTATTCTGCGAAACTTACAAGAATAGCAATAGCTAATACTATAAGAACCAAAAAGATTTGGTAAATCAGATTTGGCTTATTGCCTTTGCTGCCATTTTGTTGCTTTTCCCTTTGTATATAACCCTTATACTGGCCTGAATTATCCAAACCATCACCATCAGGAACTGCGCCACAATATACACACTTCCCGTTTCTTATGACGAGCGTCTTTCCGCAATTTTTACATATTGCCATATATTGATCTGTTCAAATTCGTTGGATTATCAATTACCCTACATATTTTGTCGGTAAAGACTTTCCGCATAAGAAATCTTTGAAGAAGCGACAGAACTGCCAAGTTGAAAGGCTTTCTGATAACAATTTCTTGCCTTGATGATAAATAACAATTTAGCTTCCTTAATGGGCTTCATGTTTCCATGTCCTTTCACTTTCGGGAGAGTTTCTGCAGCATTGATTAACTCATCCCCCATGCCAATCCAGGAATTGATTTCACTTTCACGTAATTTTTCCCGTGTGTCTGCTAATGCAGCATTACTCTCCATCAATTGCTGATTGGTTTGTTCAAGTTCGTTGTCAAGAGATGACACTTGATTGTCTAATCTTGAGATTTGCTCATTCTTTTCACGGATGATTTCTTTTAGGTCATCAACTTCTTTCTGTTTTTGTTCAATGGTTGCCTTCAACTTGGCAATAACCATTTTTGTACTTTTGTCAAACTGCTCTAACTCTTCTGCCCGTTCAAGTTTCTCTTTGATAAGAGTAATGTCCCGGGCGATCTCATCAGCCTTTTGACGGTTGTCCTCTCTTGTATTCATTTCTAAGGAGTGCTCAAGTGAAGCTGTTCTACCTGATATGGAATTAATAGACGCGAAGATATTGTCAATTAATTCTTGCGCTTCCACATTGTTCTCCAATGCCTTTGCGCGATCTTGCCGCAGCATTTCACATTCTCTCTGTAATTCCGACAAATCCATATTGGATTCTTCTTTTTGTCCACAGGAGTGGAACAACAGTCCAAACAGACCTAAAACAATAATTATTTTACAAGTTTCCATCCTTCAAATGTTATTTCTATTTCATTAGTTAATTCTTTAATTTTTACTTCACCAGTTCCCAGTTCTTTGGAAATAATCTCACCGTTTGATGGATTATAAGAGAAGGAGATTTTTTTTGTGATACTCGAGGAATATACATTCATTGCATACTCGCTGCCTTCATTGTATATTTTTATTGTAGCATTTACATTCTCATTACCATTCATCATTCTTACGAAATAATTACCAGTAATGTCCTGTGGATATAATACCGTTTCCGCCGTACTTTCTATGGTTGTTTCCTTTGGAAGAGATTTTTCTTTTGAGGAAACATAATGAAACAGCATATATAACAGGATGAGTAAGATTATTACAATTGCGCCAATAACCCATTTCGTAATACTTCCATTTTTCACAGACCCTCGTCGTGTTCCCTGTCGATTATTTGCAGTCCCATAATTGGGCTTTTTCTCTCCGCCCTCTCCTACAGGATCGCTAGGCTTTTTATGACAGTATATACACTCCCCGTTACTGAGTATCAGTGGATTGCCACAATGTTTACAATAAGCCATATATACTAAGTTTAAATAAATGTTATTTATGCCTTAATGATTCGAGCAGTCCCGCCCATCCTAATTTCTCAAATCTTTCTTTCTGGAGGCGATAGCCGTCACCATAAATACGGTCTTCAGATTTATACATCCGTTTGAGTAAGTACCTTGACAAATCAGTATTTATTCTTTGATACACCCAGGCACAACCCAAATTACAGAACCCCTCACATTCTTCTTCAGTTACTTCTCGACCATATAATACCAGCCATGAATGTAACAATTCGTGTGCTAATACACCTTGAAAGTGATCCTCTGGGAGACCACAGGTTATATCTATGTAAAAATTTGAGAAGATGCGCAATCCAGACCTTAAATAATGTATACGGCCTTCTGCGCCCTCCATTAAATCCTTATTCTTCAATTTAATAGGAATGTCTTCTGGAACTCCATTAATACCAAATGATTTAAACATTGAGAGCACCTTGGCTCGACATGCCTCTATTTGAGTAGATGTTGTAACTGATGACTTGGCGCATACACTACACAATACTGAATTTTTGCCAATTTGCTTTGCTGATCCCACTATGATACGACCACAAGTACCACAATGTTTAGTTTTTTCTGTACCATGCATCACATGAGCATAGTTTCCCCAATTGTCTACAGTGTATATTCCAGTTATCGGGTTTCCGCATACAGAGCAGATTTTCTCTACATGTTCATGGTAGCAGTCCTTATGGTAATGTTTTCCTTCCAAGTCGTAATACGATCCTAATATGGGCTTGCGGCAAAAAGCACATACCATTTTTCCTGAGGCAGGATTACACTCATTATGGTACAATTTACCCTTGTAGGTTACAAAAGACCCTGTTAGTTTTGCACCGCAATAGGCACACTTCAGGCATTCCTTATGATAATACTTTCCTTCTTTGGAGACACCATCACCCTTGATGAATTTTCCACATCTTGCACATCGAAATATTGCCATAATTAGAATTATTAGTGTATGATGAAATCCTTGTTCGATATATGTTTTTTCATTAAAGAGATACAGGACGAACAGACTGACCAAGCACGCGAAGATTAGGATTTATCATTATTTCGCCCTGCTGTAAATTCATCTCTGTTACGAAAAGAAAGACGTACGCAGATTCTGAGTTTTTTTCATATAATGATGATGTTTTATAGTACCCACAATGTTTATTTGTAAGACCATTATCCATACGAAGACCTGCGGCTGGAAAAAAAAGGCTTTTGCCATTAATCTTTGATATAAGCCTAAGTCCTTTAGTATTATTCATCACAGCCCATTCGCTGCTGCAATTATATATCAACTCATTATAATCTTTCAATGTTGGCATACGCCAACTCTCGCCCCAGTTCATATAAGCCGCATCGTCTTCAAGTTCAAGCTCCCATTTATTGTCAATAATTTCACAAAATGCATCGTTGCTGTATTTCGGATTTGCCCTAGTCCATCTATATGTTTTTTGATTATAAATGCTCTTTTCTTCAATTTCACCCCAAGCATAATAGCCGCCATATTCCCATGGATTTGTTGCGCCCAAATTGCATGGTGCCCACTTTGTTCCTGAAGGAAGGCCTAAATCAACAGCTTGTATGGTAGTTACATTTTTGATTCGTTGAATATCTTCTGGAAATGATTGTTTCTCTGGATTGCTTCCACAATAAACACATCTCCCTTTACTCAGTATTAGCGGCTTCCCGCAGTTCTTACATGTTGCCATAATGATATATTCGTTGTGAATTTGATTAATTGACTACGATTTCTCCATCTAACACCTTAATATAATAAGGAATACTCATTGCCTTATCTTTTACTACAATCTTGCGCAGCGAAGCATTCTCCATGGGAATCGACCTGAAATGCTGGTGCACTTTATTCTCAATGCTCTGCACCATAATCCTTCCAAGTGATTTATGAGTAACTACCAAAATCCTTTTACCATGCATTGCATGCGGTTGTATTTTTTCTTCCAAGAAAGCCTTTGCCCGTCCTTGGAGAGTTGAAAAAGTGTCGGTACTGCCCGGAATAATATAGTTCTGATCATTAACATACTTATCATGTTCCTCTTTGGGGATATCAACTCTATTTACTCCCTCCCAAGAACCATAGTTGGCCTCTATCAGCCTCTCATCTTCCTCAATCCTTCCTCCTGCTACACTTTGAATTTCCCTTGCCGTATCGAGGCAGCGTCTCATCGGGCTACAATAGATAATGTCCAGGTTACCAACAGTTTCTTGAAGGTATTTTCCGACATTTCGAGCTTCTATTCTCCCTCTGGTATTGATAGGCTCATTGGGAGAACCGCTACCAATGAATCTGTCCTCAGCATTTGCATCAGTTTGTGCATGACGCATCAAGAAGAATCCATCTTTCAAACTCTCCATCTCAAGAGATTTCAATGTAAATTCTCGAACTTTTGCGTCGTTACTATCTTTCCACGTTCTTAGAAATTGCTTTTCTTGCCATGGCATCAGGTAGTCGTGTTTGCTCGTGATACCGTAATAGTCAGGGACTTCTATCTGATTTGACAAACCCGTTTGATAATACAGCACACATGTCCGAATTTCTTTTGCGCCGATGCCTATCAGACGTTGTTTGAATTGTTGCATTGTTTTTCCAGAGTGGTATTCTCCTGCCACGAGCAACACTTTTTGTAACAATTCTTTGGGAATATTAATTGGGTAGTACCAGTCTTCTCCAATTCTTTTACCTTGTTCATTATACAGGTATTTTCTATCCAATGCCAATAATGGCACTTCTTTCATATAATAGGAAAAGATACTGCCATAGATAGCACCACCCCGGCCGATACCAACAATAATCGTAGGTTCGTATAATTCTTCTGCTGTTCCATTCTTCAAAGTTTCTGCAGTATTCTTGGCATACTTGTAGGCATGTCGCCATGGGAATCTTCGATAAAGTTTAACAACACTTTTCTTCTCCTTTTCGCCCTTCTTCGTTTTTTGTGGCATGCGAAAACCTATGTAATACCAGTCATTTAGTAACTTACTGGCGATATAAAGGAAAATCGCGCCTATGGCCGAAGCTGCTAAATTCTCAATAATACCTTCAATAATCATAATTATACAAATAATTGTATTAGGAGAGTAACGCCATTATACGTTTTGCATCGCTTTTGACGAAACCCCGTGCCACGATAGGGCCTCCACCTATACTTTCGATTATGATGTCTGCAAAAAGCAATCCTGCTTTTATGCAGACACTCGCAATTCTGTGACGCTTGATGACAATGGACTTATAACCAACGATAGTACCTTTGTAATAGATGACTCTGTCCCTATGAATCTCTATTTTGTCTGGGAATATAGTATTCCCCCCTGATGAGATACGGCTTGCCTCAAATAATTCCATTGTTTAATATCATTAATCTAATTCTGCCACGATACCTAATGAAAAAAAACAATCCGACAACACCGATAAGGCTAGGAATCAAGACTGCCCACCAGCTGATAAACATACAGACAACACCCACAACGAACATGAATCCTCCCCATAGCTGAATCATGTTCAGCCCGTGACTTAGGTTTTCACGTATTTGCTCTATATCAGCGTCGCTTGTCTCCTGTTTATCAAAGTTGATTACAACGAAACTGAAGATAGTTAGCACAATGGCTAAGACTAACATAACCACTGAAACAATGCATCCAGGCCATGGCTTGAAGACAAGTAACAAGATACCCAGCAACATAGCCACCATAATTGAAATGATGGTTTGAGTCAATATGGTTTGAGTCCATGTTTTCTTCTTTGCTGTTAAAGAAGTTGTCATATTCTTAACCCATGATGATTTTGGTGGTTTAACTCCCCTTGAAAGCCCTTCTTGGATGGGTTCTCCACAATAGGCACATTTCCCGTCTTTTACAATGAGGGGCTTATGACATATCTTGCATTCAGCCATTATATAACGATTTAAAATGTTAAGGCGGTTGTGTCTTTAAACAAAACACAACCGCCAAAATTCATATTTAGAGTACATCAGATGCAGTCTCTACAGAAACGGTCTTACCCATCAGCTCAAGCAATTTTGCCATATTGGTACCTGACGACAGTTCTTCGTTTGGACTAGCCATCTCGTTAATCTCAGATTTGGGAACAGGTTTCAACTCCTTATATTTTGCATCTTCAGCCCCCCAAAGGAATAACTTGATATGATTGTCTGCGAGATCCTTCATCAGTGACTTCACATCGTTAACACCAAATGTAGACTTGGTAGAAGGATGGATGTCCTTTGTATGGGCATCAGTAAACACAACCACAATCTTGTGGGCTCTACTACGCCATTTGGATGTCTTTGACGCATAGATGATGGCATCAAGAGTTGATTCCGGTTCATCGCCACCGCCACACATACTGATTCCTGCTACTTGAGCTTGGAATGCAGCCACGTCTGAAACGAAGTCGTTATTATTCTGTACTTCCTCACCAATCTCCATGTCGCCATATCCTAAAGCGCGCATGCGCCAGTCGATGGTGACACTCTGATCTGCATTCAGACCTTCTACAAATTTGTTAACATGTTCCTTTACATTTCCAATGCAGTCACTCATTGAACCTGTACAGTCAAAGCAGAATACGACATCTGCTACAGCTTTAGTCTTCATAACCGATGAAGCAGGTCTTTGTAATCCCATAATAAAATAGTTTTAAGTTTATAAATAATGTTTAAGCAATCTCTATTGTGAAAGTAGCTACCTCACAACTCTTTCCCGTACTGTAAATTGCAACCTTGTCACCATTCTTGACGGGTGATGGTTTGTTCGGCATTTCCACACCATTGAGAAGAATCTTGTTCTTCGCCATTCCATTTGCTGGACAGCAGATAAACAACTCTGAACCATCCTGACTTAGGCTGAGGGTTGCAAAATTTTTATCTAAGTATTTGTAGACCTCGTTGCCGTCAGCATCAGTAGTCCTGCCGAAAAGCTCCTTGAAATACTTTCTGCCATAACCATTGCCAGGAACCATAATCAACACTTCCCCACTTGAAGAGCGAAGCTTGGCCTTTTTGAGCGGTTCATTTTTGCCTTCCAGTGTTTTTATGATTTCATCAATGGAAGGACGGGCACTTTGATTAGGTTCGAGACAACGTTCAATGATGTCATTAAACGGCTTTATCAAATCAGTATTAATCTTATTTGGAGTGACATAATCCTTATTCTTTACCCATTTCTCCCAAAGTTCTGGCTCATAAAGGCGTGCATCTCCCGTCTCTGAGTAGACAAAGGGGTTACATCCTGTAAGCAGTTCGCATATGATAATGCCGAGGGTAAAGATATCAGATTTGAAAGAAACTTTATTGCCGTCAATATTTCCATAGCCAGGCGTGCCAACATAGCGGACAACCTTTCCGTTGGGTATTGACCAGTCGAAATCAGTCAGGATAATACGGATGCCGGCCTTTTTTGAAGTGTCGCTGATTGTCATGATTTGCTCTGGCTTCAGGTCTTGATGAATAATATTCTTCTCATGAACAGCCTTAATGATATAACTTAGCTGAATGGCAACATCCAAGCGCTTGTCGACATCATCGCATGTATCAAGCCAACCACGTAAGTTTGTTGAACCTGGGATAAATTCCTTCACCTGAAAGTATCTTCCGTCAATCTCAAAATCCTCGATAATGGTTTCCGTCTTTCCACCCAAGGCTTTCAATATAGGAATCATTGTCTTTTGATTTTTCTTGAAATCCTCATAGTCTGCGGACATTTCTGTCGGGTCTTTATATAATTTCAAGAAATAGTCTTTCCCACTTTTACGGACTTTATACGCATCACAAAAGGCTCCTTTATTGAGTTCCTCAACGATGTCATAATCCTTAAATCTTGTTTCCATACTATAATAATGTTATGGTTATTCAATCCTTTCGATTAGAAAGTGGTTCCACCTCCACTGATTAATCCAGAAACGGTTTTTCCGATAGTTGTCATAAGAGCAGAAAAGTCCATCTTCTTGTAGTCTTCTTCAGGGTTCTCTAATTGTACAACATCTGCTCTGGGAATCTTCGTGAGAAGATCATAGACAGGATCTTTCATGCCCCACAAGAAAAGTTTGATGTGATTCACATTCAGTTCTTGAGTCAGGACATCAAGGTCTGCGTCAGCTTTGTCTATTTCGCTGATGGTCTTTTCATTGACACCCTTTGCAGCGGCATCCGTGAATACTACCACAATTTTATGGCAGTTATCGCGCCATTCTGACTGAGATGCATACCAGATAGCATCTAAAGTTGATTCAGGATCATCTCCTCCTGTGTATTCCTTAGCTTCCATGCCTGCAATCTGGGCTTTCAACTCCTCTTCGGTTGTGACAAACGGGCGGTCGTTGATAAGGTATTCTTCATCAACTTCAAAATCACGATAGCCCAAACATCTAGCCCTCCAGTCAAGTGCAACTTCATTGGTGGCAAAGCCTTGAATCAGGTTGCCTACATTCTCCTTGACAGAGTTAATAATTTCTGTCATTGAACCTGTGCAGTCGAAACAAAAAACGATGTCGGCTACACCTTTTACTTTCACATTTGATCCTTTTTGTAATCCCATAATGATACTGTTTTAAGTTTATTGAATAATAATATTTAAATCTTTTTGATTTTAACATGCGACAAGTCATATACCATTTCCTTGACTACTGGCTCTTTACCAGCGAAAGCATTGCCTGATGAAACGGTAACGGCCAAACGCGTCATCAGTTCATTAAAACTGATACCTGAGAAGTTACTAACCACATTTACCTCACCCTTTGGACATCTTGTAAATTGTGAATAATAGGGACATTGCTCGCCATAATAGATAATTTGAATATGAGAATTCACGATTTTCTCCATCAATTTGTCAAATCGTCCAGCACTTTTACTTGGAGAACAACCACCTTTAAGGTCTTCATCCGTAAAAACAACAACAACTCTTTGGGCTCCTGGCCTCCAACTAGCGTTACTGATTGCATAATCTATCGCACCTGGTGTGAATTCGTCTCCAGACACATCTCTTTTATCCAATTCTTTTTTGAATTTGCCAGTGTCATTGGCCAAGTCTACGAAAATGAAAGTGTCATCAGAGTAATTCAGTAAACCGATTCGCCAGTCAACGGGCGACATTCCTTGGACACCTGCTTCCAATGATGTTACGAAATTATTGACAGTGTTTCTCACACCATTAATACAATCCGTCATAGAGCCCGAATTGTCAATGCAAAACATAATATCGGCCAACTTATGTTGCGACATCATTGTCTTATTCTGTTTAATCTGTAGTCCCATAATAATACTTATTTATAATTATTATACGTCTTTCTCTTCTTCAGTAACAGTTGACTCTGTGATGTTCGTGTTTGGTTCTTCAATGACTTCTTCTTTAGATGCCAATGCTTCTGTCTCTTCCTTAAGTTCCTCAGTTTCTTTTACGATAGTTTCAGGGGCTGTCTCTTCTTGTAGTGCTGTTTCATCTTGCTCCTCGGCCTGTTCTTCTTCAGGTGTGAATGCTTTGATCATATTGACAAAAAGAGCCCGTATCTTAAGTGCATCTTGTGCTGTACAGCAGAATTCATCATTCAATGCATATTTGCCAGCACTCTGTATACGAATAATGGTTTCCGTATATAAGTCAATAATCAGATCAATAACTCCAGATAGGACAACCCGATAAATATAGCTGTTTTCTATCTCATAGTTGCCTTCTGCATCAATGATGGCAAAGGCCGGCTGTACATCAGCATACCCCGATTGCTCGTTATCGCTGCCACCCGTTGAGAAGATCGTAAAGAGTCGATCATCAAAGAATGGAGCATATCCATATTCTACGGGTTCGTGACTTCGAAACACTCTGGACAAGTTATTCTTCTTGACGTAGGACTCAAACTGCTTTCTTCCAAACTGGAAGCGACCAGCCACTTGGTACTTCTCTTCATCATTGCTGGGATCGCCCCAAATCATATCATGCAATATCTTGTTGCGTGTGTTGAGAATGTTCGCATTGAGCTTAACTGTCTTTGCCTTAAGGGAGTCATCCAGAATGCTTTCCTCAACCTTCTTGTTCTCGAGATACATGAACAGGTCTTCAAATACGATGGCACCTGTATTTTGATCGAAGGAGAATGTATCCCAGAATATCTGTCTAGGTATACCACCATGAGTGAGCAGTACGTTTTGATCTTTTACTTTCAGATAAACATAAGAAGGAAGGGTTTGGTAGAAATAACCAAAAGCTTCCAGGAATTGTTTGTTTTCGCCACAATACTCATTAAGGCATGGTACACTATCTTGTGGTACGACACGACCGTCAAGTATTTGTTCATCTTCATTGTATGAAATCAACTCATGGTTACCTCTCAGCAAAATCATTCGTTCTCCGATGATTTCCTTTAAATCCATTAATAACAGAAGCGGCTCAAACAACATGGATCCGCGATCCAGATAGTCGCCCATGAAGACAAAATAACCATTTTCAAAATAGTCGTATGACGCAACAGACAACTTGAGAAGTATAGCTGCCAGAGAATTATAATCACAATGGATGTCGCCAACAACGACAACACGTGTGTCTGGTTTGTCATTCAGATCGAGAAGGCGGTAATAATCCTCAGAATTCAAATCGTTAAAATAGTCACCGTTCTTATATTTGTTGAAATACTCCAGCATTTCTTCCTCCACAGAGGGCAAGTCCTCAACCTGAACCTCGTGGCTTCTTTTAAGAATGATATTTATTACTTGTTCCTTCTTAGTCAAAGGACGATCTTTGACCTCTTCAGGTAACTTTTCGGACTCGTTTGTTTCGAAAAGTTGAGAAATCGCGAGTTCTTCTACTATCAGGGGCTTATCTTCCAATGCTGCCTGAATGTGAAGTACCAAATTAGTTAGTTTACTCATACCTTAATGATATATTGAATGATTCTTATTATTCTTCTATAGGGGACATAACAGACTAAGAGGGGAATGCCATTTGGACTTCCTTAAATGCCTCCCTAATCTGTTTACCCTTTTCCTCGTCGCACATGAATTCATCATTTAGCCTTAAATTTTCATGCTGCTTGTCCGAATACTTTTGCTTGTTGAAAAGATTGACAACATTAATAGTCCCTCCTTTGATAATCCTATATACATAACTATTCTCAATGAAAAACTGTTTGCCCTGAATCACGGCAAAGGCGGGCTCAACTGATGGATATCCTGTTTGGGAATTTTCATGATTTCCTGTAGAAAAGATAGTAAACAGTCTGTTTTCATAAAAAGACTTGTAGCCTTTTGCAGCTTCCTCATGGCTACGGAACAAAAGACTAATACGATTTGATTTTGCAAAACGCTCAAACTGCTTGCTGCCAAACTCAAAGCGTCCCTCGGTCTGAATTTTCTCATCATATTCTGACGGATCCCCCCAGATCATATCCTTTAATATTGAATTCCTCATTTTCAAACGTTCAGCCGTAGGTACATCCTGCTCGAATACAATACATCCGCTTCTGTCATCAAAATGGATTGAATCCAGGAACTTATCACGTGGAATAGCAGCATGGGTAAGTAGCACATTTTTCTCTATCATCTTTAAAAATACATAAATTGGCAATGTGCTATAAAAGGATGCAAACAGACGGAGGAATTCTTGGTCTTTGACACAATATTCGTTAAGACACACACAACTCTGATTAGGTGTGACCTTCGTTGTTATCTGTTGTTTATCTTTATCATAATTTACCGATTCATGATTGCCCTTCAGCAGAATCAACCTGTCACCTAAAATCTCTTTTAAACGCTTCAATAGTAATAATGGTTCAAACAGCACAGAACCTCTGTCGAGATAGTCGCCTAAGAATATAAAGATTGCTTTCTCAAAGTAGTTGTAATCTGAAACAATCAGTTTAAAGAGTGCGGCAACCAAAGAATTATAGTCAGAATGAATATCACCGATTACTACGACTCTAGTTTCCGGAGTGTTCCTAAGATCGATAAAACGAAAATAGGCTTTGGAAGATAAATCTTTCGTATAGTCCTCATTCTTGTAGTTAGAAAAATATGACTTCAGTTCCTTCATAATTGAAGGAAGATCCTCGGCTTCAGCTTCTTTAATAGATTGAACAGCCTCCATTACTCTTTCTTTTAGAGTTTTCTTAGGCATAGGGGCAACGTGTGTTGTTTCCTTTTCTGGTTCCTTCTTAGGAGCTTGGACAACTGTCACGTTTGGTTTATCATCCACTTTTTCTGGTTCAGACGTTTCTTGGTTGAGGGAATCAAACTTTGCATTTAGTTGTTTGAGTTTAACCCAAATGCAGAACGTCATAATAAGTTGTACCACCACTATTATTATAAGGATGGAAATAAAAGCGACAAATAGTCCCAACAATTTTATCATGTCTTCAAGGTTTTTAATTTTTGATTGTAATAGGTTGCAAATATACATTTTTTTTGTGGTTAAACAAAAAATCCCTTCAAAAAAAATAAAAATTTTACCTTTTTTTGAAGAAAAGTTGTATTTTGCATCGTAAAATTGATGGTATTGTAAAAAAGTGAAGTCGATTTATATCTTGAATTGATGGTGTTATCAAAACACTCATAATATTGAAACAATCTGATAGGACATTGATGACAGAAAACAGTAAAAAACACACCACAAACAACCCAAATATGCGAGTCTTTTGGGGGAAATATAGTCGTTTGGACTGATTTTTGTGTTATAAAACTGTTAAAACAGCAATAAATTCGTTTGTATATCACATAATATTCGTATCTTTGCAAGATAAAACTATTCATATTCGCTAATGATTTGGCAATTTATCATAAATGGACTCATTACGGGTATCCTGTATTCGCTACTGGCGATAGGATTCGCATTGGTCTATAACACCACGAGAATCTTCCATATTGCAGCAGCAGGCATCTATATCTTTGCAGCCTATATGTTCTGGTTCTTCGTGGCAGAAGTTGGACTTCCCATCATCTTTGCGTCTCTTGTCGCAATAGCCCTAACCATGTTGCTCAGTCTCTTGTCCGAGCTATTGGTCTATCGTCCTTTAAAGAACAAGAAGGCGTCTTTGAATGTGGCGATGATAGCATCAATTGGTGCCATGACAGTCATCATAAACACCATTGCCATGTGCTTTGGTAATGAGACAAAGGTAGTAGAGAACACTATTCTACAGCCACTAACCTTTGGAGACATTATCATCACAACACCCCAAAAGTATCAAGCATTGATTGGTATTGCGGTATTGGTGGCTTTCATGGTCATCTTGCAGCGTACGAACTGGGGACTGAGATTACGAGCCTTGAGTGCTGACGAGACCCTCTTCGAGACATTAGGCTATGACACCAAAGCCACCCGTATCATGGTCTTCTTGGCAAGTGGTGCTTTTATTGCTATTGCCAGTTGTCTCACAGTTTACGATGTAGGTCTCGACCCAAATATGGGCATGAGCGTACTGATTAGTGCTGTTGTGGCCATGATTATCGGTGGTGTAGGCAAATTCAGTACCTGTATCCTTGGCGGTCTGGCATTGGGTGTTTTACAGTCATTGACAGTCTATCAATTTGCATCCAATTGGCAGAATGTCGTCACATTTGTAGTTTTGTTAATTCTTCTCTTCCTGCGGCCTCAGGGTATTGCAGGATATAAACAGCGCACCGTATAATATGGAGTACGTTTATCATGTCATCATTATGCTCAACATCTACATCATGTTGGTTCTGAGCGCAAACCTGACCATTGGTATGGCCAATCTGTTGACCATGTGTCAGGCAGCATTTTATGGCATCGGTGCTTATATTGGAACATACTTCTTGATGCAGTTCAATCTGCCGTTTTTGGCTATAGCAGCATTGGTAATACTTTTTACGGGAATCTTCAGTTTCTTGGTGTCATACGCCTCCGTGAGATTAAAAGGCGACTATTTCGTCATAGCTACGATGGGCTTCCAGCTTATTGTCTATACAATATTGTATAATTGGACTGACGTAACACGTGGCCCCTATGGCATCCCTGGCATTCCAGGCATCAAATTATTCGGAGTCTTTGAACTATTTGGCGTCTATGCATATTTGACATTATCACTTGTATTGATGGGTATCATCGTATTTCTGTTCCATCATTTAGTGGAGTCGCCATTTGGCAGAGTGCTTAATGCCATCCGAGCAGATGAGATTACGGTCAAGTCGATGGGACGCAACACAGTTCTTTTCAAATCGCTGGCATTCTTTCTATCCGCAGCTGTAGCAGGTTTGGCAGGTGTTATCTATGCCTCATACGTCAGTTATATCGATCCCACGAGTTTCACGCTCGACGAGAGTATCTTTATCATCAGTGCTCTTTTTATTGGTGGCATTGGCAACACTAAAGGTCCCGTACTTGGTGCCTTGTTTGTGGTGTTACTTCCAGAGTTACTCCGCTTTGTCGGCTTGCCCGATTCCATTGCAGCCAATCTTCGTCAGATTATCTATGGTCTGGCCCTAATTCTTGTCATGTATTACCGTCCCCAAGGTCTATGGGGCAAAGTCATCTTGAAGTGATATGATATTGCAGTTAAAGAACATCCACATGAGTTTTACGAATGCCCAGAATGAGACATTCCAACTTCTTCGTGGTGTTAATCTTGATGTAGAGAAAGGCAAGATCACAGCGCTGGTAGGTGGTAATGGTACTGGAAAGACTACCCTATTCAATATCATATCCGGTTTTGAAAAAGGCTATACAGGAGATGTTCTGATGGAAGGGAATAATTTCAACCGAATGTCCGCTCATCGTATATCTTTGATGGGAATAGGTCGGTTGTTCCAAGATGGCCAGTTGTTAAGTGGCCTCACCTTGATGGAGAACATGAAGTTGGCATCTGATGACACAACAGGCGAAATGCCCTTCTCATCACTAATCTGGAGCAAAAAACATAAGAGTTCAGAAGCCGCCAAAGAACAGCAAGCCAAAGACATCCTTGTTCGTATATTTGGCGAGGGCAACAAATACTTGGATATGCTTAATCAGGATGCCTCTGCGTTCTCATACGGAGAACAGCGCATCTTGTCTTTGGCCCGCCTGCTGATGGGTAATGACAAACTGTTGTTGCTAGATGAACCTACATCAGGCGTTAATCCTGTGTATATTGAGACGATAGAAAAAATCATCCGTGAGATGAAAGAGCAGGATGGCTTAACCGTCCTTCTGATAGAGCATAATATGCATTTCGTCCGTAAGGTGGCAGACATCTGTACTTATCTGGACGATGGTGTGATAGAAAAAGTTGGTCCGACAGCAGAAGTGCTCGACGACAAGAATGTACGTAACAGCTATTTGGGCTTATGAGCGAGATATTGAAGATAAACAACCTCTGGGGCGGCTACAAAGAAGGTGTAGATATCCTTCGCGGCATTTCAATGGAAGTGCAGCAAGGCGAGGCTGTAGGCATAATCGGTCTCAACGGCTCTGGCAAGTCCACTTTCGGCAAAGCTATTATGAATATGATTCCTATCCGCAGAGGTGAAATCATCTTCGAAGGTGAAGACATCACAACCCTCACCACCAGCCAACTTGCTCATTGTGGAATCTCCATCATGCAGCAAGGTGGTCGTGTGTTCCCCAACCTCTCCGTCTGGGACAATCTCCAACTTGCTGCACAAGGAAATAATTCTCAATTCTCCGCTCGGCTCTGCCGCTTTGCTCGTCCAAGAATTCTCAATTCTCAACTAGCAGAAATTATTCCTCTACTCCAGCGTCCCCAAAAAGATCTTCAGCATTTGATGGCGGACAAACTTAGTGGCGGACAAAAGCATCAACTTTCCCTTGCCATGACTTTAGCAACAAATCCACACCTCGTCATCCTTGACGAACCAAGCGCAGGTCTATCACCAAAGGTTATCGAAGATATGTACGAAATGCTCCGTGCTATTAGAAAAAAGTTGGGGGTGACAATAATCCTCATAGAACAGAATATTGCCAAGGCCGTTGATTTTTGTAACAAAAGTGAGTTATTACAACAAGGCATTATTTTAAAAGTTGTCGAAGGGGAAAATATAAAAGGAATTGAAAATATAATGTTTTAATATTTTTTAATATGAAAAGGAATAAGTTATTTGGTTTAATTGCTTTGGCAGTTGTATTGTTGGGTGTTTTCTATTATTTCAACAAAGAGAGCGATGACACTATTAAAATTGGTGCTTTATTATCATTAACTGGTGATAATGCTCAACAAGGAAATTTGGCTAAAAACGGGATTCTAGTTGCTGTTGAAAAAGTCAATAGTGAAGGGGGAATTAATGGAAAAATGATTGAGTTAATAATTGAAGATACACATACAGATGCTAGTGGCACCATTACTGCCATGAAGAAACTGGCCACTTTGGATAAAGTAAAAGGGATTGTTGTAACAGGGGACACAGAGCTTCCTGCAGTAAATCAAATCGCTGATAATTATGGAATTCCTATTATGGCGACTATTTGCACTGGAATGATAGAGAAAGAACGGAGCGAATGGGTTTATCGTTATTGTTATAATGAAGAGCAAGAAGATGATTTCCTGATGAAATATGTTAGTCAAGATTTGGGAATAAAGAACATGGCTTTGCTTTATCCTAATTCAATTGCAGGTCAGGCTTTTTACAAATATTCTAAAAAATACATTGAAGCTAATCAGATTCAAATCGTTGCAGATATTGCATATGATGTCCAATCGACAAATGTTCAACGGGATAATGCTGTAAAAGTAATGAACAATAATCCAGAAATAATATGTGCAAGAGGTTTTGGTCCTTCGTTGGATGCATTGTTAAGACATATTAAGGAACTAGGTTATAAAGGAAGGGTTGTTGGTGACCTCTCTCTATCAGTTCCTTCTGCTGTCAAAAACACGAACGGAATTCTAAATGGGGCCTATATTGTTGCGTCAGATTTAGATTTAAAATCAGATAATAGCTTGGTTGCATCCTATGCACAGATTTATAAATCGAAATACAATATTGCTCCTTGTTTTTGGGATGCCATAGCATATGATAGTTTTATGTATTTGTTTTATGCCATGAAAGAAAGTTTTGACAAAGCAATTCCATTTAAAGACGCCATATTTTCAATTAAGCCAAATGATCTTTTATTAGGTAAAAATTGGTTCGAAAACGGGAATGATGTTTCATTTAAAATGCATATCTTTGAGATGAATGAAGGCAATTTAACATTGGTTAAATAAATAAAAAGATGTGTGATTCTATTAGCCCCAAAGAGCCGGTTTATCTTGATATTGAGAATCTTGATAGACTAACTCAAGTATATATGTCAAAAATCTCTAGAGTAGAGATAAAAAACATTCAAAATTCTTCTTCCGAGGAACTTGTTAATGCATTTAGAACGGGTTTCGAATTTGACGAGCATAATTTCCTTGCAAATGCCAAAGATAAGGGCATTCTTTGTTATGATCTAATGATTTGTCAGAATCCGTTGGACGACAAAAAGCTCCAGCGCTTTTATACTTTCTTTTCTTTGGAAGAGGTAAAAGACATAAAATTGAAATATGCACAAATATATGATGACTATCTGAAAAAAGATCAAGATAGGTCACATATTGACACCATGTTACAGATATGTTATTCAGGAGATAAGAAGAAAATAGCTGAAGAAAGAAAAGATGAAAAAGCTGTAGAAAAGTATAATAGTATTAAAGACGGTTTTTATTTGTATTTCAATGATAGTAACGGTGATAGCAAATGTGAGATATATTCTTTAAACACAGCACCTTCAGGTACCTCCCTCAAATCATTTAGGCTGTGTAATAGCAGGAAGTCAGACTGCGAATCTCTTTTGAAAGAATTTATAGGAAAGCAGTCTCTGGAAGAGGATGATATAAGTCAATGTAAGAGAATCATTAATAATTATATTGAAGAGAAGACAAGCCTTACCCCTAATGATATAACATCTTATCGAGATTTCGTAGATGCTTTTCTTGGTATAGAAAATGTGAGCAACGAAGATAGAGAAACGAACAAAACACAAAGGGAAATAGAAAAGAACGTTTATCTAATTTCACTGATAAACGAATTAGCTGTTCCTGGCATCAAGTCTCTTTATTTTATTCCTTTGTCTTTTCCAAATGGAAGCCAAATCGGTCACTTTGTTTTGTCTACAACAGGTAATTATACATCAGACAAAGGATATATTGACAAATTGAGGGTCTTGTCATTTACATTAATGTTCCCATTGTCTCAGATGAACATGTCTTCTGTATACATAAAAAAAGCAAATGTTGAGGCAATCAAATCGGCAATCTCGGCCATCATGTCTCGCAACATGAGCCATAATTTAGGGAGTCATTATCTTTATTACACCAAGAACCAATTGGTGGCACTTGCAGACAAACATGACGAGATTGGTCCTGAGATACGTGGCGCAGCAAAGGTGATGGGGTATATGCAAGCTCGTATGGATTATCTGGCCACGATAGTGTCAGGTGATAAGTATCCATACGGCTCTGTTTTTTTAAAAGGGCAGATTTTCGACGAACTAACAATTGATGATTTTTCAAAACGACACTTTAAGGCGGACAAGAATGATCCAAATAGACAATATAAAAGGACAACCAATTATCTACTACAGAACTTGATTCTTTCTGAGAATTTCACCAGAGAATCTGTGGTTGACGGACATTTGAGCCCTTTCGATTCAAATGGAGAGAAGAAAAAAAACAAGATTCTCAGATTGAGGATACTATTTCAGGGAAAATTCTTTACAGGCAGCTCAGACGATGTGGTTGCGGAACAAGAGAATGCTATAAAACTTGCTATTTCCAAGATTTCTATCGCCATGCCAGGCGGTATAATGTCCATACATGCGTTTTACAATGTTTTAGAGAATCTTATCCGCAATTCAGCAAAATATCTGAAAGAGGATCTTAAAGAAGAATTGGCTTTCACCATTGCCATCAGAGAAGTCGGTGCTGACTTGGAAAAATCATTACCCCAAAGATATGAATTCGTGATATTCGACAATAAGGCCAATGCACTTCTGCCCATTTCCCGACAAGAAAAAAGCCCATCTTTCCAAAATGTGCTTAAAGATTTCCTCGGAAAGAACGAGAGAAAGAATGAGCAAAAGAATGAGCAGACGCTGCTCCAAAAGATGACAGACGAACTGATGGGCATAAAGATACTGAAAGACAATAATGAACTGGATAAAAGCAACAAGGGGTTAAAGGAGATGTTCTTTTCAACACTATGGATGCGCGCCTATACTTATGAGAAATCTAAACATATGTCGGACATCCTTGCAGAAATAGAATGCCTTGAGGGAAAAGAGAAGTTAGATGAAATAAAAACTCACGCATTTGAATATGTGGCAGTTGATGATATGGGAAACATCAAAAATGGGGAAAGCAGTGACGCACTAAACTTGGGAATCCGTTTTGAACTTCCTAAATTCCGTTTGATGGAAAATATCTCAGCAGACAAATTGACAGACAACTTGATAGAAAAAGGTTTGAATAATTTTACCGATATCCTTTGTGTCGATAAAGAATACAAGGAAATGTCATCTCTGAAGACACAATTCACTCGTGTGTGTCCTCACTTGGTGCAGGATGAAAATAGTGAGGAAGAGGCCGTAACTATTTTGAAAAAGATTCTTTCAGACCGTTTCGATGATTTTGAAAAATACAGGTTATGTATTCAAGGTGAAAAAGAAGATGGCTTTGACAAATGTGACAAAAAGACATACGGCATTTATTATGAAAGCCATTTTGCTGACAAAAGCAGAATGAATGACTATTGCTATATTGAGGCAATCTCAGGCGAGAACTATACAAAGACGATGCAAAGCATCTTCAGCAACGGCATATCCGGAGGGGCTTATCAAGACAAGTCGTCAGAATATTTTGGCCTTAAGATGAAAGAAGCTGCATTGACCAGAATTACATTGATAGATGAAAGACTTTATAATGACATGCTGCAAAATGAAAGGGGATGGCTGTTGCAACTCAAAAATATCAGAGTTCTAAGTTTGAAAGAGAATAAAGACTCGGCCGAGAGTTGGATTAAAAGATTCTTTAATTCTCCAAGCATGAAAGTCAAACAACTTTTTGATGGCAACGATTTCCATGACGGGAGCGATGCCACTCATTTTCTTTCAATTCACTTAGGTATGATAGAAAAAATAGTTAAAGATGATTCTTTGTGGATAAAGAAATTCCATTTGGAAAATGCATGCTTAGACGAACGTGTAAACAAGCTGATGTACTGGATAAAGGATTCCTTCAAGACATCCAAGGGTGAGGTTTTTGTTTCAATACATTCTGGTAGGGGTAATTACAGTCCCGATTTGGATGCATCGTTGAGACGTTATCCATTCATTAGTATTTCAGCCATAGAGTCTGTTTATTCCAATGCGAAGTTCTTGTTGGCTCAATTGTTTTATAATACAGTTTATATTGGAAAGGGAGTGACCAATGGATGATAAAATCGCAATTGTCATAACGACCAGACTATATCCCATTTCTAATAAATGGAGAAACCTGACTCTTAGACACACCGACTGTTTGGATTTCACAAATCCTCTTTTTCTGGATTTTGATGGTAAGTCATTCAAAGCAGATATGTTTAAAGAAAATCCGTCTGTCAAATGTCGCGAATTGGGGACTTTCAGTATTTATGTAGCTCCTTGTTTAAAAGAGAACGACAATTATGAAGCCCTGAAAGCTCCCTATTTGGAATGGCTTCTTGCTACTGTCGAAAAAAAATGCAAGTCAGGAGAGCAATTATATCTCGTTGCTCACGATAAGGACTTCAAGTTGTCAGAAAGCGAAAAAAACGTTGATTTCACATTTGTTGAGACACGTCATATTCCAGGGCAACCAGATTCTTTTCCTCTATTGAAACGTATGATTGATGATGTTCATGTGTTTATGTTCCAGCATGGTGACAGCAATAGGCTTGGGCAGATCATAGATTCTGTAAAGTTTGATTCGTCTGATGAAGAAAAACTGTTGAATGTAAAAGACTGCGAAAAGTTGTTGGCAATTATAAAAGAATCAGACTCAAAGATGGCCGTTTTTTTTAGAAGAATGAATAAAAAAGAGTTTTTCAATCTTTATCCTTAAATACATAATCTATGGAAGAGTTTGTTATCTACTTTTCATTAAACAAAAACAGGAAGCAGTCATTCTACCGATTCATTAAGAATGAAGGAATCTGCTATCGTCCAAAATTCTCTTTCAACCTCGAAGGAGAGGATGAAGAATTCGATGACCCTCGCGACTTAATCCCTCTGATAGAGAGAAGACGAAAAAAGGACTCGCTCCACATCATTATCGACTACATCTCGCTATGCGTCGAAGGAAAGGAGCGTAATTATTCAACGGTAGTCCGTGATATCATTGTATGCTATCCAGAAGTGCAGTTTCTCTTCGACGAGACTTTTGTCATCAAAGAAAGCAAAGGGGCAAATAAGGAAGAACCAGAATTTGGATTCCTGAATTTCCTATTTTGGAAGGGAACAAAAGATGCGAACATGAAGCTGGTGATGAGCGAGTTCCATTGTTTTGATTTGGGAGACTTCAGCGAAAAGGCAATTGAGAGACAGTTCATCCTTTTGCTGAAGGGCCGCAACAATATGTTTGATGCGTCAAACCTACGCCATGTCCTCAAAAAGAAAAAATTTGACAACCTTCACGTTAACCCGAACTATCAAAGACTTGAAGAAAGCCGCAGCAAATATGCTGCCGTCGTGGTAGAAGAAGAATACCACCAGAATGTATTCAACAGCTATTGCTTGTATGCAAACGGGTTCCGTGTGTTCACCATAATGACTGCCTCAGAGTTGAGGTGGATAAACGAAGAGACACCCCAAAAACACCTGACAACAATTAAGCCGCTTCTTGTCCGAGATTATGACTTACAATTCGTTGACGAGGACAAGGTTCCCAAAACAGATGAGAATAAGAACGAAATAGACTTCATAAGAAAGGCTTCTTTAGATAAAGAGTCGTCCTGCTTTACTGTTTTGCCCAAAGAAGACAATCACTATTGGAAGTCATTTGATGATGACAATACTTATTTTGTTTCCAAAGGCGACAGTAAAATAAAAGTGAAGCTTAAGTATAAGCCAGAGGCCATGGGCACAAGCCATAAGGCCAAGAAACTCAAGCTTAGGGGCGTCAAGAAACCATTGGAAGGAATATATGCAAAAATCCAGTTGATTCCCGAGGTAAAGTCCCGCTATAAAGACTCCCGCGACAAAGAACCGTTCAAGACAAGCCGCAAAGAAGGAGACCATAGTTGTCCGCTTGCTATTTATGGTATAGCTCGTTCAATGGTTAATCGTGCCGAGGCATATTATCATAATGGACGCCATCGCTTGGCCGCTTTAGTGGCAGGAGAAGCTTTAGAACTGTTAAATGGTTTTCACAAGTCATTGATGAATAGGGCATATTATATTCAAGCTGTCTCAGAGAACGCAATGGCAATGAGCCTTTTAGGAGGCAACGAGGATTTGTTGAAAAAAGATGTGAATATTAGGTTGAGGGAAAAGGTCAAGTCTGACGTTGAGAGGATGATTGAAGATGTTAAGGATCGCTACAATCTCTTTTACAATATCTTTAATGACTGTATGCTCTTTTGTCAGGAAAAAGAATATTTCAAAGCTGCAGATGAAGCTTTAAGTGTTATGGTACAGGAAAAAGATGGGTTAGACTTGTTTGGATGGTTTTATATGATTCGTAAATGGATAAATAAGATATGATGAATACAATTAAATGGTACTTGGGAAAAATTTGGAACCACTTTAGGCACTTTTGGATTCCATGGATTATCTTTGGTCTTATGTTATTTGTCGCTTTTTCTTGTGAGGGGTCATGCAAGAGGCTTTGGCTATATGTTCTGATGTCTGTGTTCATTATAGCATTACTTTTTAAACCGATGAATATTGTTCATGGAATGATTGGGACTCAGGGCGACATAAGGCTCTTTTTCATTTATTTCCTTATTGTCAATTTCATTTTTGCTGCTATTTATTACTTTGCGTTCTTTAAGAATGCAGGAATAACTTATGATGTTAATCAACCACATATTGAATATAGCATGTTTCAAACCGAGAGAAATACGGTTATGGTAAAAGAGGTATGTTGTGGATCAAAAGAGGAGTCGTTGCCACCTACCATGAACGATTCTGTACACTATTATTATAGAACTACATTTGACTGGGTTTTGCGTAATACGTTTTTAACATCACTAATTCAAGAACCGACAGATTTCTTTTCTGCGTGCGGCACTTTCACAGGGCTTCAACAAACCCAAGCCTCACCAAACTATGCCATTGCAAGAAATTTCCATTGGTTTCTTCTGTTCCATATTTTGGTTTCATGGATTCTTTTAGGAGTATTCATTTCATTGATATATCAAAAATTCAGAAACACATAATCAAAAACAACTTCTTACTATGTCATCAAATAATCCTATCTATTGCTCTGCTATCCTCATTACCCACGGCACCGACACTTTGGCATGGACTCATGCAACTATGCGATATGCAACAAAAAAACAACATATACAATAACAATAGTGGCGTATGGGCAATTTGTATATTGGTTTAGGCGGATTTGGGATAGATGCGGCGAAGGCTGTCTTTGAAAGAAATCAAGGATATGAGATTTCATGCTCTAAAGACGAATACCTTTTGATAGATACGGATACCCAATCAGAAAGAGATCTTTCAGAGGTCCTACAAAGGTCATTCATTGGTATAGGGGAGAAAACACCAACCCGAACAAAAGAGGAAGCACTGAAGTCACCGATAAAAGAGTGGTTCCTAAATTGGTATGACTATTATGATAATGACCATTCATTGCATGATGGTACAGGAACGGTACGGCCATACGGCAGAATAGCACTTTTGTCTGAATACGACGAGGTGTACCATCGCCTTTCCTCTGTTTTATGCGAGCTGGAACGTGGACTTGCTATAGACGAATTTTTACATGTCATCATATTCACAGGAAGTTGTGGCGGGACGGGAAGTGCCATCACCTTAGACATACTGTATATGATACGTACTATTATGATGTCTGGGGTGATTCATAACGTGGAAAAGTGCAATAACATCTGTCTATTGGTGGCCATGCCGCAATTGTGGGTCTCTATGGTTGGAAGGAATTACGACCATTATGACCTGTCTCTTGAGTATAAGTTCTCTGCCAATGCGGTTGCATTTTTTGCGGAGTTGCAGTCTGCTATTGACAATTCCGATGTGACACCTTCGCCATATTATCCATTGATTCCTCCAACAGAATGGATGAAGGATTTGCCTTTTGTTCCTTTTAGTTGTTGTTGCGCATTCGAGAGTAATCGGATGACGAAAAAACTTGTATGCCATAATATGGCAGAAGTGGCATGTGCTCTCAGTAGGGTTAATGATTCCGATATTTATTGGGGAATGGCCAATTCGATGACAGTTGCTTCATGCCATCATTTACCAGAGGAATCCTTGAATACAGCCTCTTTACGTCGATATTCAGAAATAGTAGATATGGATTTGGCTGTTGATCATCTGAAAAGGCAGAAAGTCTGCTATATGTTTCGTCCAGAGTTCAAAGTTCCTATTGAAGTTCTGAATCTCGGTAATGAAGACATAATAGGATTTAAGACAAAAGAACAGAAAGGAGTCGATGTACTGTCCTTCCATTCCTTCTCATTTAAAGATTATGCTTTCTTTAAGCAATATAGAGCCAGAAGTGATGGTCGATGGGCATTTGTTGACAAAAAGTTTGCTCATAAGGTTGTTGACTCTGGTTTAGAGTAGTATGCCAATATAAAAATGAAGAGTATGATTCATCACCCCGAATTCAAATTCAGAGAAGACCTACTAACCAGAAAAGAGACGAAATACATCGTAATTCATCATGTGGGAGTAAGAGGGTCGTTCTCCGTTGAAGACATACACCAAATGCACCTGAATAGGAAATGCAACCCGCCCATGGCAGGAATCGCCTATCATTACTATATTCGAAAGAATGGTGAGATCTATGAGGGCAGGCCGAGATGGAAGAAAGGTGCACACGTCAATGATAAAGTCCATCAGTACAACTCTGTCAGCGTAGGTGTTTGCTTTGAAGGTGACTTCAACCATGACAAGATGGAGGACAAGCAACTGGAGGCCTCGATCTTACTCCTTAGTGTCCTAAGCTTGGCATACGGCAACGCCGAAATCTGTACACATCGTTACCTTGATAGTAGAAGAGACTGCCCTGGCAAGGACTTCCCTTTTCAGGAACTGCTCAACAAGGTCCATGCACAGAAACTGCGCTTCATTCGACTCTATGGTGACCCAAAAGAGGTGGATTACAAATTCTTGCTGAGGTCATTGGGTTGACCCACTTTCGTTTAACTGTATTATTACTAAATACAAGCATTGACACAATCAAGAGATACCCTTATATGAATATCATAGTCAGAGACGATCAAGGACTTGATACCGCCCTCATGATGGACGGCTATTCAAAAGAGCAGAGGATGGATGCCAAACAAATAATCCGTGCTCAATTTAGAGATACTGCTATTCGAGTATTTCAGGAGATTTTGGCAAAGCCCCTCCCTGAAACGATTATTGTCAATATGTCTATCAGTAATAGTGAAGAGATTAAAGGGGAAAGTGCGGCCCGTCTTGCAAGTTTCAATGCGGAGTTAAGCCGTAAGGGATCTTTATATTTCGATATCCGTGAAATAACGGTCAAAACAATTCTTGACCATAGCGACAGGTCTTTGTTTGACAGTACGGTTATTCACGAAATGTTCCATGCTGCTGATCAGCAGATGCTCGAAAATGATTCTCGTCTGTTTAAATCCATACGCAATGATATATATGAGGAGGAAAATAGTTTTAACCATCAAGGTACAAATACTCATATTGCCCTGTTGAGTACATTAAGTATGCTCCATCATTACAGGGCAGAAGGCATTGCCATCTTAGGAGAGTCCCTTCTTATGAAAAGAAAGTTCGGAACTATCGAATATGCCACTAAACAGTTCTGTAAGGTCTTTGAAATGACAATGATGAGAGCTCAGATGAGAGTTGGTGGGAATAGAGAAAAGGATGTTTTTGATAAGGAAGCATTCCATCAAGCGTATGCTGTAGCTCCAATATCCTGTTGTTAGTGATGGATAAGAAAAGTGATATCGAGCATAAACTGGCTACAAAGGCACTGGATGGTCTATCCACAGGGAACTATGATTTGAAAGATGACGAGGTAATCACCATTATGCGCTCTGCTTTGGCACTGGGACTGACCGGTTTTATTCAAGGACTGACAAGCATAAGCGACGATGTGGCTCCAATTCTTCCATTCCTGAATTTCTGCGCATCAGTGCAGCAAGACGGGGATGAGGACAACAATAATGCCTACCAGCAACTATTATGTAAGCATTCGTAGAAATACACGTTGTGACAGTTGTAGTTCCGTTGTACCTTTGCAGTCGCAATAGTGCACATAACTACAACTGTTATTGTATCATGACAAAAGAAGAGTTTAAAGATTTACAATTG
>Ga0310786_10001449_pt1 | contig 38290 bp, 20 predicted proteins | sample AusTroGonzalo_MG_FD_203881 | JGI IMG/M metagenome (GOLD analysis project Ga0310786, IMG submission 203881) | Bovine rumen microbial communities from tropical cattle in Woodstock, Queensland, Australia - Gonzalo_03 (v2) (version 2) | ecosystem: Host-associated > Mammals > Digestive system >... | reverse complement strand
TGCGCGAGGTACAGGATGGCATCCGTAGCCTTTATGCCAGTGACGCCTCCAAGTACGAGAAGGAGCACAATAAGAAACTGCTCATACGCCGTATCTACGAGATGATTCCCTCGCAGATGGAAAACAAGAAGAAGCGTGTGGTGGTTCAAAACATCCGTGACAAGAAGGGTGACCGTTTCGACCAGTACAAGGAAGAGTTCGAGTACCTGATATCATCAGGTATTTCCTTGGCCGTCAATGCCATATCCAATCCTCATTTCCCATTGAGTGAGTCACTCCAGAAAAACCTTTTGAAGCTCTATCTGAACGATGTGGGCCTCCTTACCGGCATACTCTATCGCAACAACATCCGTCCCGTTCTCGACGATGTTCGCAGTATCAATCTCGGTTCCGTCTATGAGAATGTGGTGGCTCAGGAACTTCGCGCTCATGGGCATAAGCTCTACTATTACGACAACCGCAAGCAGGGCGAGGTGGATTATCTGATTGACAACCACACCACGATGAGCGCCCACCCGATTGAAGTCAAGTCGGGAAAGGACTACACCGACCACAGTGCTCTCAACAATCTTCTGAAAGTTCCTGATTACAATGTCCTTGCGGCCACTGTCATTTCCAACGAACGCAAGGTCTATCAAGAAGGCAAAGTGACGTATATGCCCGTCTATTTCGTGATGTTTATGGAAGCTGATACACCTCAGACTGACGAATCAGAATATATTTTTTAAAGAATGATTAAGGACTATCAAAATAAAGAAGTACTGGCTGAAATGAAGCGCCAGGTAAATGCAGCCGCCAAGATAAGCGACCGCGAGGCAAGAATCACATTCGTATTGATACACATGATTAGCGAGTATCACATACTGGCTGAGCAATGTACCAAACCCGACGGCGAGAACAATCTCTTCAGGTTTATCTCATGGTGCCTGAGCCGTTTCGCTGAAGAACTTGAAACGCCCTCCAATGAGGAGTTCAAGAACCCCATCGAGCTTTACAAGAAAGATCCAGACATCAACCTGCTCGAACTCATCCGCTTCCGCACTCCGGCGAAGAATGCCGTGGAGAAAGGGCTTGACGAAAGTTTTGAGTGGCCCGATAATGTTCCCTACGAAGAGTGGGAAGAGGACATCCTGCAGACTGCTTACGCAACGCTGTTCGGACTATACTTCTTTAATACCCCAGTCAAGGACTTGATGAAGTGGCTGGGCAAGGACGAACGCAAGAACCTCCGCTTTGTGAATGCCATGAACCGTCATGAGACGGTATTGAATGTTAGCGCAGAACGTACCAGACTGCGTGAGGCCGACGGCCCGATGCCTTGGAAGAAGAAGCCGAAGCGGATGTACGTGAGCGACGAGGAATGTGCCAAGGGCGAGGAGCACGTAGCAGAGTTGCGAAGGAACTTTGTCGATGTGGTGGAAAAGCTGGCCACCGGCGATACGCTGCGCTTCTGCCGTGAGAAAGAAGAGACGGCCTTCGGTGTGTTTATGACGGGACTGTTCGCCATGATGATGCCTGGCAAAAACGTGAACCGCAAGGGTATGATCAGCTCGCGCGATAATGCAAAGATGGTATATCAGGCCGCCAAGAAGTCGCTGATGGGCGACAAGTTGGCCAACGACATTGTAACTGCCGCTGACGACAAGGCTGCTGCCGAAGTGTTCTATTGGGGCCTGATCGGTGGCGAGCAAGGTGTTGCCAACGGCTCGATGCCAACCGGCATGGCCGACATGGACATCCGTCACAAGCCCAAGCGTAACAAGGGCAAACTCAATTGATGCTTTGATATCTTTTATACGTGTAATATGGGAAAGATTTTTAGAGATATGACTGCTGAAGAGCAGGCTTATTACGATGAAGAAAGCAAGAAGTTTCCGTGGCTTAAGACAGTCACGATGAGCGATGATGAATTCTTTGCATGCTTTGAGCGTGACCTTGGGAAGGGATCTGCTGCACTTTGGTTTAACCATCTGTGGAATAAGCATTACAGCTGGGTTTTCCTCGCTATCTTGAAGCATTTTTATGAAACAGGAGAATTTGTACATTTTGATTGGGATTATACCGATAGTCAGTCAGAAGGTATTCTCTGGGATATTATGATAGCCTGGGGTGCAGACTTGCAGACTGGAGGTGACGTTCTTAGCTGTAGGGCCAAGTTTGACTTCAGCAAGTATACTGCTCCCACAAATTCAAAGATAAGGAATTACGAGTATTACGAAGAGAGAGGGTTCGATAATTACTTCAAAGACTATTACGGGTCTCACGGATTCGAATACCCGTTTGATACGACAGTATAAAAGAGTGTAGCAGGGTCGTTGGTTCGACGTTGGTATATCGTAGCATAGGCGTTTGATTGGCGTAGCATTGGCCTTGCACAGACCGAGCCGAGAGGTGGCCAAGGGGTTCGAGAGGCTTTCAACAGTGTTTCGTTAGGGTAAGAAGAGGGGTAGAATACCCTAAGAAAAGGGTATGAGTACCCCATGAGGAGGATATGAATATCCCATGAATGATGCATGAAGGTGGTGGGTGGTGTGAAAAATTTGGAAAAAAAGGATCTAATTGCTGAAAATCTCCAATAATATTCTTATATTTGCATAGGTTTTTAGAGAAGATATAGAGATGACATCATTTTTATGCCAATTAAATGAATTGAGTCTTTTGAGTGACAGATTTAATCTTTGTCACCGAGATCCTGTTGAGTCGATAAAAGAAAACTCAGAAGCATACACTATTGCTGATGCAAAAGTATTGTTTTGCAACTATAGTTGTGAAAAGATGGATAAAGGTTATGACCTTTTTATGTTCAAAATTCAGGAACCATTATCACAAGAGGAATTTTCTTTCATCGAGGACTTTAGGATAGGAAAATTAGATAACCCATTGATTAAGGGATTTTATTCGGATGTTATATGCAATGCACAGGCAAAGCCTTATGGGAAACTTGTCGATACTGTTATTCGTAATTATACATCTTATATTGAGGTTAACCCTGTCAGTGATATTAACGAAATGGAGTTTCTTTTGAGGTCTCTCATGTACAATACCACGAAGTACCATAAAGATAAGGAACCAATAAAAGAAATTATTCTGAGCTTTATAAAGTCCAATGTAGAATTATGGGAAAAGAGGAGATTACTTATAGAGACTTATAACTATAATTTTCTAAAGACTGAAGAATTAAGAAAGGTCATATATGATAACCATCTTCAATGTGGCTTGCCAGATAGTTATCAACAAAATCAGAAGTTCTTCAACATGTTACTCAATATTTCAGACAAATCCAATGTTGAGCAAGTTAGGTATATATATCATAGCTTAGCAGAGAATGAGGATGAAATCATAAAGATGCATCCCAATCATATTTTCTCAGCTAATAATGCATTGGCAAAAATGGAGTACTTGAATAAAGGTGGCTTTGTGGAAGAAGCGCAAGAGGCTAATAAACTGTTTCTGTGGCTTAAAGAAAATGGGCAAGGAATGGAAGGTTTTAGCCAAAGGGTTAGCGTTCCAAGTTGGATATTCCAACAGCAGATAGATATTATTATTAACAGCGAGTCACCTATCAAGACAATCGCCGAGGACAATTCTCTTTTGCCCTCTGACTCTTGTGAGGAAGTAGATTTATTCAAGGATTTCAGGCAACTTGGTATCTCAATGCACTATTCCGATATCAGCGGGAACCCTCATACACAGGAAGAATACGACAAAAAACCAAAAGATAATGCTTTTAACCAACAATACTTTTTCACCTTCTTTGTTCCAATGTTAAAATCACTTATTCCTTTAATTGATAAAGGTTCTTTCTCTGCAGAAGCTATATCTATTTATTTGTCAAGGACTTGGCTGGGTAAGTCGAGAGTGGCTGTTAATCCTCAGTTGAAGAAAACACAAGAGTCATGGATTCCACTTATTATGCCATCTGTACAGCAGATTGTTGAAGAGATAAAGAAAGAAATGGAAAGTAATGGCAAATATAAAGGTAATTATGTTTGTGCGATTGATTCCTTAACCATGAAAATTGAAGGCTGCATACGTGATGCTTGTCGAAGGCTAAATATTCAGACAGTCAAGGAAAATCACGATGAAATACCATTGGAAACACTTCTAGAAAGGATGCAAGAATTGTGCAACGGCACTGACTTTCCTATACACCACAAAACACTACGCATGTTATATGGCGTACTCACAAAAAGAGGGAAGAACGAGAGAAATGATATTGCACATGGGTTGACATCAATGTCAAACTATAATATGCAGGAAGCATTATCTATCCTTCACTGTATCTTAAAGGTTAGTACTATTAAAATTCCTATGAAGTAGTCCCTCAGTTATATCAGTAAAATTCACAAATTGGGGCAAATATTGGCGAAAACGCAAATTTTTTGTGGATTTTGACTACTTTTTTGGCAAAAGGTTATGCCTTTTGTGAAAAATTCCCTATCTTTGTAGCCTATAATAATAAGGTGTAAGATATGGATACTAAAGACCTGAATAGACTAAAAGTTGTTCTTGCGGAGAAGAAACGCACGAATAAATGGCTTGCCGAACAATTAGGTAAAGATCCTGCTACGGTTTCCAAGTGGTGTACAAACTCTGCACAGCCGAACTTGGAGAACCTGATGGATATTGCTCGTTGCTTGGAGGTAGATGTGAATGAATTGCTTAGAATGTAAACTGTAATGAATAAGAAAAAAAATAGTCCATATAGTGCTGCCATCACAGGATGTGCTTTCCTCTTGCCAGAGTTTGAGCGCATCTTGCCGCTGATGATGCAGCCTGATGCAGAACGGCTGTTGAAGGAGGAAGTCGAACACAACGAAATCTTCCAAGTCAACAATCGCCATGCGAGACGTACATTTGTATTAGAGTTCAAACGCAGATTCGATTCGGTTCCTCTCCTTTTCTGGCAAGACTGGCAGAAATGGAGTGAGACAGGAAAGCGCGTCGGACTCTTTTATGCCATTTTGAAGACCTATAAACTGGTCTTTGACTTTCACTTCAATGTTGCCATCAAGCATTGGAACTCTATCGACCATACGCTCACCAAGGCTGATATTATGATGGAGTTCAATGAGATTGCAGCTCATGATGAATTTGTTGACAGTTGGTCAGATAGTACCAAGAGTCGTTGTGCTTCTCAGTATCTGACAATTCTGAGACAGGCCGGCTTGCTGACAGAAAAGTCCAACCAGCTCCAGCCCGTTCGACCTGACAATGACGAACTGGCCTACTATTTCCGTACAGGAGAAGAATGGCTTCTAGAGGCTTTGATGCTGTACCCCTACGAGATTAACGAAATTAAATCGCAAGTGTTATGACAGAACGAATGTCGATAGAAGAGTTGTATAATTACCTTTGCTCGCCGCAGTTTCTTGACGAGAAGAGCGGCAATATCTTCTACAATTACTATATCTATCAATATCCTGCCAGTGACGAATATAAGATTCGTAAGCAGATACAGGAGTTCAAGAAGAAGTTGGAACGTCCTACGAGCTATGTCAACGCTCTGGAGCTTGACCTCTTCCAGACCTTCTGCGACTATCTACGCAACGAGAAGTTTGGCGATACGTCACTGTTGGACGATACACTGGAGGGAGATAAGACGCATCCAGACATGGTGACACAGGAGCTGACTTCCGAGGCCAACTCAGACAACTTCATCAAGTTTGTCAACGACCGCATCTTGGAGCACATGCAGCAGAACGATGGACTTAAGAAACCCTACGTGTTCATCCACGGTATCGGTAAAATATTCCCATATTTGCGCACCAATGTGTTCCTGACTCGTTATGAAAAATATAACGATCCAGACAATTACCGTATCATCCTTTTCTATCCTGGTCATCAGGAAGGAAACTCATTCTCTCTCTTCGACACCCTCGAAGATGCCCATACTTACAGAGCAATTCTATTGATAAACAAATAACTAAGAGCCAGATATGAAGTTCAAAGATTTATACGAGAAAGGTCTTGACCGCAAGGTGAATCCTGCCGTTAGCGCTTCCGACTTGTCAGAAGACACTGTATTAACTGAAATCGTGGAGTATGTCTTCACGGAGGAAATTGTCATCAACTTGTTTGATATTCTAACCAATATCAAGCAAAATCAAGGAAGTCACGTTGGTATTTGGATCAACGGCTATTTCGGAACTGGTAAGTCTCACTTTCTGAAATACGTCAACTACTGCTTGATGGAGAAGTACAGTGAGATGGCTTTTATTCGCTTGGAGGAAGCTATCGAAGAGCTAATTCACAACAGTCATGGCATGAGCAAACTCGATGACCATGGTGTATCACTCTCAGAGGTGAAGGCCCTGAAGAAATGGTATGCCACTCAGGCCAAGATAATGATAGTGATGTTCAACATCGGAGATGTGCATGATGTTAACTCCAATCAGGCACAGGCCTTCACCACCATTTTCTGGAACCAGTTCAATGCCCGTCGCGGTTTCAACTCGTTTAATCTCGCTTTGGCTCAGTATCTGGAAAAGGCTCTTGCTGATGACGGTAAGTTCGAGGAGTTCAAAGAATACGTCAAGAATAAAGGCTATGATTGGGAGCGCAACATTTCTCGTTTTGCCGCAGGTCGTCTTGACCTTGCCTTACAGATGGCAAAGGAGGTTGACCCGCAATTGGCCACAGATGTCATCAGAACGAAGATTGTCAATAACGATGTCAACGTATCGGTAGAAGCCTTTGCACAAGAATTAAAGGAATATATAGACGAAAAGGCTGACCGTAACTTCCGTCTGATGTTCTTCGTCGATGAGGTTAGCCAGTTTATTGGCAAGCATCGCGACCTGCTCTTGCAATTACAATCTTTAGTAAAGCGTCTTGATGAGGTTTGCGAGTCGAAAGTATGGATAGCATGCACAGCTCAGCAAACCCTTGAAGATGTTGTCACTAATGTTGGTGGCAGTACGACTAATCCAGAGGATGAAGTCGGAAAGATTCTCGGGCGTTTTGAAGTTCGTGCATCCCTGCAAGGTACGTCCCCAGAGTATATTACCCAGAAGCGTATTCTTGACAAGAAGGGCGACATGGAGATTATGCTCGCCCAGATGTACGAAAAGGACAAGCCCAAGCTCGATGCTCAGTTTGTATTGCCCAGCACCTACAAGAACTACCAGGACAAAGATCACTTTGCAGCCTACTATCCCTTCGTGCCTTATCAGTTCCAGCTAATTAAGAAGGTGCTTGATGCTTTCGAGGAAAGCGGCTATGTGGATAAACAGGTGAAGGGTAACGAGCGTTCACTGATTAATATCACTTACTCCATTGCCCGTGAAACTCAGGAAATGGAAGTCGGTGAGTTCATTCCATTCGATCGCTTCTATGGTGCAGCGTTCCAAGGCTCCATGCAGCACTTGGGACAGCGGGCTTTCGAGAATGCACGTCAGGCTCTTGAAGTCATCGATGACGAAAAGAAACAAGCTTTTTATCGCCGTGTGGCTAATGTGCTGTTTATGATCTGCAACCTCAAGGATGTCGATAAGCAACAGTTCTCTGCCACCATCGACAATGTGGTGACGTTGATGATGTCTAAGGTTGATGCCAGCAAGGCTGCCATTAAGCAAGAGGTTAGCACCGTTCTGGCATACCTGATTGACAAGGCCGTTATCCGCAAGGTTAAAACTGATACTGGCAGTGAAATCTACGAGTTCTTTACGGAAGAAGAGTCGAAGGTGGCCCAGATTATCAAGAACCAGCAGGTGGACAGTAATACCTATAGCGACGAGTTGCGCAAGATATTCTTCGCCCACTTTGGCAATCCTTCCAACAAGGAGAACTTCGCTACTCGTTCCTTCAGTGTTGGAGCCAGCATAGACGGCCGCAACTATCTCAGCAACAATGCTGAAGTCTGTGTTGACTTCGTGACCAACGCTTCTACAGACTCTCCAGACCAGTTTGCTTTCTCACTGAACAACACCCCACAGAGTACTCATCTGGTCTATTTCATCTATCCATTGCTGAAAGATAATGAGGAACTACGAGCCAACTTCCTGTATTATTGTCGTGTGCAGAAGTTCGCTCAGGAACCAGCCATTAGCGAGGAGCGCCAGCGTACAAAGCAGATCTTCTCTCAGCGGGCTGATGAACTTTATAAGAAAGAGATTCTCCCTCAGTTCCAACAGATGCTCGACACCTGCCCCGTTATCAGCTGTGGCAGTGTGATGTCGGCATCAGATACCGGCACAGCTAAAAAAGTGGAGCGTTACAAGACGTTGCTGAACAAGCATCTTGAAACTCTTTATCAGTTTGCAGGACTGGTCAACAACAGCGAAACGCCCAAGACACAATCCGACCTGTCGGCAAAGATTCTGCGTCCTGTTGATCCAGAGTTGCCCAATATGCCAATGACATCGCCTGAAAAGAAAATCAAGGATTGGCTCGACCGCCAGCCCCACGATGTCACAGTTGCCGATGCTGTGCGCCAGTTTGCCAAGGTTCCATACGGATGGAGTGACTTTGCCACCATCTACTATATGAACGAACTAATTCGTCGTCACCTCTATGCTTACAATTACAACAACAATCCGAATGTTAGCCGTGAAGATACGGCTCGTAATATCGTTCGTGATGCTAATAAGTTTACAGTAGAGAAAGCCAAAGCTATCTCTCAGGAGATACTTAACAACTTCATCGATGCTTGGAAACACATCTTTAATGTTGTGTCCGTAAAGGGTAGCAACGACAGCACAGAGTTGTTCCGCAACTGTAAGGAAACGGATGATAGTGCATTAAACAAACTGCTAAAGAACTATCGTGATTTGTCACGCAAGATTAACGGCTGTCCGTTTGCTCATACCATCGATGAAGCCATTACCCTTATGGAGCAATGGCTCACCATCCGTGAAGATTTGAAGTTCTTCGAAACCATCATTGCTGCCCGTGAGCCAGCCAGCCAGCTCTTCGACCGCTGCAAGAACATCAATACCTTCTTTGGCGACCAGTTTGATCGTTATCAGATGCTGACCAAGTTTATTGATGATAACAGGGAAAACTTCGAATTCTTGCCTGACGATTATGAATCCGTTCAGTCACTTCAATCCATCAGCAATGATGAAGAGCCTTGGGAGCGTATGCCTTCCTATACTAAACTTCAGAAGATGCTCAACGTTAAGCTTCAGGAGAAGAAGAAGGAACTGGTCAAGGACGTTACGGACAAGTATAACTCCACCTTCGACGATTTGGAGAAGTATGCAGAGAGCGTCAAGGTAGAGCGTGACAAGTTCGCCAAACGCGACATCACCATCACCCAGAAGACAAGTTCGAACAACTTTTATGCGCTTGTGGCTAATGCTGATACTGCGACGTTCTATGAGCAGCAGATGGAAAAGATTGATGCAGCCAAAACAGATGGTGGTCCAACTCGCAAGCGCAAGGTGGTACATCTTTCTACTCATACCACTAAGGCGATGCAGACAGAAGCAGATATCGACCTCTATCTCCAATCGCTCAAAGCTCAGCTAATGCAACATTTGGCTGATGATACAGACATCTTTGTAAGTTAAATCGTGTATTCTCAATTCAGATATGGATACCAATAGACTTAAACGTTTTGCTACGGAAGCCCGTAAAATATTGATGCAAGGGGTGGTTCACCGCTTGCAGGCTATTGGCTTTGATGCCGACGGCACTCCTGTTGAGGAGCCACAGCTGTTCAGTGGTGGCGCAACCTTCATGGGTGATACTGTTTCTACGGGCTTCTATGACAAGTGGCAATCGTTGGCCAGCGCCATTCGTCAGCGTAGCATCAAGGAGGTTGCGGAGGAAGCTGCCTATACCTGGTTCAACCGTCTGATGGCTATCCGTATTATGGTGAAGAATGACTTGATTCCTCCCGTATTGCAATACGAGAGCGAAGGAGTATTTGTTCCCCTCCTTGTAACAGAGGCACGTCAAGGCCGTTTGCCCGATATGAAGGAGGACGAACGTAGAAAGCTAATGGTTCTGCTCGATGATGACAGCAAAACCACAGAACAGTTCAGCATCTTGATTGTTGCGTTCTGTCACTCGACTCCCATCATCAACAACTGTTTTGGCACTATTTCTGACTATACCGAACTGTTGTTGCCTACGAACATTTTGGCAGAAGGAGGCTTTATCGACCTCATAAACCATACGGACTTCATCGCAGAGGAAGATTATAAGTCTCCTGAGTTGATAGGCTGGCTCTATCAGTTCTATATTTCTGACCGTAAGGATGAAGCCTTTGCTAAGAAGGGTAAATATGACCCAGACGAGATAGCTCCCGCGACTCAGATATTCACACCCAACTGGATTGTGAAGTATATGGTGGAGAACACTGTTGGACGCATCTGGCTCGATAATAATCTCTATTCTGACATCAAGGAAGGAATGAATTATCTGGTAGATGTGCAAGAAGGTCTGCCCATCCTAAAGATTGATGAGCCACAGCAATTGACTGCTGCAGACCTCGCCAGTGGTTCCGGCCATATTCTCAACGAGTGCTTCGACTTGTTCTATAAGATATATCAGGAGGAAGGCTACAACCGTCGTTCTGCTATCGAGAACATCTTCCAGCATAACATCCTTGGTATTGACCTCGACATGCGAGCTAAGCAGTTAGCACAGTTCGCTCTGCTAATGAAAGCTTGCCAGAAAGATGCCTCTTTCCTCGATGGGAAACTCATGCCTCGTGTCTATACAATGCCTCGGCCTATTGGAGAAATATTACCTGACTTTGAACAGGCGTTGACCGACTTCCTGATGGGTAGCAACAGTCAGATGATATCGGAGCTGAAAGATGCCATTTTATTGATGGATCATGCTGACACTTTAGGCAGCATCATGAAGTTCAATCTCTCTGAATCCACTCGTAACACAGTGATGATTCGCACCAAAGAGTATGATGAAATGTTGTCAAATGGCGAGATTATCGCAGAGAGCAACAGACTGCTACTGCCATATATGCGTATCATCCTTGCTCTCACTGACAAATACGCCGCCATCTGTATGAATCCCCCCTATATGGGAAGCGGACGTTTTGATGATACGTTGTCGAAGTATGTTAAGGACAACTACGAGCAGTCAAAGGCCGACCTCTTCTCTGTCTTTATGGATGTGGCCATCGACCATTTGACTGTCAATGGGAAATACGGTATGATAAACATGCACTCGTGGATGTTCCTGTCTTCGTTTGAGAAGCTGCGCCGTAACTTGCTTGACAACTACCATATCGACTCCCTCCTGCATCTTGGTCCACGAACCTTCGACGAATTGAGTGGCGAGGTTGTCCAGAATGCTGCTTTTATCATCAGCAAAGCAAGGATGCAAAGTGTTTCTAACTTGGAAACAAATAATTCCCAGTTTGGGAACAATTCGTTCCCAGTAAGGGAACAAGACGTTCCCAGTAAGGGAACATCCAGTCCACAAGGAGCGGACTCCGAGTCCGAAGTAAGCAAACTTGCAGTCCGTAGTGAGCTGACTGATAGCGGGACGTATTATCGTTTGGTGGAAGGCAAGGACTGTTCGGACAAACAGAGATTGTTCTTCAATGTTAATGATTCATCTGGTATTAACTATTGTGATGTGTCACAAGGTAACTTTGAAAGAATACCTGGATGTTCCATTGGCTATTGGCTATCAGAACAGATGTTATCTCTTTTCGAGAAGCCCCAGCTTTCTGACAAGTTTAAACCAAGGGCAGGACTTACAACAACTGATAATGATAGGTTCTTGAGATTTTGGCAGGAAGTAAGTCTTTCTTCAATATATTTTAATGGCAGAAGTCGGGATGACTTAAAATTATTCACTCAGAAGTGGGTACCTATGACAAAAGGAGGCACATTTAGGAAGTGGTATGGAAATAATGAATATATTCTCAATTTTGCAAACGACGGTGAAGAGCTTAAATATTGGATAACTCATAATCCAAGTGATCCAAAAACAAAGAGTTATTCCAGATATATTAGAAATTACGACAAATATTTAGAATCAGGGATTTCTTTTAGTGATGTCGCAAGTGGGACACCCCATTTTAGGTGGCAAAACGAAGGAATGATACCTAATTCACGTGGCCCATATATATATACAGGAAAGAAATATGTAATGGGTTTCCTAAATGGTATCGTGGCAAAAACTATACTCGAATTGCTAAGTCCGACATTATCATTCAACGTAGGTGATATAGGTAGATTACCGTTAGTATTTAACGAAATAAATAATGAAGAGTTGGCATGCATAGATAATCTTGTTAGAAATAACATTGCTATATCTAAAGCAGATTGGGATGCTCACGAAACATCATGGGATTTCGAAGCAAATTCTATTGTGGCACTTTGTAATCAGTACGCTAAAGATGGTTGCAAAGCCATTTCCTATCGCATCGAAAACTTCGTGAATGAATTTGAAACAAGGTGGGAAGACTACTTTAAGGAGCTTCACGCAAATGAAGAAGAATTGAACCGCCAGTATATCGAGATATATGGTTTGCAGGACGAATTAACTCCAGATGTACCAAAGGATGAGATTACCATCCTGCAACAAGGAGAAATTAGTATCGAGAGCAATGAACTGAAATGGCATAGAGACGTTCTGATGAAGCAGCTCATCAGCTATGCTCTGGGCTGCATGATGGGACGATACAGCATTGATAAGCCAGGACTAATCCTTGCAAATCAAGGTGATGGATTGGATCAATTCAACGAACTTGTTCCTAATAGTCGCTTCGATGTAGATGATGATGGCATCATACCGTTGATGTCAGCTCAGAGCGACTTTGCAGACAATGCTACTATTCGTTTCAAGCATTGGCTTACCGTTACGTTTGGCGAAGATATGCTGGTTGACAACCTGAACTTCATCGAGAGGGCTCTTGGGAAGAGTATCGATGACTACTTTGTGAAGGATTTCTGGAAAGACCACAAGAAGATGTATCAGAATCGTCCTATCTACTGGCTATTTAGCAGTAAAAAGGGCGCATTCCAATGTTTGGCTTACATGCACCGTATGGATGCCTACACTGCAGAGCGCATCCGCACAAAGTACCTGCTACCCCACATCGAATGGCTGATGCAGAAGCAAGGTGAGTTGGAAGCCAATGCTGCCGACCTTACTAATATTGAGCGAAAACAACTCGACAGCATCATCAAGCAGATAACCGAGTGTCGTGAGTACCACGACAGGCTTCATGTGGTAGCAGACCAGCAAATAGCCTTCGATCTCGATGATGGCGTGGTAGTGAACTACGCTAAGTTTGGCGATGTATTATCAAAGATAAAGTAATTAATCACGTAATATGAGATACGACGTATTTATATCTTGCAAAAGTGAGGACTATAACATAGGAAGACAAGTCTACGAATTCCTGACTAATTATCGTGGACTTGATCTTCATGTCTTTATGGCAGATAAAGAATTGAGGAAGCGAGGCAATGCAGACTACGGTAAAGTTATCGATGAAGCTCTTGACTCCTCTACTCATCTTGTCATTGTGTCCTCAAATGCCGACTATTTGAAAGAAGAAACTTCGTCGTATGTTTATGAAGAGTGGCACACTTTCGTCGAAGAGATTCGAAGTGGCAGAAAGAAGGGCAATATCATGACCATCTTTACAGACAGTGTGGATTTGAAAGATGTACCTATTGCTATAAGAAATCGTCAGTCTTTCCCTTTTACGGAGTATAGTTCGATTGTTAATTACCTGAGTGTTGATAACGAATCAACACCTGATAGTAACGCAGCAACCAGTCCGTCAAAAGAACAGCTGTGTCTCGATGATTCAGAAATTGATCTTGACTATGAAGATGCAATCGACTTTATCAAAGACGATGAGTTACAAGATGCTATGCATTCACTTCAAACGTCATTTGAAAAAGGAAATAGCAAAACGATTGGTCTTATTAACAAATTGCTTTTTCGAAACTTCGGTGAACTTGAATGGGATAAGGACACATGGGATTTCTTGAAATTACAGGCAAATAACGGTGTCTCATTTGCTCACCTGGCATTCTTTTATAAACTCCAACATAACAAGGAAACCCATCTCCAAGCGATAGAACATCTTAAGGCAGCCCTTGCAGACAAGCAGAATGGATATGCTTTCTTATGCGAAGGAATTGCCAGAGAAAGGGGCATTGGAATGCGTCCCAATCTCCGTAGCGCAATGAAACGTTATGAGCAGGCATACATTATGGATATAATGGAAGCTTGTAGTTATATTGGAAAGATGTATTTATATGGGAATTCTGGGATAGAAATTAACAAGCAAAAGGGAATCGAGATTCTTACAAATGGTGCAGAAAGCGAAGATGCCCTTTCATGTCTTGCTTTAGGTGAACTTTACTCCTCAAAAGATAATCAAAGCTATGATAAAGAAAAAGCTATTTATTATCTAAACAAGGCTATTGAGTTGCATCAGTATGAAGCGTGGATTTCGCTTGGAAGACTTTATCAAAACGATATCCACATAGAAAAAAGATACGATAAGGCAAAACATTGTTATCAGGAAGCCATTAAAAGTGGAGTAAAAGATGGCCATGCATATGTTGCTCGTCTAGATTGGAAGCAGGAATACTTCGAAGATGCAGTGTTAGAAGTAAACAAAGGTGTGCGACTGAATAATGTGTTATCAATCTCGACATTAGGAAGTTTCTATGAAGAAGGTATACCTGACGACTCCATCATTCTGCATGAACCAGATTATCAAAAAGCATGGGAGTGTTATCAGAAGGCATTCAATATGGGCGGAAGAATAGAAGACGCAGTATCGATGGCACGTCTATATGTTAAGAAAGAATTTTGTCCAGATGATATTTCATGGGAGACAATCGAAGCCTATCTTGAACAAGGCGCACAAATCCCGATTATTGAAGCCATAGAATTGATGGTTGAAGCATTAAAGCAAAACGGTAAAGAAGTCGATGCTCTCAAATATATAAAGATTGGTGCAGATACAGGCTCGTTGCCTATGATGTATGAATACGGTTCAAGGACACTATCTGCATCGCCAGGTGATGCTTTGTATTATTTGGAAGAATCAGGCAAGAAAGGATATGTGCCGGCAATTGAGCGATTATTAACTTACTATGGTGACAGGCATTTGCATTCAGACATAGAATACGGCAAATGGATGGAAATTGCCCGACAGTACGGAGTGAAAATCTCAATCGATGACTATTGCTCCCATTTATACAATAATTACCGATTTGACGATCTTCTCGATTTTCTCACTAGTAATTATTCTGATGACAACCCGTATAGCCTCTTGTTGATGGCAAAATACTTTGCGCTGCTTCCATTCAACCAGGATAAGATTAGCTGGCTTCTGGAGAAACTGGCTATTCATTATAAAACGCTTGTAACGATAGATCCCATAATATATGAGTATTATGCAGACTTACTCATTAAGTTTGGCACAGAGGAAGAGTATGTTAAATATGCCAATGAAGTTGGCCAAATTGATGACTATAATAACAGAGAAGAGTATTTGATGATAAGACGGTCAATTCGCCTTCAATCCCTCAAAGATTATCAAACAGAAATAAAAGAGAATTTGAAGACAGAGGAGATGAGACGCGAGTGGGTGCAGCGGTTCAATGCTTTAGAACTTATTGCAGAAACATTAAAGAAGAAAGTACTTATCATTGATAATGCTCCGTCTTCTACTGATGTCATTAGAAAATGTTTGGAATTCGAACAATTTGAAGTTGTTGTGCTCAAACAAGAAGATATGACCAGCGAATACGTTAAACAACTCAAAGCTGATTTGATACTCATAAATGTTAATCCTACATCACCAGACGGAGAAAAAACAATTCAATGTTTGCTGGATTTGAATCCATATAATTTGCTGATGATAGACTCATATCAGCAAAAGAAGCATATTGATGAAATAGAAACGCTTCCTGTTCCTATTAATATGGAATATCTTCTTTTAGCCGCTCGCAGAACTATTTTATTTGCAAAGAGACATATCTGGACTTATAATAAAGAGAGGAAGACAGTTATAGTTGTAGATGACAAGGAGACTATCGCTAAAGTCCTATCAATATATCTAATGTCAGATTATAATGTGATATGGCTGGCAGATGGATTAGAAGCTGTAAAATGGGTTATGTCAAAGGGAGCTCCTGACTTAATGATAGTTGATATACGAATGCCAGGAATGCGTGGTGATGATTTTTTGGAGTGGATTAAACAGAACAAGCAGTTTAAGCATATTCCAATAGTGATGTTATCTTCAGAGGATAGCACAGTAGAAAGAACACGTTTATGTGAAATCGGAGCTGAGGACTATATTGTAAAGCCATTTAATCCAATGGAATTAAAGATTAGAATAAAAAAGATTATACCAGTATAAAATGTATGGATACTAATAGACTGAAGCGCTTCGCTACTGAGGCTCGAAATATACTGATACAAGGGGTTTCCCACCGCTTGCAGGCTATTGGTTTTGATGCCAATGGCACTCCTATTGAGGAGCCACAGCTGTTCAGTGGTGGTGCTACATTCATGGGTGATACTGTTTCTACTGACTTCTATGACAAGTGGCAGTCATTGGCTCGTGCCATCCATCAACGGAGCATGAAGGAGGTTGCCGAAGAAGCAGCCTATACATGGTTCAACCGTCTGATGGCTATCCGTATCATGGTGAAGAACAACTTAATCCCACCTGTATTACAGTACGAAAGCGAAGGAGTTTTTGTGCCTTTATTGGTAACAGAAGCTCGTCAGGGGCGTTTGCCTGTCATGCAGGAGGATGAACGCAGGAAACTGATGGCTTTGCTTGATGATGACAGCAAGACAGCTGAGCAGTTCGCTGTTTTAATTGTAGCTTTCTGTCATGCGACTCCTGTCATCAATGCTTGCTTTGGCAGCATCAAGGACTATACGGAATTGTTACTACCAACGAACATCTTGTCTGAGGGAGGCTTCGTTGATCTCATCAATCATACAGATTTCATAGCAGAAGAGGATTATAAGTCACCAGAGCTCATTGGCTGGCTCTACCAGTTCTATATCTCTGAAAAGAAAGACGATTTGTTTGCATCCTTCAAGAAGGGAAAGAAAGCAGAGGCTGAAGATATTCCTGCTGCCACACAGATATTCACGCCCAACTGGATTGTGAAGTACATGGTGCAGAACACCATTGGACGTATTTATCTAGATAACAATCCTTATGAGGAAGATATACAGAAAAACTGGAAATACCTTGTAGAACAGCCAGAGAAAACTCCTAACGATAAGATTCTTCACTATGATGACTTGAAGGAGTTGAAGTTTGGTGACTTGGCTTGTGGGTCTGGCCATATTCTCAATGAGGGCTTTGATATGCTCTATGATCTCTATATTCTTGAAGGTTATAGCCGCAAAGATGCTATCGAAAACATCTTCCATTACAACCTCACAGGTATAGACATTGACACACGTGCCAAACAATTGGCACAGTTTGCATTGCTATTAAAAGCGTGTCAAAAGGATGCCAGCTTTGCAGATGCTCATACAATGCCTCGAGTATTGGATATGCCAAAACCATATCCATACAAAGTCAACTTACATGATACCTTGCCACACTTCTTCCTTGGTGGCAACCAAGAAATGATACAAGAAGTTTGTGATGCAATCGATTTGATGGACCAAGCAAAGAATCTTGGTAGCATTATGAAGTTCAAAATTTCAGAGAGAACACGAAATGCTATTGTTATAAGGATGGAGGAATATGACAAGCAGTCTTCGTCCTCTGACGAATTAGAGCAATTGAAAGACAGAATGCGTATCATACTTGCTTTGACTGATCATTATGCCACCATCTGTATGAATCCTCCATATATGGGCAATGGCAATATGAATTCCGAATTAAAAAACTATTTGGAAATAAACTATAGAGAAGGGAAATACGATTTGATGACGGCTTTTATGATGAAAGCCATTGAAAATACGATATCTTACGGGGTATGGGCTATGATTAATTTGCCTTCATGGATGTTTCTCGCATCATTCCAAGAACTACGTCAAACACTTATAGATACTCAATATATTAAGAGTTTGTTACATCTTGGAAGAGGTGTTTTTGGTTCTGATTTCGGTTCGGTTACATTTACAATACAAAATTGCGAACCTTCAAATAAAGGTTATTATCGCAGATTGTTTAAGGAACACGTTCAAGTTCGATCCATTGAGAAAATAAGAGAGTTATTTCTTGAAAAGGACAAAGGGCTATATCATGCAGATCAACTCAAATTCAAAGAAATCCCAGGAAATCCTATTGGTTATTGGATAAGTCAACCGATTCTGGATGCCTTTACAAGTGATAAAATTAATACTATTGGAATATCTGACGGCCAAAATATAACTGGCAATAATAACAAATATATGCGCTTATTTTGGGAAGTTAGTCATAATAAGTCAGGTAAATATAATAAATGGGTTCCTATGGCCAAGGGTGGAGAATATAGGAAATGGTATGGAAATATCATTGATGTTGTCAATTGGTCTATAGACGCTCAAGACGAATACAGAAAGAACCCAGCAGCGAGGATTCAAAACAGTTATCTTTGGTATCGAAAAGGAATAACTTGGAATCTTGTTTCAAGTCTTGGAACTGGATTCCGTTATTTGCCCGATAATGTGCTATTCAATAAAGCTGCTCCAACTATTGTGTTCAAAAGTGAATATTTGGATAATTTAGAATATGTATTAGGCTATCTGAATACGAAAATTGTCAAGTCTCTTCTCAATTTGATGAATCCAACAATAAACACAAATATTGCAGAGGTATTTGAACTACCACTTCTTATCAGAAATAAAGAAGAAATCGAGAGTATTTCTCATTCCTCAATTGTCATTTCGAAACAAGATTGGGACGCTCACGAAACTTCCTGGGACTTTGAGTCCAATCCCATTGTCGCCTTATGCAACAAATACACGGAAGATGGCTGTGGCGCTAACTCCTATCGTATAGAGAACTTTGTTAAGGACTTCGAGGACGAATGGACAGATAAGTTCAACAAACTACACGATAACGAAGAAGAATTGAACCGCCAGTTTATCGAGATATATGGTTTGCAGGAGGAATTAACTCCTGATATTCCAATGGATGAAATCACCATCTTGCAACAAGGTGAAATCTCTGTTGAAGATGATGAACTGAAATGGCACAGAGACGTTCTGATGATGCAGCTCATCAGTTATGCCGTTGGCTGTATGATGGGACGCTATAGCATTGACAAACTTGGACTAATCCTTGCCAATCAAGGTGATGGCGTAGAGCAATACAACATACTTGTACCAAACAGCCGCTTTGAAGTGGATGATGACGGTATTATACCATTGATGTCAGCCCAGAGCGACTTCGCAGACAATGCGACTGTTCGCTTCAAACAGTGGCTCACCGTCACCTTTGGCGAGGAAATGCTTGTTGAAAATCTGAACTTCATCGAGAAAGCCATTGGTAAGAGTATTGATGACTACTTTGTTAAAGACTTTTGGAAAGACCATAAAAGAATGTACCAGAATCGTCCTATCTACTGGCTATTCAGTAGTAAAAAGGGGGCATTCCAGTGTTTGGCCTATATGCACCGAATGGATGCCTACACCACAGAGCGCATTCGCACAAAGTACCTATTGCCACACATTGAGTGGCTGATGCAGAAACAAAGCGAGTTGGAGGCTAATGCTTCCAACCTCACCAACATCGAGCGCAAACAACTTGACAGCATCATCAAGCAGATTGCCGAGTGCCGCGAATACCACGACAGGCTTCATGTAGTAGCAGACCAGCAAATCGCCTTCGATATCGATGATGGTGTGGTAGTCAACTACGCAAAGTTTGGTGATGTATTATCAAAGATAAAGTAACTAAAAAACGATACGGATATGGCATTTAATCCTACAGAGGCACAATTGAATATCTACGACTTCGTAGAACATGGGACAGGGAACGGTATCATCGATGCTGTAGCCGGTGCTGGTAAGACAACAACCCTCATGGGATGTGTCCAGCACATATCGAATCCTCATGACGCCCTGTTCTGTGCCTTTAATACGAGTATCAGAAAGGAGATTCAGCGAAAGTTCCATGACATGGGTAAAAATGTTGCTGTTAAGACAAACCATGCTTTGGGCCTGCAGATTTTGCGTAGTAAAATGCAGATTGAGCTGAATGATTTTAAGTATCAGCACATCATTGAAGATGAAGGATTCTTTAGATTGATAGAAAACGATATTGATTCTATATTACGTGTAAAAGGTTGCTTATCTGTGTCTTCTATTCGGGATATACAAGAAAAAAGGACTCCTGTAGATTCGATGGACGAGAAGAATCAGTTTAACTACAGTCTGTTTATCCTGAATTGCATCATGAAATTTCTCTTGGAGATTAATGACAAATTCAGACTTACACTATGCGCTGATGATTTCGAATCATATCGTCAGATGACTGACCACTTTGGTATATTCGAGAAAGAACGTAGATACAATTTCCAATTTGCAGAATTGGAACATTATGTGAAAGCGCATAAGATACTACTGAAGGAAGGTAACGCAATGGCTCAGTCGCAAGGAATTATCGACTTTGTGGATATGCTATATCAGCCGCACTTCTTGAATCTACATCCTAACATCCAATATGGCTTCGTCTTTGTGGATGAGTGTCAGGACTTGTCACGAGCTCAGATAGAGATCGTCCAGAAGTACGTAAAGCCAAATGGAAGAGTGCTCGCTGTGGGCGATCCTTATCAGTCGATATATGGTTTTGCCGGAGCCGATTCCCAGTCATTTGAAAGAGTAATGAATACTTTCAATTGCCAGCGGCTATCTCTTACAGACTGTTTCAGATGTCCTGTTAAAGCGATTGACATTGCCAAGACCATTCGTGAAGACATCAAAGGATTCAAGACGGAGGCTGGTGTCGTCACTGTCCTGAAAAGTCATGAAGTTTTGATAAGATTAAAGCCTGGTGATTTGGTGATAGGTAGATTCAGAGATCCTTTACGTGAACTCGCCATGAAGCTTGTGAACAAGAACGTCAAAGTTCACATGCATCCAGACGAGGTGCAGGAATTCATAGGTGACTATAAGGCATACTTTACTCCTGCAGAATTAAGAAGAAAACTCAATGAGGGTATGCTTGAAAATTTCTTCGCCACCATTGAGCAGCGCAATATTAAGCGATTTGAAAGAGATTTTGCAAATGTAGATTCTGCCATTAAGTCTGTCAAGGTGAAAGAAGCAACCAATCTTCTGAGAGAGTCGATAGATTTCTTCAGGTGGAAGTTTATGGATTGGCAGCTTAACACCATAGATAGTATTCTTGTCAGACTTAAGGAAACGCTACAGTATCTTGGCGATGATGCCATTAAGATTTCCACTATCCATCGTGCAAAAGGACTTGAAGAGAAACGTGTGTTTATTCTGGAGTATAACAAGCTTCCTGTCCCAAGATTAAGACCTTGGGAGATAGAACAGGAACGGAATTTACATTATGTGGCAGTAACACGTCCCAAGGAGGAATTGTACTTGTGTCTCGAAAAGAGAGAAGAAGATGAGGTTGACGAGAAGGATGAAAGTGCAGTATCGACAGGAAGTGTGCCGTCTTCTGCATCTTCAATTCCGTTCGCACCAGATTTGGAGATGCCTAATCGTGAATGGAATTTCATCAAGATACTGCCAATTACGGCCATTCAGAAGATTCCGAATAAGTTCTATCAATTCGGAGAAGTCAAAGACACGCCATACGCAGGTGTAAACAAGACTGCTGCTCAGAAAGCAAAGTATTGGGCATTATCAGAGGCATTGGAAGAATCAGAATATAGCATTGAGAATGTTATATGTTCCAATTATCTCGACACGTATGTATTGACTAGTCCTGTTGGTAAACGTATTTACGATGGGCACTTCAAGGCTTCTGGAGCATTCCACTTTACGCCTCGTGAACAATATCCAGATAATGATGTTATAATGCCTTATCTTAATGAGGAAGGCAATTATCCCATCCAATTTGAATATAAACCACAGAACGATGGATTTAGTGCTGCTAATGACTTAATAACGGCAGGATGTAAGGAACTGGATATCTTGAATACAAATATTTATAAGGAAGGTTACAACATGGTATATTGTCTTAAAACTACATCTTCCTATGCATATTTGAAATTGACATTTAACAAACGTGGTATTATAACAACCTTGATGCCATTCTCGACATTAGGCAAGGATGATACCACACTAAGTAGTTTACTTGAAATAGTATCACATCTATGGCAGGGCTAAAAGAAATAAAAGAATTAGGTAAAGCTGGTCAGGCCAATGAGGCATACAGCTTGGCAAGGAGTGACTTAGAACAGGGGCAGCCTTGGGGACAACTCACTACAGGTTGGGCATTGCGCTATCTCATAGAAGATGATGCAAGGAATGGACGCTATGACCAGTTGGTGAGCCATTTGGACGAGTTGATTTCTCTGGATCAAATTCCCCAAAACGAGATTGACAAGATTAATGAAAACATCATATTCTGGATAGGATATTTGGCAAAGAAAAGTCTTACTCCTACGGGATTTGACACTCCTACAAAATTATCGGCACTATTTAATAGGCTAAAAGACAAGTCATTTGCATCAGGAAGAGGATATTCCATGTTACTGGAAGGCTTTATCAGATGTGATGCTTGGCAGGATTTGGTAGATTTCTTTGAGTGGTGGGACTTGGATAAATTGACTCCAGATGATTATAAGCCTGTCCAAATGAATAATGGCAAGAAAATTATGTCCGTTGCCGAGCGTGCTTTCATCGCAAAATCTAAAGCATTGCTCAGACTGAATGATCTTGGGCGCATTGAGGAATTCTTACCTCAAATGGACACGTTGATGAACAACCACCCAGAAATGACCTATCCTGGTTATTTCTATGGAAAACTTTTGCTTTCGTTGGGCAGCACTCCTGAAGATGCCCTAAAAGTAATCGTTCCTTTTGCCAAGAAGAAGTCCACAGAATTCTGGGTATGGCAGTTGTTGAGTGATGTATTTACAGATGATCAAGATAAGCAACTGGCTTGTTTGATTCGGGCTGTGCATTGCAGAACACAGGAGAATTTCCTTGGTAAAGTGAGAATCAAACTGGCAGCTCTTTATATTCAGAGAGACCAGCTCGACTTGGCAAAATTCCAGATAGACAAGGTAACGGAATGTTATCTATCTCAGGGTTGGCATGTTCCATACGAGGTGGATTGCTGGATTCATCAGGATTGGATACAGAAAGTAAAGTCAAGTGCTAAAGCACCAGTTGACTATATGGCTATCACCAACGAGATCCTGGGAGAAAAGACTGAGGAAGCTGTAGCTGTTGTAACATATGTAGATCCAAATAGTCATAAAGCGGCTATGGTTTATGGCTATGAGAAACGTATGTCGCAGAAACTGCGATTTAAAGTGGATACTGGAGCTGTTTTGAAGCTCAACTTCGTAATTGAGTCAAATGGCAAGCAAAGAATCCTGAATGCAGGGAAATGCAAACTTCCGACGGATTTGAACTATGCAAAGAAGATTGAAGGCACTATTAAGAAGAGGAACGACTGGGCTTTCGCTTTTCTGCATTATGGGAACGAAAAGGCTTTTATTTCGCCAAACGTGGTAAGCAAATACAATGTTGGTGATGGAGAATCGGTTAAATGTCTTATTGCCTATGATTTCGATAAGAAAAAGAATTCGTGGAATTGGGTGGTTGTAAGCGTAAACAGGTAAAAGATATAGGATATGGAAGAATTAACATATAATGCAAAGATAGCAGTTGTCAGGGTGTTGAATGAAATTCTTAATGCCGACAACGTGGTACATGAGAATGAGGTACAATACATGAAAGAAGTCGTACAGAACTTCGGATTGTCAGATGAATACAAGAAAGAAGTAGATGCAATGATGACCCTTCAGGCTTTGTCCACCATCAGAGAACTGAGTATTGATCAGAAAGAGGAGGTGGCAAAGATGATGGGTAAGATGATAGTCATTGATAATGACATCAACTATAATGAGGTAAAGCTTTACAACGCTTTCTGTGAATCATGCAATATTGAAAAGGATTTCAATGTGGATGAGTACTCAGATGTTACGCTGAGTGGCCCATTTGTGAATCCAGAAGATTTAATGAACTTGTAAATCACGCAATATGAAATACGACGTTTTTATATCTTGCAAAAGTGAGGACTATAATATTGGAAGACAAGTATACGAATTCCTGACTAATTATCGTAGACTTGACCTTCATGTCTTTATGGCAGATAAAGAATTGAGGAAGCGAGGCAATGCAGACTACGGTAAAGTTATCGATGAAGCTCTTGACTCCTCTACTCATCTTGTCATTGTTTCCTCAAATGCCGACTATTTGAAAGAAGAAACTTCGTCGTATGTTTATGAAGAGTGGCACACCTTCGTCGAAGAGATTCGAAGTGGCAGAAAGAAGGGCAATATCATGACCATCTTTACAGACAGTGTAGATTTGAAAGATGTACCTATTGCTATAAGGAATCGACAGTCTTTCCCCTTTACGGAGTATAGTTCTATTGTTGATTATTTGACAGTTGATGAAAGCTCGTCACCAGAAAGCACCGAGTTTAAGCGTCAGCTAAATAACCAACAGTATGATGATGAATCAGAAATAATAGACTTGGATTACGAAGATGCTCTTGCCTTTTTGGAGAGTGGGGAACTGCAAGACGCGATGTCTTCTCTTCAGGTTTCTTATGAAAACGGCAATAGCGAAACAATAGGTGTCTTCAACAAAATACTATTTAAGAACTTTGGAAATATCGATTGGAATGATGAAACATGGGATTTCTTGAAGATGCAAGCAGAAGATGGGAAATCTTTTGCACTTCTGGCATTTTTCTATAAATTGCAACATATCAAAGAAAAAAATCCGGAGGCTTGGAAGCATCTGAAGTTAGCAAGGCGTGATCAAAGAAATGGCTATGCAATCCTATGTGAAGGCATCGCTTGTGCAAAAGGTATCGGTACTGCACCAAATTTGAAGATAGCAACAAATCGATTCAAGATGGCTTTAAAAATGGGCATTTGGGAATCATCAAGCTATCTCGCAGAAATGTATCTTAGCGGCCATTCTGGAGAGAAAGTTGATAAGGAGAAGGCTATCGAAGTTTTATCTGAAGGCCAAAAGCATGACGATGCCAGGTCTTGGTACGTGTTAGGGGCAATTTATGAAGAAAAAGCGTATTTAAAAGAAAACTGGGAGAAGGCTGTCGAATTGTTCAAGAAAGCCGTGGAACTTCATTTGTATGAGGCATGGATAAATCTTGGTAATTTGTATAATTACAACCGTTTCTCAGATGACTATAAAGACGAAGCCTTGAGTTGCTATTTGGAAGCCTTGAAAAATGGCAATAAAGATGCCCATGCTTATATCGCTAAGCAATATTGGGAAAAAGACAGGCAGGAGGATGCCATTCTTGAAGCGTTAAAAGGTGAAAAGGTTGGTAACGTGTTATCTATTTCCACCTTGGGAAATTTTTATGAGGAAGGACTGCAAAAGGAAGGACAATGGATAAGAGAGAGCAATCCTGACTACCCTAAAGCATGGGAATATTATCGTAAAGCCTTCCAGCTGGGAGGACACATAGAAGATGCCATCTCTATGGCTCGTCTTTATGTTAAGAAGGAATATGTTCCTGAAGGGATCTCATGGGAAACTATACAAGGTTATCTGGAGGAAGGATCAAAAGTTCCCATCATGGAGGCTCTGGAATTGATGATAGAAGCCCTGCAAAAAAACGGCAAAGAAGAAGAGGTCGTCAAATACCTAAAAATCGGAGCTGAGAGTGGTTCACTATCTATGAAACATGAGTATGGAATTCGTTTGCTCTCTACTGATAATGGTACTGCCCTAAAACTCATAGAAGAAGCCGGTGAGAACAAATACCAGCCATCTGTTGAGTGGCTAATAGACTATTATAAAAAGCCACAGTCTTATTCCAAGAAAGATTATGGGAAGTGGATGGAGATAGGTGCTGATATGGGAATAGAGGTCTCACCAGAAGACTACATTCCTTATCTTGTTGAAAGCAACCTAGAGAAAGCAAAGGACTATTTGTTAAAAAAATACGCTGGTACCGAAGTGGAATATTTAATATGGATCTACAAATACTATATTACGCTTGGTATTGATAAGCAATGGCTCCTTTGTGAGTTTAAATCCAATTACACAAAAAGTAAAGGGAAATTATCTATGATATGCGACCCCTTTGCGATTTTCCTCCTGCGGAATGGATTTACAAATGAATTTGAAGAGTTTTACAATGACATTTCTTCAATAAATCCAGATGAAGGCCGTTATTATTCGCTTATGAAAGAAGTCTTTGAAACAGATGAACTAAAAAAGGATCTCGCAATAAAGATAAAGGATCTCAGTAGGGATGAGTCTGTTCTCAATAATATAAGAGGGAAAAGTCGTATTCTTTTACTCGACTATCTGTCAAGAAAAAACAATTCAAAAATTCTGATAGCAGACGATGTGATGTCGAATGTACTACTATTAAAAATATTGTTCACCAATGAAGGGTATAAAGTATGTACCGCTAATTCGGGTATGTCTTGTATAGAAGTAGCGCACAAGGAAAAACCGGATATAATACTGCTTGATGTGACGATGCCAGATATTAATGGATTTGACGCTGCTGCAAAACTAAAAAGCACCCCCGCAACAAAGAATATTCCCATAATCTTTCTTACTGCTCTCAACTCTCCAGAGGATTTGGTTCATGGTTATCAAGTTGGTGCCGCGGACTTTATAACAAAGCCATTCACCAAAGAAGAACTTTTTTGTAGAACAACTCATCAGCTTATACTTAGCAAACTTACGCAACTGGTATCTGAAGACATTAATAACGTCAAGACTGGCGAGAAGGTTTTAATAGTTGATGATGTCATGAGCAATGTCCTACTCGCAAAAATCCTATTTACGAATGAAGGGTATAAAGTATGTACCGCTAATTCGGGTATGTCTTGTATAGAAGTAGCGCACAAGGAAAAACCGGATATAATACTGCTTGATGTGATGATGCCAGATATTAATGGATTTGATGCTGCAACATTATTAAAGAATGATCCTGAAACTTGGGATATTCCTATTTTGTTTTTGACAGCATTAAATACTCCTATTGACTTATTTCACGGTTTTCAAGTTGGGGCATCAGACTTCCTGACTAAGCCTTTTAATAAAGAAGAATTGGTTATGCGAGTAATGAGAATTCTGGCAGTTAATAATGTGATTTCAAGATTTTTAAGCTTATAAACGATAAAAGTAACATGAACGGAACACAAGATAAGATTTACCAGTATTTTGAGCGTGACCCACAATTGCGCGTACTCTTTATTTTCAACAATGACTTCATTGCTGATGAATTGGCCAATAGCCAATGGACAGATGGCTATGAATATGTTGATTTCAAAGGTGATTGGTTTACAACCAAGTATAAACTGGACAATGAGTGGAAGGATAAGAGAATTGTCTTGATGATGCATCAGGTTTCACCTTTGCAGCAAAAGTCGCTACAAGCATCGTTCCCACTGATGGATGTGCTGACAGCCAACATGGAATATCTTAGTCAGGACTATGCAGCATTCATGCAGCAGAACGGGCTTCCAGAGACAGATCGTCAGCTGGTGAAATTCGTAGAGCGGAATATACAAGCCCTGCAAGCCGAGAAGATGCACAAGCTATTCGCACCTTACTATGCTGACCATAGTATCACGACGGATAAGTTGGTACGTGGTTTTATCAGCAGCTTCATGGGGCAACAGAGAATTCTCGATTGGGATGCCATTATTGTAAGGCTGCTCCTACAAGGTCGTAAGAGTGAACATCAGAAGCAGACGGACTTCTTTGTGAAACTTCGTAGCAGCAAAGATACAAAAGAAACACTGAATGGACGGTTGAAAGACATCTTTGGTACTGGCTTTGATGACAGTACGATGGATAAGGTGGGCAATATCGTCAAGATACTGAAATACAATGCCATCACTCAAAACCTTGCACCTGTTGCTGCCGATAGCTACAAGCAATTCCGTATCAATGACTCATTGGCTCTACAGCAAATGAACCGCATATTGGAGCTGGCGATGAGCAACGAGAAGTCGGCACAGGGCATACAGGAGCTGTTTGACGAGCTGGGTGCAGACATCCGTGATGAAAATATTATCGAATGGTATGGCACAGAGGCTAACTACTACTCCCTACCCCCACGACTCTGTGAGCCTATTGTCAAGACCCTACTCGGAAGTAAGGCAGAGTCAGAGCCGGAATTGGTTATTAACCGTGTGGAGGACTTACTGATAAAGCACAATGATCACGGTGAGATGGCTATGATGATGGACTATACGCTATTGGTGGCCAGACTGTATAAGACTATGCAAAGTGCAGGTTCGATGACACTGAACAAGCCAGATGAGTATGTAGAGGAATATGTCAATAAGTATTTCATGATTGACCAACTCTACAGACAGGCGAATGAGTGTTACTTCAAACTTGATCCATCATCTGATGTGTTTGCAACAGCGCAGCAGGCAAAGCATCTGCTCGATTTGAACTATGCTAAGTTTGCCAACCGCATGAACCTGGAGTGGACGCGTTGTCTGAAGGATACTGGTGGCATGTCGGAGATACATTATCTGAGACAGCACGATTTCTACGAAGAGAAAGTCAAGCCTATTCAGAAGAAGGTGGTGGTGATAGTTAGCGATGCGTTGCGTTATGAGGTGGCGCAGGAACTGATTGGCGAGCTGGCTAAGTCGCGACATGTAGCCACTATCAAACCAGCTATAGCCATGCTGCCTACTGAGACAAAATATTGTAAACCTTCGCTATTGCCATATCATTCCTTAAAACTCTACGGTTCAGGGGATAAGCAAGATATGTCTGTTGATGACAGGATATTGGATTCAACGGAGAAACGATCAGAACATCTACAACGGTATCGCGATGGTGCTATCTGCGTTCAGTATGATGAAGTGGCAAAGTATAACGTTGACAAGAACCGCGAGATTTTCAAGCATTCCCTGGTATACATCTTCCATGATGTGATAGACCATGACGGACATGATGGAACAGCAAAACAGGTGATGGAGAGTTGTCGTCAGGCCATAAAGGATCTTGCTACGATGATTCCCAAGATTCATGCATCATACAATGTGACGGAGCTGTTCGTGACCAGTGATCATGGATTCCTGTTTAATGATATCGAGTTTGCAGAGAAGGATAAGCATAAGGTGGAGGAAGAAACCTTGGAGAAGAGTTCTCGTTATTATCTGACATACTCTGATAAAGAGGTGAAAGACGTTATGAAGTTCCCATTGGGTGAAGTGTCAGCAATGGAGAATAACAAGGATGTGTATGTGGCAGTTCCACAGGGAACCAATCGTTTGGCAGCTCCATCGGGTGGCTATATGTTTACACATGGCGGTGCTGCCTTACAGGAAATCGTCATTCCAATCATCAACAGCCGACAAGAACGCGAAGACAATAAGCAGCCTGTGGGTGTGATGATACTTGACAGAAAGCTTTCTATCCAGGCATCAAGACTAAGATTTAAACTATTGCAGACCGATGCCGTATCGATGGACATGAAGGAGCGTGTTGTCAGGGTGGCTCTCTATCACAATGACGAAGCCGTAACACCTATCAAGGATGTGGTACTCGACAAGACGGCAGCCTCGCTTGACGACCGTAAGATACAGGTTGACCTGACGTTGAATAAGAATGTCGATGCTAAGGTGTTGCAACTGAAGATATTTGACTCGACTGATGAAAAATTCCTGAATCCAATATTCAAGGAGAATGTAACAAATAACACTTTAATAGGAAACGATTTTGACTTCTAAAGATATGGAACTACAGCAGAAAGTAATGGATGCCTTTACAGGCAAAGTGGTAAGAAAGGACTTGGCTTTCTTGGTAAAGGGCGGCCTGCCAGTACCGACATACGTGTTGGAGTATCTGCTTGGACAGTATTGTGCCAGTGATGACGAAGTGGTTATCAATGAAGGACTGGAGAAAGTCAAGGAGATTATCAAGAACAACTATGTTCACCGTGCAGATGCCGAAACGGTGAAAGGTACCATACGAGAAAAGGGACAGCATCGAGTAATTGACAAAGTTACCGTCGTTCTGAATGAACGGAGCGACGAGTATAATGCGACCTTCTCTAATCTCGGACTATCAGGAGTTCCCATTGGTACGGAATATGTACGCAAGAATCCGAAACTGTTGTCAGGTAATGGCGTTTGGTGTATTGTTACCATTGGTTATATCTCAGGCGAGGATGTGAAGATGCGCTGGGAAATCAAGACTCTAAAGCCCATTCAGATTTCGAATATCGACCTAGAGGAATATATCGACGAGCGTAAGAATTTCACGACTGAGGAGTGGCTGGATTTCCTAATGCATACCGTCGGCCTGAATCCAGAGCCGATGAACAGAAGGGAAAAGTTTATCACGTTGGCTCGACTATTGCCACACGTGGAGAACAACTTCAACTTTATGGAACTTGGACCGAAGGGTACAGGTAAGAGCCACGTATTCCAGGAACTGTCACCATATGGTGTTTTGGTCAGCGGTGGTGACGTAACTTCAGCACGTTTATTTGTGAAGATGTCTGGTAATAAGGAGTTGCTTGGATTGGTTGGCTATTGGGATGTTGTGGCATGGGATGAGTTTGAGCAGCAGAAAGGCCGTGCCGTAGAGCCGACTCTGATTGACATCATGCAGAACTATCTGGCCAACAAGTCGTTCAACCGTGGCAAGGCGACCCATGAGGCATCGGCTTCGATGTCGTTTGTGGGTAACACCAAGCATACAGTGCCATATATGCTGAAAAACTGTCATCTGTTTGAGAGCATTCCAACGGCTTTTGTAAAGGGTGCATTCCTTGACCGTATTCATCTGTATAATCCCGGATGGGAGATTAAGATGCTGAAAAAAGACAGTTTCTCAAAGGGGTATGGACTGATTACAGACTATATAGCTGCTGTGCTTCATGCGATGAGGAATACGGACTTGACAGGACTGTTGAAAGACTATGCTAAATTCGATGGATCGCTATCAGAGCGTGACCATCTGGCTATTCGCAAAACCTTTTCAGGTATGGTTAAGTTGCTCTATCCAGATCAGAATTTTACGGATGAAGAGGCATACGAATTGATTGAGTTTGCTGCAGAGTGCCGTAAGCGAGTGAAGGACCAGTTGTATGTTGTCGATGAAACCTTCACGGCAGAGCCAGCAAAGTTCGAGTACATCAATTTGAAGACTGGCGAGAAACATCAGGTGAAGACATTGGAACAAATTGAGAACGACTTTATTCCAGCTCATGAACAGACGTTGCCTGATGATGAGACAGCTGAGTTACCGGATTCTACTATAGGAAATGGCTCTTCGGAGTCAGAGAGAACTGCTTCGGAAGGGGAAACGGATATGCCATCTTCACAGCCAAAGAGGAAGCAACTGGCATCGAAGTTTATTGAAGTAAGAGCGAACCAGTCGAATGTGTCGTATAAGCGATTATTTGGTGACTATCTTGAAACTGCGTCGCATATCATCATTACTGACCCATATATTCGTGCACCGTTCCAAATAGATAACCTAGTGGAGTTCATTCAGACTGCTCGTGAATGCTGCACGAATAATGAGGAATTGAACATCGAGGTTCATACTTTGAATGACGAAGAGAAGATTCCAGAAATGATTGACACATTCGACGAACTGAAAGATGAACTGGCAGCGGTTGGCATAGAGTTCAGTTATTTCTTCGATGCAGATCATGACAGGAATATTGTCCTTGACAATGGATGGAAGATAACATTATCACGTGGTCTTGACATTTTTGAGAAGTTCGGAAGGTTCTCGTTAGGTAGCGTTCGTCAGACAAATCGTCGCTGCAGGGCGTTCTCTGCAACATTTGTACAAGAATAAGTCAGTATGAAGTATCGTCTGTTAGTACCAATAGCATTAGTTCTGCTCATCTTTGTATGTGCATGTTCTAATCGTAGTAAGCCAGAAGCGGGTATCGTTGGGGATGATACTGTGATGGCTGATTCATCTTTCATGGCTGATTCTATCGACCGACCTCCATTCCCTGAGCATGGAATGGAACCACCAGAAATGAATGGCAGACCATCACATCAATCTCACATGGAGCCACCACCTCCGCCACCCCAGGGGAAAGGCCGCCCTCCCCACAAACCGGATAATATGCGTGGTTTTGACCCTGCATCAGAAGATGACATGGAGGACAATGGTATGAGTCGCTACATGGAGAATAACGATGAAGAAGGGTGGAACTAATAATAATTCTGAGAAGTATGAACCAATTAAATTAAAAATATAATATGAATCAGTGGACTATAATCAGAATATTCGTAAGTAGCACTTTCAAAGATATGGATGTAGAACGTGATGCTTTACGTAATCTCGTTGTACCAAGACTTAATGACCATTTTGTTGGTTTGCGCGTTAATATTCAATTAGTTGACTTACGGCACTCTGTGGAAACTGATTCGCAATTATCAATAGAGGAAAGGGAAAACAGAGTGTATGACATTTGTATGGACGAAATCAATTCCTGTAAGCCTTTCTTCCTTGGATTAGTTGGACACCGCTATGGATGGATTCCTAATGCCATGGGATCGTATGCAAAAGTTCAGATTCCAAAGGATTTTCCCATAAAGGAGGAAGAAATCAGCGTTACCATTAGTGAATTTTTACATGCTCTAAATAATCAAGTATTGGCAGGCCAAACTCTAATTTTGATGAGGGACGAAAAGTCATATGTAGGACTGCCGTCTACGGAAGTTAAAGACTATGTTGATGAAGGTAAAAATGGCAAACTTATAACTGCATTTCGGAATTATCTGGCAGGACATCAAGACATTTTTCCTGTCGAGGAGCCTTATACTCTTAATTTAGCAGACACAGGGGGTAAGAGCATCGAGCAATGGAGTAAGGATGTGTATTTAAAGTTAGAAGCCCTTATCAATAAACATATAGGAGATTCGGAAGTATTAGCAGAAGAAAGTTTTATTAAAGCCCAAAAATCCTTTATAAACCGTCATGTTAATGCCTTTAAGGGCAGAGAGGATGTTATCGAAGAGTGTATATTAGCTCTTGATGAAAGAAAATCTCTATATATTTATCAGACTGAGCACGGATTAGGCCAAACAGCACTACTATGCAAACTATATGAAAGGCTGAACGAGAATAAAAATTGTTTCTGCTTATTTAATTCTTATGAGACATCGCCAGAAGCACGCCACTACAATAATGTTTTCTATTATTGGAATATCCAGATGCTAAGATTCCTAGGGCAAAGCACAGAATATCTAAGCGCTATTAGGTATAACACCTTAAGGCTTTATGAGGAGTTTTGTAAACTCTGCTATGCTATCTATGAACAAAAGAATGTGATTGTTGTCGTTTTCCAAGACAATCCTCAAGGCATGGATGATTACTATAAAATTCGGCAAGGATTTAATATGTATGTTCAAACCATTTCTGTCGAAAACGATGAATCTGCAAAAACCCTTGGACCGTATATCCTTGGTAGATTAAAAGAAAAAGACTTTAATCTTATTGCAAAAAATCAGCGTAGAAGTATTATATCACATCTTCAGTCAAAAAAGAATTCATATAATGTAAAATGGTTGTCTATGGCTATAAACATACTAAATAGCCTAAACAAATTGGATTATCAAGAAATAAGAAAAACAGAAAGCAGGGAAGATAAGGAGAAGAATATCGATCAATACCTAAAGAGTGTTATCGACGACATGCCTGATACCTTTGAAGATTTAAGTATTTTCTGGGTAACAAGGCTACAACATGTGTTAGGAAAAGAGTTCGTGTCCACCTACATTGGTTTGTTAGGTGTAAGCCAAGGACTTACTGCTGAGGATTTGGCTCAGATAACTAAGAGAAATTATGATTGGTGTGTTTATTTCAAGCACCTGTTAGGGAACAGTGTGATTAAAGAAGATGAAAACGGTTACTATACTCTTCCAAAAAATATTGCTTTGAAACTAATAAAGGGATGGGTAGATGACCATAGACATCAACTCTATCATATGCTTAATGATTACATTAAGCAATTACCCACTACCTCTCCAACATATCAAAAAAACATTTTCACTACTGCAATGGGAATGGAAGACTATGAGACATGTCTTTCCTTTATTTCGACAGCAGAAAATTTCTATCATGATATAAGCGAATCGCCTTCAATGATGGCATACTACAGCAAATCGATACTCAATGAGGACGATTATTTCATTATGGTGAAAAGAATGATAGAAATGGCACCAATAGAATATAATGCCTTTCACGGTCTGAACCAGTGGTGTAATATAGTAAATAGGAGAGACAACTATAAACTGTATTTACGGACAGCCCAACTTATGATTGACAAGTTGGAAAAAGCAGAATCAGAAGGACTCTTAGATGCTTCAACTACTTTAGCTCTGGTAGAGATTTATTACAATTGTGGTATGGCTTATGTCGAATTGCCTGATGGTGAAGAACAATGGGGTTATTTTAATGAAAAACAGTTAAGACACTGTTTTTCTCATTTCAATGAGTCGATAGATTGGAATGCAAGACTAATGTCAAGCTTATTTGATAGATATGAAGGTTTCGCTGATACACGTGAAAGATGGAAATTCATTCAGGATATTTTTATACCGCTTGAAAAAGCCACAATTGATTATGACACAAGAAGTTCTTTTCGCTCATACGTATGGTTCCTGCGAGATTCCGCAATTTTGTCTGTCAAATTTGGGAAAGAAGAAGATGCCTTGAATTATGCTACAAAAGCTTTATCTGTTTCAAGGGAATTGAAGGATAGACAAATGGATAAGCCTGATAAAGGCGTTGACAGTGATGACTTCATAAACGAGTGGGTACTATGTATCTGGCACGTATATCGGATTTTGTCACAAAACAGAAACCAAACCATAGAAGAATTAAATGTGTTTGTCAATAATGCTATCAATGAAATGAAGATACATATTGGGAGACGTTTCTGCGACAAAAAATACTCTGTAATTTACTCACAGTTAATTTGTGAACACGTCATACGTCTATGTCAGGAAAATGCAGATTTAGCCATGCAGATGACAGACGACTTATTGGATTTGATTATATTTGAGGAAACGCCAGACGATTTTCTAAATGCAGAAGTAAGTCAAAAGAATATTTCCTTCATAACCAGAGTCAGCGTTTTCATGCAACTCAATAAACATATATTTTATTCTGATATATCATTAGCATGGGCTCTAACATCACGGTATTATATAAGTAGTGTTGCCCCCTATAAGTTGAATAGCAGATATGCAATTTTCGATGATGAAATAGATACAGTCATGAAACTGGCCAATTCGCGACAAGATGATATTTGGGACAGACAGTTGGATCCAAACTTTGTCTTGCTGACTGCAATTTATGTAAATCTTTTGAAAGGGTACCATGAAAACTTCCCTGACAAGTATCGTTTCTTAAAATTGTTTGACGATTATCGTTCTGTGATGAAAAAGGCAATCTCTCATTATCGTTATTTCGATTACGTCCAATTGCAGAATGTGGAACAACTTTATGATAAATTTGTAAATGCCATAGCAAAGCGTAGGACATTCCAAAAAGAGGAATTGGAAAAATTGATAAAAGAAAAGGCATATGATGTGATTATTCAGAATTTATGCGGAATGAATAATGGGAGCAAAGAGGAGTTCTTTTATTTGGGCTTGGCATATCTTCGTAAACACCTCTATAAGGACTCTTTAGAGTTGTACAAAACTTTGTTGGGGATTGGTAACTTCCCGGAAAAATTCTTTATTTCATGCAAGGTTAATTTCCTCTTTGCATTATTAGTATCAGGTCAACGGGATACTTTTGACAATATGTATAAAGAACTGAACAAAAAAGAACAAGAGGATCGGGATGTTAAGTTATTGTATTCCGTTTATATGGATAGTTTGAACACCTACGAAGGGAAAATAGACTTGCCTGAGCCTTATGGATTTATGTTATGACCTATTAACAACCAATGAAGGGAAATAATTATAAACGATGAACAATTAAGATAAAGTTGGTAAATAAGATATGGGAGTTAGACTAAATAAAGTATTAAACGAACTGAATATTGGACTTCAGACAGCAGTAGACTTTCTGAAAGCTCATAAGGAATTGGGAGATATTAAGGACGATGCGAGTCCTAATACAAAAATATGGGATAGCCAATACGAGGCACTTGTCAAAGAGTTTAGCCGAAAAGAAGAGGAAAAACGTATGAACACATTTTTCCTTCAGCCGAAAAAGTATAAAGCGGGGCCAAGATATGCTCATCTGGCAAAGGAACCTATACTAGATATAAAACCCTTAGGCAAAATAGATCTTGATAAGCTCGAGAAGAAAGAAGATTCAAAGTCCAAACAGGAAGTCAATCCTGTAAATGAAATAGATCTTGACAGTCCTGGTTCCAAGAATCGGGCAGATGGGAAAATAAATATTTCTGAATCAACAGCGTTTGAATATAAGACAGATTCCGAGATTATAAGATCAGACAAAAGCAATGTAGCGAACAACAACGCGGTATCAAGTTTAAATAATAAACATGATGTGTTTGTCAGCTATTCTAGGGTTGATACTAACAGAGTTCAAGCTATTGTGGAAGAGATTGAGAGAAAAGGATACAAGGTTTGGATCGATAAAAAAGGAATTGATAGCGGTGATGAATTCAAAACGACAATAGTTAAGGCTATAAGAAACTCGGAAGCTTTTCTTTTCTTTTCATCAAGAGGTGCAAATGAGTCAACCTGGACTATGAAAGAAGTTAATACGGCTGTACACTTCAAAAAAGTAATTATTCCTGTAAAACTTGATAATACAGAATACGACGATTCTATTCTTTTGGAACTTGTTGGGCTTGATTATGTCGACTTTACTGATGGTACTCAACATTCTTATGCTATAAGCAAACTTATTGCTGCACTGAAAAAAAGGATTCCCAATCCTGTCAAATCTACAAAGTCATAAGTATGAGAAAAACAGTTATGTGATATGAATAGAGACGATAATAAGGAGATATGGATTTTTCTTTCGCATTCTAATAAGGATTTTGCGAAAGTGAGATTAATCAGGAACTATCTTGAAGAGCGCTCCTGTAGGCCACTTATGTTTTATTTGAAGTGTCTTTCTAATGATGAGGAAATTAATGATTTGATAAAACGTGAGATAGACTGTAGAACCAGGTTTATTATTTGTGACAGCGAAAATTCACAGGCATCGAAATGGGTTCAATCAGAAGTCAAATATATCAAGTCACAACAACGTTCTTATGAGACCATAAATTTAAGTAAGAGTGAAGAAGATATTAAGGCGCAACTTGACAATCTCATCAAAAGTACGCAAATCTTCCTTTCCTATGGCAGGAGTGATTTTGAACTGGTAAATACCATTTACTCGCACATAGTAAAGTATGATCTTAGGTGTTTCTTCGATGCTTATAGTATTGAATCGGGTGGCAACTATATTCAGGACGTTCATAATTCCATAGATTTAGCAAAAGATTTCGGATTTGTAGTGCTCTTTGCTAGCAAGAATTCACTTTCTTCCAATTATGTCATTGCCGAACTGCAATACGCTGTGGCAAAAGGAGCAAAAATGTTAGTATTATTACTGGATAAGTTCGCTAAAAATCATTATAAAGAGTTCTTCCCGCAAGCTCAGAATATTCCAATAGATGACTTGGTGGACAGAGATCAAATATCGATTAAAGTTCGAGATTTAACAATAGCCAATACCAAGGAAGAACTTGTTGAATTGGCAATTGAAAAAATTGTGGATCGTGCATTTGCACCTTGGACGACTTATACGATGGCTAAAAATCTGTTGGAAGGTATCGATTGTCCCAAAGACGAGGATGAAGCCAACAGACTATTCGGTATCGCATTTAGGAAGTCAGACGCTCTTGATATGATTGGTTATCCAGGCGGTACATTATTTGTTGCTCGCTGCATGGCTAATGGATACGGGACAAAAAAAGACCTTGATGGTGCACTTGGCTACTATCAAGACTATATAAGGACTTGCGGAAGCAATGACAATATAGACAAAGAGATAGCGAAAATAAAGCGAGAATTGGGTGAAATAGAATAAAACTAAAGAGGTCTTCGTGTGGCCGAAGGCCATATGAAGAACTTGTTGTACGGCGTTCGGGCATGAATCTATGGGGAATAACCTCGGTTTAGACCTTGGCCATGCATCGTCAGAAAAGGAATAAATC
>Ga0310786_10001448_pt1 | contig 38293 bp, 29 predicted proteins | sample AusTroGonzalo_MG_FD_203881 | JGI IMG/M metagenome (GOLD analysis project Ga0310786, IMG submission 203881) | Bovine rumen microbial communities from tropical cattle in Woodstock, Queensland, Australia - Gonzalo_03 (v2) (version 2) | ecosystem: Host-associated > Mammals > Digestive system >... | reverse complement strand
TAAGTGGGCAATTATAAGGATGAACCCAAAAATTTGCACTATCTTTGTAGCTTAATATTAGGTACTAAGGTACCTTGATTATAGGTTTTAAAGAAAAAGATATGGGTAAAATCATAGCATTAGCCAATCAAAAAGGTGGTGTGGGAAAGACCACTACCACCATCAACCTGGCCGCATCGCTCGCCACCTTAGAGAAAAAGGTGCTGGTGGTAGATGCCGATCCACAGGCAAATGCCTCGTCGGGACTGGGCGTGAACTTCAAGGAAGTGACATGCTCTATCTACGAGTGCTTAGTGGACAACGCCAACGTGAGAGAGGCCATACACGACACAGAAATCGAGACACTGAAAGTGATTCCCTCACACGTCAACCTGGTGGGAGCCGAGATAGAATTGCTCAACATGAAAGGACGGGAGAAAATAATGCGCAATGTGCTGGCCCCTCTCAAAGAAGACTTTGACTACATCCTCATAGACTGCTCACCCTCATTGGGACTCATCACGGTGAACTGCCTCACCGCTGCCAACTCGGTCATCATACCCGTGCAGGCAGAATACTTTGCCCTGGAAGGCATCAGCAAATTGCTGAATACGATAAAAATCATAAAGTCGAGACTCAATCAGACCTTGGAGATAGAAGGATTCCTACTCACCATGTACGACTCGCGCCTACGTCAGGCCAACCAGATATACGATGAGGTGAAACGCCATTTCCAGGAACTGGTGTTCGATACAATCATTCAACGCAACGTGAAACTGAGCGAGGCTCCCAGCTACGGAATGCCCGCCATACTCTACGATGCAGATTCAAACGGTGCCAAGAACTACTTAGCTTTGGCCAAGGAACTAATCAACCGTAACGAACGAAAGGAGTAAGGAACTATGGCGAAACAACAGAGGAATGCCTTGGGAAGAGGACTGGATGCCCTACTCGACATGGACAACGTGCAGACCGAAGGCTCATCGTCCATCAACGAGATAGAGCTGAGCAAGATAAAGGTGAACCCCAACCAGCCGCGCCGGGAATTTGACCCTGTAGCCCTGCAGGAACTGGCCGACTCGATCAAGGAGATAGGCATCATACAGCCCATCACCCTGCGCCAAGTGTCGGACGACGAGTACCAGATCATAGCCGGCGAACGACGCTTCCGTGCCTCGCTGATGGCCGGCTTGACCACCATTCCCGCCTACATACGCACGGCCGATGACGAGAATGTGATGGAGATGGCCCTGATAGAGAATATACAGCGCGAAGACCTGAACTCGGTGGAGATAGCCCTGGCCTACCAGCACCTGTTGGACCAGTATGGGCTGACACAGGAACGACTGAGCGAGCGCGTGGGCAAGAAACGCGCCACGATAGCCAACTACCTGCGCCTGCTGAAACTCCCCGCCCCCATACAGCTGGGACTGCAGAACAAAGAGATAGACATGGGACACGCCCGAGCACTGCTAGCCTTGGACGACCCCAAACTGCAGATGAAGTTCTATGATGACATACTTACCAAGCACTACTCTGTGCGAAAGGTGGAGGAACTGGTGAAAGAACTACAGGCCGGCGGAGGAACAGGCGACAAGCAGAAAGCCCGTACGCCAGAGGTGTTTAACCTGCTGCGCCAACAACTCTCCAACTTTTTCCACACCAAGGTGCAACTCACCTGCTCAGACAAGGGAAAGGGCAAGATAACCATCCCCTTCAGCAACGAGGAAGAGTTGGAACGCATCATGGTACTATTTGATGAGATGAAGAAGGGATGAGCGGAATAAGGCTAACATACAGGTGGCTACTGGTGCTGGTTCTCTGCCTGGCCGAAGGATGGACGCTGACAGCCTATGGACAGGACATACCCAGAGCAGAACGCCGCCGACGCTTAGGACCACAGAGCGACAGCCTCTTAGTGACCATGCCCGAAGACCTGACCCTGAGTGCCAAAGCGATGGAAGACAGCCTGAAACAGGCCACCACCCTGAAGAGCAACGTATGGATACCCAATCCGACGAAAGCCACCTGGATGGCCCTGGTGATACCGGGAGGCGGACAGATATACAACCGCAAGTACTGGAAACTGCCCATCTTCTACGGCGGATTTGTGGGCTGTGCCTACGCCTTGGGATGGAACAACCGTATGTACAAGGACTATGCCGATGCCTACAAGGATGCCGTGAACAACAACTGGGACGCTACGAGTGTGACGGACCTGTTGCCCGCCAGCTACCTGAAACGCACGTCGAAGTCGCAGATCACCGAGACGCTGCGCAAACGCAAGGACATGTACCGCCGCTACCGCGACATAAGCATCTTTGCCTTCATAGGAGTGTACGCCCTGTCGGTGATAGATGCCTACGTGGATGCGGAACTGTCGAACTTCGACATATCGCCCGACCTGAGCATGAGAGTGGAGCCAGTGATATTCAACAACGGCACGGGCCTGAAGTCGAAGCAGGGGGTAGGCGTGCAGTGCAGCATTACATTCTGATACTATAAAAATACACTATATGAGAGTTAAAACAATCATCCAGACCCTGATAATAGGCTGTTTCCTAACAGGCAGCCTGACGGCTCATGCCCAGGAGGAACAAGACCTGCCATTGGGTATCACCTATCCGCTCGACAGCCTGTTGGCCGACTGGCAAGTGAAGAACTTCATAGGTCCTGCCACCAATTGCGACATGGAGAACATCAACCCCCAAGTGAGCGACTCTGTAATCATAGACCGCCTGCAGCGCATGCCTACTGTGATGGAAATGCCTTTCAACGAGGTGGTGCGCAAATATATAGACCTCTATACGGGTAACCTACGCGAGCGCGTGGCCTATATGGTGAGTGCAGCCAACTTCTACATGCCCATCTTCGAGGAAGCCCTGGAAGCCTACGGCCTGCCAATAGAGCTGAAGTACCTGCCCATCATAGAATCTGCCCTGGATCCCAACGCCACCTCACGTGCAGGTGCAGCCGGTTTGTGGCAGTTTATGGTAGGCACAGGCAAGCTCTATGGGCTGGAGAACAACAGCCTCATCGATGAGCGACGCGACCCCATCAAATCTACCTGGGCTGCCGTGCGCTACCTGAAAGACCTCTATAATATCTACAACGACTGGACACTGGTGATAGCCGCCTACAACACAGGGCCTGGCAATATCAACAAGGCCATAAGCCGTGCGGGGGGCAAAAAAGACTACTGGGAAATATACAACTACCTGCGAAAAGAGACCCAGGGCTATGTGCCCTCGTTCATAGCAGCCAACTACGTGATGACCTATTATTGCAAACACAACATCTGCCCCAAAGAAGCTACCCTGCCCGTGGCATCGGACACCATACAGGTAAACAACCGCATACACCTGCAGCAGATAGCCGAGGTGTGCGGCATAGAGCTTAGTGCCCTGAAAAGCCTCAACCCGCAATACAAGCAGAACATCATACCCGGCGATACTAAACTGCAGACCTTGCGCCTGCCTCAGAACTATGTGACAGCCTTCATAGAACAGCAGGACAGCATCATGGCGTATAAGAGCAACCAGTTCTTCAAGAACCGCCGCACTGCTGCCGTACCCGCCACACGCACTACCGCCTCACGTAGCAGCACTTCCTCCAGAAGCAGCAGCACAAGCACTGCAGCCTCTACAAGCAACGGGCCAACCTATCATAAGATACAGCGTGGCGAAACCCTCGGAGGCATTGCCCAGCGCTATGGTACTACGGTGGCCAAGTTGCGCAGCCTCAACGGAATCACTGGCTCCAACATCACTGCGGGAAAAAGCCTGCGTGTGAAATAGCGGTTTTTTAAATTATTATTCCTATCTTTACAGGAAATTTTAATACGTGAAACGATGGACGAGATAGCCAAAGATAAAGCGAAAACAGAAGAAGAGATGATTCAACAGGCCTTTCAAGAACTGTTGAACGACTATCTTGCAACCAACCATCGGAAGCGTGTGGAAATAATCACCAAGGCTTTCAACTTTGCCAACCAGGCTCACCGAGGAGTGAAGCGTCTTTCTGGCGAACCCTATATCATGCACCCGTTAGCCGTGGCTAAGATAGTCTGTAATGAAATAGGCTTAGGCTCAACCTCTATCTGTGCAGCCCTGCTGCACGATGTAGTGGAAGATACCGACTTTACTACCGAAGACATAGAGAACATCTTCGGAGAAAAGGTAGCCCAGATAGTGGATGGCCTGACCAAAATATCAGGCGGTATCTTTGGCGACCACGCCTCGGCCCAGGCAGAGAACTTCAAGAAACTGCTGCTCACCATGAGCGACGACATCCGTGTGATTCTGATCAAGATAGCCGACCGTTTGCACAACATGCGTACGCTGGCTTCGCAAGCACCCAACAAACAGTATAAGATAGCCGGTGAAACGCTCTACCTCTATGCACCACTGGCCTATAGACTGGGACTCAACAAGATCAAGAACGAACTGGAAGACCTAAGCTTTAAGTACGAACATCCCGAGGAATATGCCGCCATAGAGAAGAAGGTTCAGGCTACCGCCAAGGAGCGTGACAAGGTGTTCAAGGAGTTTACAGCTCCCATCCGTGAGGCTCTGAACAAGATGGGACTGAAATACCGCATCATGGCCCGTGTGAAGACCGTCTATTCCATATGGAACAAGATGCAGGCTAAGAATGTACCCTTTGAGGAAGTGTATGACATACTGGCTGTGCGTATCATCTTCGAGCCCAAATCAAGAGAGGTGGAAGTGAACGACTGTTTTGACATCTATGTAGCCATCTCCAAAATATACAAAGCACATCCCGACCGCATACGCGACTGGGTGAGCCATCCGAAATCGAACGGCTACCAGGCTCTGCACGTAACGTTGATGGCCAACAACGGTCAATGGATAGAGGTTCAGATACGCAGTGAACGTATGAACGACATTGCCGAGCAGGGCTTTGCCGCCCACTGGAAATACAAAGAAGGAAGCGGTGGCGAGGACGAGGGCGAACTGGAGAAGTGGCTCAATACCATCAAGGAAATACTGGACGACCCACAGCCCGATGCCATTGATTTTCTCGACACCATCAAGCTGAACCTCTTTGCCCAGGAAATCTTCGTTTTCACCCCCAAGGGAGAACTGCGTACCCTGCCCCAGAACTCTACCGCCCTGGACTTTGCTTTCATGCTACACACTGAGATAGGCAGCCACTGCATAGGTGCCAAAGTGAATCATAAGCTTGTTCCCTTGAGCCACCAGCTACAAAGCGGAGACCAGGTGGAAGTGCTGACCTCACGCTCACAGCACGTACAAGCTGAGTGGCTCAACATTGTAGCTACCGCCCGTGCCCGCAACAAGATAGCCTCTATACTGCGCAAAGAAGCCAAGGCCTACCAGGCACAGGGCCTGCAAAAGCTCAACGAATGGCTCAAGGAGGAGAACCTGCGCAGCGATGAAGGGATGGCTGAGCGACTGGCCAAGATGCACAACATGACTACCGAAGAATTTCTGGCTAACCTGGCAACACGTAAGCTGGTGCTCAACGACAATGACCTCAATGAACTGAAAGGCAGGCAACAGGGCTCTGGCTGGAAAAAATACCTTAAGATACCGTTCATAGGAAAGGAAGGAAAGGAAGGAAAGGATGAAAAACATGGAAAAGAAGAGACGGTAAACGAGACTTCTTCAAACGAGCAACAGAAAAAGGGAAAGAAAATCAGCACAAAGCAGATCCTAAAACTGGATGAAGAAGCCATTCAGAACAAATATACCATGGCCGACTGCTGTAAACCCATTCCAGGTGATGATGTGCTGGGCTATATAGACGACCAGGGCAAGATCATCATCCACAAACGCCAGTGCCCAGTAGCCGTGAAACTGAAGAGCAGCTATGGCAACCGTATCTTCGCCACCTCGTGGGATACACACAGGCAACTCTCATTCATTGTGACGCTACACATAGAAGGTATAGACCGTATGGGCTTGATACTTGATGTTGCCCAGATTATCTCCAGCCAGCTCAGTGTCAATATCCACAAGCTGACCATCGAGACAGAGAAAAGCATCTTCCACGGCGACCTACAGCTATATGCCTACGACGTGGATGACGTTCAGAATATCATCAACGAACTAAAGAAGGTGAAAAACATCAATAACGTCACTCGAGAGTAGCGGATCCGTCGGCGGCAAGCTGTTCTTTCAAATCATCCACCTGTTGGTAAGTAAACGCATCGAGGGCATCACGCATGCCCGCCAATCTGTTACGTACGATGCGTAATCGTTCAACGACCTCTACTTCTTTAGTGACAGCCTCCTTGTTTTTATTCAGTCGCTTGCGCACGCCCTCCAAGGTCATGCCGCGCTCCTTGAGCAGATGATGGATAAGTTTCACCAGCTCGATATCCTCCTTGGTGTATTGACGTATGTTGCGTCCAGCCTTCTTAGGCTTCAACTGAGGGATTTCCTTCTCCCAATAGCGAAGGGCCGTTTCTGAGAGTCCAAACTGCTGTGCCACCTCCCCAATGGAATAATATAGCTTCAAATCTTTGTCTTCGTTCAGCATTTTCTATATATATTAATAAGGTGTGTTGCAAAAATAAATAATTCGCAGTATCTTTGCAAGCAATTTTTAAGTAAAAGATAAAATTATGATGACAGCTAACGAAATACGTGAATCGTTCAAGAAGTATTTTGAGTCGAAAGGCCACCAAATTGTGCCTTCTGCACCTATGGTAATAAAAGACGATCCTACACTCATGTTCACCAATGCAGGTATGAACCAGTGGAAAGACATCATACTCGGAACCCGTGATCCAGAGCCACGTCGCCGTGCCGACTCACAGAAGTGTCTCCGCGTTAGTGGAAAGCACAACGACCTGGAGGAAGTGGGCCACGACACCTACCATCACACCATGTTTGAGATGCTGGGCAACTGGAGTTTTGGCGACTATTTCAAGGAAGGAGCCATAGACATGGCATGGGAATACTTAGTGGATGTGCTGGGATTGAACCCGGCCGATCTTTACGTGACTGTATTCGAGGGCTCGCCCGAGGAGAACATTGCCCGTGACGATGAAGCTGCCTCTTATTGGGCTAAGCATGTGGCACCCGACCATATCATCAATGGTAACAAGCATGACAATTTCTGGGAGATGGGCGATACCGGTCCTTGTGGCCCCTGTTCGGAGATTCACCTCGACAGCCGCACTCCTGAGGAGAAAGCCAAGACTCCTGGCCGTGAGCTGGTAAACAAAGACGACCCACAGGTGATAGAGATCTGGAACCTGGTGTTCATGCAGTTCAACCGCAAGGCCGACGGTTCCTTAGAGAAACTTTCCATGAACGTGATTGATACAGGTATGGGCTTTGAACGCCTGGTACGTGCCCTGCAAGGCAAGCACTCCAACTACGATACCGATATCTTCCAGCCTATCATCCGAGAGATAGAAAAATTCTCTGGTTTGAAATACGGCGACAAAGAGGAAACCGACGTAGCCATGCGCGTGATAGCCGACCATATCCGTGCCGTATCATTCAGCATCGCCGACGGGCAACTGCCCAGCAATGCCAAAGCAGGCTATGTGATTCGTCGTATCTTACGCCGAGCAGTGCGCTACGCCTATACTTTCCTGAACCAGAAAGAAGCATTCCTCTACAAATTGCTACCCGTATTAACACAGGAAATGGGTGAGTCTTACCCTGAGTTGGTGGCACAGCAGACACTCATCAGCAAAGTGATGAAGGAAGAGGAAGATTCTTTCCTACGTACCCTGTCCAATGGTATCAGCCTGCTTACCAAGGCCATGGACGAGCTGAAAGCCGCCGGCAAGACCGAGCTTGACGGTGTACAGGCTTTTACACTATTTGATACCTACGGTTTCCCGCTCGACTTGACCGAGCTGATTTGCCGCGAGCATGGCATCTCTGTGAACGAGAAACAATTTGGCGAGGAAATGCAGAAGCAGAAAGAGCGTGCCCGCAATGCAGCTGCCATGGAGACGGGCGACTGGATGATCCTGCGCGAAGGCGAGCCTCAGTTTGTAGGCTACGACTATACAGAGCACAACTGCCACATCTTGCGCTACCGCAAGGTGACCCAGAAGAAGAACACCTACTATCAGATAGTATTAGACTACACCCCGTTCTATGGAGAGATGGGTGGTCAGGTAGGCGAAAGCGGTGCTATCGTAAGCGAGTATGAGACCATCGACATCACCGATACCAAGCACGAGAACGGCATCAATATCCACCTAACCAACAAACTGCCAGAACATCCGGAAGCTGAGTTCATGGCATGTGTGGATGTAGACAAGCGCAATGCCAGTGCAGCCAACCATACCGCTACACACTTGCTGGACCAGGCATTGCGCCAGGTATTGGGCGAGCATGTAGAGCAGAAGGGGTCGTTTGTATCGGGCAGCACCTTGCGCTTTGACTTCTCTCACTTCCAGAAAGTGACCGACGAGGAAATACGTCAGGTAGAACGACTGGTGAATGCCAAGATCCGTGCCGACCTGCCTCTGCAGGAGCATCGCGACACCCCTATCGAGGAAGCCAAGAAGATGGGTGCCATTGCACTCTTTGGCGAGAAATATGGCGACAAGGTACGCGTGATCCAGTTTGGCAACAGCGTGGAGTTCTGTGGTGGTATCCATGCCCAGAGCACAGGTCGCATAGGATTCTTCAAGATTCTCTCCGAAAGTAGCGTGGCTGCCGGTGTACGTCGTATAGAAGCCATGACAGGCCAGATGTTTGAGGAGTCACTCTATGTAATGGAAGATACGCTGAACGCTGTGCGTGCTCTGTTCAACAATGCCAAGGACCTGACAGGTGTACTGAAGAAATACATTGAGGAGCACGATGGAATGAAGAAAGAGATTGAATCATTCCAGGCTCAGGCTGTAGAAAACATGAAAACCAAGTTACTGGAACGTATCGAGAAAATCGCTGGCATGGATGTCATCAAAGCCAGACTGATAATGGCTCCAGATGCCATCAAAGACCTGGTATTCAAACTCCGTGCCGCCCATCCAGACAATCTGGTCATCGTCATTGGCTCTATGGCTGCCGACAAGCCTATGCTTAGCGTAATGATCAGTGAGAACCTGGTGAACGAGCGTGGTCTCAATGCCGGCAAGCTGGTGCGCGAAGCTGCCAAACTCATACAAGGCGGTGGAGGCGGTCAGCCTCACTACGCTACCGCTGGCGGAAAGAATAAAGACGGCCTTTCAGAAGCTATTGATAAGGTGATTGATCTGGCCAAAGCGTGAAATAGCATATAGGCAGGGGTGGAGCGTAGCGAAACCCCTGTTTTTTTATTTAAATCCATCAAACACATCTTCTTTATTCTGGATAATTCACTAAATAGAGCGTGCCTGTGGCACGGGTAGTGGCAGTGTAGAGCCAACGGAAGAAATCGGAGGTGAGGTATTCGGGGCTTAGGTAGGCCTGGTCGATGAAGACATTCTTCCACTGACCACCCTGTGCCTTGTGACATGTGACCGCATAAGCATATTTCACTTGGAGGGCGTTGAAATAAGGGTCGGACTTGAGTTTCTTGATGCGTTCGCGCTTTGGGGAGATGTGTGCATAGTCTTCCATTACCTGCTGGTATAGTTTCTCGCTCTCCTCGTGTGACAAAGAAGGCGCATCACTCTGCAGCGTATCCAACAACAGATTGACATCTAACTCTAAGTAGTCATGGTCGGGAAAAGACAAAGTGACCTCCACAAAATGGAAGCCATACAACTCCTTATCGCCTCTTACACGCACCACTTGAGCCATATCTCCATTGGCAATAAACTCCATCTCAGTATTACCTTCGGTCCAATAATAGTTGTTCTTGGTCACCATCACACGGTCGCCGCTTTCCAACTCCTCCTCCCGCCAGAGGATACGCCCCCTTATACCCCTATTGTAAATATTGGCACGCTTGTTGGAACGGCAGATGACCAAAGTATCCTCCTGCCCATCTTGGTCATAGCAATCGGATAATACATCGATGAGTTCCTCTCCCATCACCACCCTGACATCCGAGAAGCCTTCCAACCTGAATTTTGGCAGCACATCGAAACGCTCCTGTTCAATGAGTTCACGCAAACGGGTAGCATTCCACAAGATGCCAGATTCTTGCTGCTGACGAACAACCTCCTTCATCTCTAACTCCATGACCTGTAAGCCATATTCTAGCAAAGTATGTACATCGAGTGCCGGGCTGAAATCTTCGCCCACGGGTGGAAGTTGGGCTGTATCGCCCATCAGGATGAGACGGCAACCCTCGCCCGAATAGACATAAGATATTAAGTCATCGAGCAGGTACCCAGAGCCAAACATCGTACCCGTTAGCCCGTCGTTGGCAATCATGGAAGCCTCATCAATAATTAATAAGGTATGCTTATGCAAATTGTCGTTGAGGACGAAACGTCCTCCTTCGCCCGTAAACGACTTCTCACGGTATATCTTCTTATGAATGGTATAGGCAGGCAAGCCGGCATAGGACGAGAATACCTTGGCCGAACGACCTGTCGGTGCCAGCAACACCACTTTCTGATGCAAGGCAACTAGGGTCTTGACGAAAGCAGCCATCAGGGTGGTTTTACCTGTTCCAGCATAGCCTTTCAAGACCAAAGTTCCTCGCTCTTGAGCCGTCAGAAAAAACTCTGACAATTTTTTTATTGATTTTTCCTGCTCAAAAGTTGGTTTATAAGGAAAAAATTCCTTAATTTGTTGCGCGAAAAATAAATATTGCATGTTGTAGCACAAAAAAGTGTTTAAAAAGTGAAATATTAAATTTATTTCGCTTATTTTTGCAGTGCGAATATAATAATTAAAAAACATATTTTATCATGAAAACAGTATTTAATGCTATTTTGGTGCTCTGTATTGCCGCTTTGGTCTATATTTGCTATGCAAGTATCATGGGACCTATCAATTTCGACAACGAGAAAGCTGTTCGTGACGCAGCAGTTCAGTCACGCCTGATTGACATCCGCAAAGCACAGGAGCAGTACCGCAACCTGCACAACCAGCAGTACACCGACAATTTTGACACACTGATTGCTTTTGTTAAGAATGCAAAGATTCCTTTCGTGTTCAAGCAGGGTGAACTTTCTGACGCTCAGTTGGATGCTGGTATGACAGAGAAGAAGGCTATGGATATTATCAAGAAGGGTAATGCTGATGAAATTGCAAAGAACGGTTTGCAGAACTTCCGTCGTGACACTAACTGGATTGCTGTGGTTGATACCATTTTTGGTAAGGGCTACAATGCAGACTCTCTGCGTTATATTCCTTTCGGCAATGGCGCAGTTTTCGAGATGGATACTATCACCCAGATTGCCCGTTCTGGCGCTCCATTCTGTCTGCTTGAGGTGAAAGTTCCATATACCACTTACCTCGATGGTCTGGACAAACAGCAAATCATCAACATTATCGATGAGCAGGAGCAGCTTGGCAGATATCCTGGTCTGAAGATTGGTGACCTGGAAACTGCTAACAATAATGCCGGTAACTGGGAATGATTGCGACTACAGATTTCAGGAAAGCTGAACAATACACATTATCCATCCGCTTAACAGCGGATGGATTTTGTTTTTCTCTCTACAATCCAACGGAAGAGAAGGAGAAGATGTATTCCTATCTTTACGTGGAGGCAGAGGAAGATTTCTCCTTGTGCGCCAATCTGAAGAAGGTGTGGCGACAAAATGAATGGTTGAGCTATCACTTCGGCCAAGTGCGAGTAGTGGTAGAGAGTATCCGTCATACCTTGGTACCGCTCAGCCTCTTTGAGGATGAACAATCAGAAGGCTTGTTCCATCAATGCTTTACCCCTGCCGACAATGAGCTAATACTCTACGACATTCTTACCAAAAACAATGCCGTAATGCTCTATGGCATGGATGAAAGTGCCTATAATTTCCTGAAAGACAAATATCCTACAGCCATTTTCCGCTCAAAGGCAGGTGTGTTAATAGATGTGTTTGAGGCCAAAAACAGAGAAAACATCAATCGCAAATTGTTTGTAGATTTCGGAACAAACATGCTTACCACCTACAACTTTGAAGACATGAAGCTGCAGCTCTGCAACTCCCAAGCTGTGAATCAAGTAAATGACGCAGTATATTACCTGTTGCTCTGTTGGAAAAGCCTGAGTCTGAATCAGGAATCTGACGAGCTATACCTGTCTGGGGCACAGGAAAAACAGGAAGAACTCCTCTCCTTGCTCAGACGTTACATCTCTAAGGTATCAGTGATAAGCGATTCTATGTACTTAGACCTTCAAAGCGTAACATCATGCGGGTAATCAGCGGTATCTATAAAGGCAGACACTTCGATGTGCCCCATAGTTTCAAGGCACGTCCTACAACCGACTTTGCGAAAGAGAACTTATTTAATGTGCTCTCCAATCTGATGGATTTCAGCGAAGGAGTGAATGCACTGGACCTGTTTGCCGGAACAGGAAGCATCAGTTTGGAACTGCTCTCTCGAGGGTGTGACAAAGTAGTAAGTATAGAGAAAGACCGCGACCATTATCAGTTTATCAACAAAGTGATGCGCGAGATAAAGACTGAACATAGCCTGGTACTCTGCACGGATGTATTCAAGTACCTGCAAAGGTGCTCTATACAATTCGATTTCATTTTTGCCGACCCCCCTTACGCACTGCCTGAGCTATCTACCCTACCCAATCTGATCTTTGAGAAGGGATTGCTGAAAGAAAACGGCATATTCGTATTGGAACATGGAAAAGCCCATCATTTTGAGAGTCATTCCCATTTCAAACAATGCCGAACTTATGGAAGTGTCAATTTCTCGATATTCTTGAATTGCGAGTCCCAACCTGGATAACCGCAGATACATTCTTCACCCACGAATACAGACCTAGCCCATTCCTCGTTGTGCAGTTGCCACTCCAGCCAACGCAAGGCGAGTTGCCCATAGACCCCACCAAACTCATCGGCATACGTTCCCATGTGCCCCGAATCATCGGAGGCTATCACAGCAAAGACATTGTCAATCCGATCATAGTCATCCAAGGCATTTGGATAGGCTTGGTCTTCCTCTCCACCTACCATGTATAAAATAGGTGCATGGAGCAAACGAAGAACCGATTTGTCGACCACCAAGTTTCTACCAGCCGCATTGAGATCAGCACCTTCAGCAGCAATCACCCCGCTATTGAGCACCACGGTAGTCTTCACTCGAGGGTCGGCCGACACTGCCAAAGCCTGCAAGCCTCCACACGACTGCCCCATCACAGCCACCTTAGTCATGTCCATCCGTTGGTAAAAAACAGACGCATCATCCTTCACTGCTCTCTCCATCAGGTTCATTGCATCGGTCAGCAGATGAGCCTCTGTCCATTGAGCCATGTCTTGGTCAGCTCCTTCTTCCTCAGCAGTCTCGTGATAAGGTCCAACCGCTACTACTACATAACCAAAGGATGCGATTTCATTGAGCAGCCTTGAGAAATAAAGCGAAGAATTGGAGCAGCCACCATTGCCAAACACTACCAACGGCAATTTACCAGCTGTAGCAGCCTTAGCCATATCAGCAGGCCGATATATAGTATATCCCTCAAAATCGATATCGTTGGTCATTATAGCAGGGTATTTGCCAAGCCCTCCTTCATCAATGACTTGCTCGCATGGGACAAATACCTTGTGTTGACAAGCAGCTAAGCAGCTGCAAAGAAGAAATAAAGCTAAAATCTTTTTCATTTTGAAAATCATATAAAATGAATTAAAGCAATGGAGCCATCAAGCGTACCACTCCCTGTATCAAGCGCTTGGTCCATGGACGTTTCTTCCAGTCCTTAAGCCAAACTTGCGTAGCATGGGTCTGATCATTCAAGAAGACCTGCTTCATTTCCTGAGCCATCTCCTTATCATAGACAAATGCATTTACCTCAAAATTGTGCTCAAAACTACGGAAATCCATATTGGTAGAGCCCACTGTGACCAGCAAATCGTCACAAACAATCAGTTTGGAATGGAGGAAGCCATGCTCATACTGATAGACTTTCACCCCAGCCTCCAACACATCACGCACATAAGAGAGACTGCCCACATGGGGGGTGATAGCATCCGATTTCTTTGGAATCATTAGCCGCACATCCACCCCCGACAAAGCCGCCGTCTGCAATGCAAAAAGCACTGGTTCAGTAGGCAGGAAATATGGCGTCTGAACATAGAAATACTTACGTGCTCCAGAAATGACCTTTACCAATCCCTGCATAATGTCAGGCCAGTCGGAGGTAGGATCACTACTAACGATCTGGACCAAGGAATTGCCGGCATCCTGCAATTTAGGGAAATAGACCGCATTCGTTAAAAGTTTCTGCTCCACGAAATACCAGTCGAGCAGGAATCTGGTTTGCAGTGCATGTACAGCCTTGCCTTCAATTCGCAAATGGGTATCACGCCAGATACCCCACTTCACTCCCTTGACATAACGGTCAGCTATGTTCATGCCGCCAATAAAACCTACTTTGCCATCAATCACTACTATCTTGCGATGGTTTCGATAATTCACACGGCTTGTAAGCAAGGGGAAACGTACCTTGATAAAGGACCTGACCACTATGCCATCGGCCAACATTTTTTTATAGAACTTGTCAGGAACAGACCAACAGCCTACATCATCATAAATCAGACGAACCTTCACACCAGCCTTGACACGCTCTACCAATACCTCGCGGACTTGGTTTCCTACCTCGTCGTCATTGAAAATATAAAACTCCAGATGAATGTGATGACGAGCATTGCGCAATTCCTGCAACAACGACTCCAACATAGAGGTACCCTCGGTATACGTAGTAATCAGATTACCACTGAAAGGCAGAGACTGACTGTTGTTTTGGAACAACATCACCAGACGACGGTAAATTTCAGGGACAAGAACCTGCTCTTGCGACAAGTACTCAGCCATAGGCTTACGGAGCAACTTACTGTAACTACGACGACTAATTAGTCGCTGGCGGCGGAAATTGCGTCCGAAGAACAAGTACAAGATCAATCCGATGACAGGAAGAAACACCAGCACCAATATCCAAGAAACAGCTTTCACCGGATTGCGGTTCTCCAGCAACAACAGAATAATCACACTGACAATAGCCGCTACATATAGCAAAGTGGCTGTTGTAGAAAGGAAATAAGTGATATTCGTTACCATTGTTACCATAAAAAAGTTTCCCTACACTTGTTAGCAAGAACAAATATAGGGAAAACTATTTAAATATAATATTTTTTTAATTAAAAATTAAAAGTTTATCATCTTCCTCCTGGCCGACCACCGCCGCCACCACCGGGGAAGCCACCGCCACCACCAGGACGGAATCCGCCTCCAGGGCCTTCACCGCCAGGACCATCACCGCCAGGACCACCAAAGCCACCACGTCCACGACCTTGTGGGCGCTGTCCCTTGAAGATGTTGAGACGATAGATAAAGTGAGCCATGAAATAGCTGTTGATAGCATTATAGCTGGTCACAGCACGCTGTGAAGCATTGAACGTACGGCTGATGTTACTCTGCTGGTGAAGGATATCATAAAATTCCAGACTGATAGAGGCAGAGCCTCTCATCAACGGCTGGGCTATCTGCGCATTCCAAATCAGTTCGTCACGATTCATGCTCTTGTCGGTATATCCACGACGGCTCTGGTTGTTGATGTCAGTTGAGATGGTCATGCTCCATGGCAATGTCAGCGACAAATTAGCTCCATAAGAATAGGTATAGGGTTCCTGATTAAGGGAACTATTCAACTTATTGCGCTCCATCGTATAGTTGATATTTCCGTTCACGCCAATCTCCAACCAACTATTTCGGTAGGCACCGTTAAGTCGCTCACTCAAGGTAAGATTGGTCGTTGTGTTCTTATCCTCAATCTTCGTCAGATTGTCCGTGAGGTAAGCCACACTATTTACATAATTAACATTCGAGAAAGTACTGATGGTAAATTTAGGATTCTTCAATGCCGTATTGAAACCAAACATACCCATCGCACTCCAGTTACCATTAATATTCTTTGGAGTCGTGGTCCATCCACCCGTTGACGCGTTGTAGAGGCGACTATTGCTGATGCTGTTTTGGGTAATATTGAAATTGGCATTGACAATGATGCTACGTTGATGTTCTGCATTGAATGCATTAAAGAACGCCTGCATATTGTGCGAGAATGAAGGTTTCAAACCAGGATTACCCACCTGAATATTCATCGGGTTAGAGTTGTCCACGATGGGAAGTAGGTTTTCCATGCTGGGCTGTGAACTGCTACCACGATAGGTAAAACGTAACTGGCTCTGTTTAGAGAAACGCAGGCGCAAATCCACATTTGGCGCAAAGTTGAACACATTACGAACGGTATCAATCATATAGGTTCCACGTTTGTAAGACAGGTTGGTGTGCTGAGGTTGGAAAGACATACCAGCCGTAAACTGATAGGAATCTCTCACCACACGCAAGGCCACCATCGCATCGTGGTTGTAATAGCGATACTCCGCATACTTTCCCAAGCTATCCACTACCGCTGTCTGATAGTTGGCAGGCAAGTCCTGTCCAAGTATCCAGGGGAATTTACCCAAATCATACGTGCTACGGTCGTTGTCACGATAGCCATATGTGAGTTGGTAGCTAAACTGCAGATAGACTTGATTGGCGATAGGTTCACTATAGGTGAGCTGTCCCATCAGACTAGTAGTCTTGTTCGGCTGAGAGATAAACTGGTTTCTTATCAATATGGAATCTTGTCCCGAAGAGCCAAGTAACTGGTAGTAGTGGGTAAGGTTCTGGGTATATTGATCGCTTTCGTTATCACCATACTGCACACGGCCACGGAAAGTGATATTACGGCCAGAGTCATTCAGACGGCGGTTCACTTGCAACGTAGCGTTGGCCGAAACACTCTTTCCATCATTCAAGCTACCGTTCTGAGTAGTATTCACACGGATGGCACGCAATGGATCATTGTTAAGGTTGATGTCAAGATAGTCGTTCGGGTTATCCACCACATTCAAGGGGTCGGAGTTAAAGGTACCTTCCTGACTACTCGATGAGCTCTCTGTTTTTCCCAAAGAGAAGTTGGGGCGCAACTGTATATTGGTAAGTTCATTGGGTTTCCACTCCAGACGAAAATCAGCGTTGAATGATTTATTGCTGTTTCCCGAGAGTGAATTGGAATTGACGAAGGTACTATTACCACCCTGGAGGATATTCTCACGTTGTGCAATGGTTACAGCATCGTTGTCACGATAGTTGTAACGTGCACTACCACCCAACTCCAGCTTTTTTAGTTCGGTAGCAAAACTAATACCTATCGATTTGGTGGCAGTGAGTCCCTGATTCTGACGACCGAAACCACCTCCGCCGCCACCGAAGCCGCCTCCGCCGCCAAAGCCGAATCCACGGTCATTGACATTGTTGGCAGAGCCGATAAAAGAAATCTGGGAAGCGTCATAGAAACGGTTCACCATCGCACGACTGGTATAGCGCTTATGATTACCAGCCCCTATGTCAATATTGCCAAACCATCCCTGATTCATACCTTTCTTAACGGTAAGGTCGAGCACTGTCTCTTCTTCGCCATCCTGAATACCTGTCACGCGAGCCATATCCGATTGACGGTCATATGTTTTTACATTTTCCACCATATCCACTGGGAGATTCTTCAGACCTGTTGCCACATCGCCACCGAAGAATTCTTTACCATTGACCATTATCTTCTTTACTTCCTTGCCGTTTATCTTCACGTTTCCCTCAGAGTCTATCTCAGCTCCAGGCATCTTGCTCACTAATTCCTCCAGCATGGCTCCTTCAGAAACGCGGTAAGCGGCAGCATTATAGACCAATGTATCTTCAATAGCCTGCACTTTGGCCACTTCGGCCGTCACCACAGCTTCAGAAAGCAATCGTGCATCTGGATCTATCGAGATCTGCCCGATATTGAAGTCACCAGTATCCTGTGCAATGCGTAGGGCATGCTCCTTAGCCTTATAGCCAATATAGGTAATCTTCAACACATAGTTTCCTGGCCTTACACGCTGAAGTGCGAAATAACCGTTGTTCGATGTAGCAGAACCATTCACATAAGTACTGTCGGGCAAAGCCAACAATCGAACATTGGCTTGGGGGACAGGCTCCTTGGTATCTGAATCGAGAACTTGACCAGCAATTGTACTCGTATTCTGTGCTTGTGCCGCCAATGCTGTCATCAGCAGCACCACTACATATAAGAGTCTCCTCATACAATCTTTCTTCATACAAATCTTCTCCATACTGTTATTATCATTTTCTCAGTTTGATAAGAAAAATGTATAAAGGTTTAATAACAGCGATGGATTTTATCAAAATTTATCACCTTTTAAACAGGTTCCTCACACGCACCTTATTGATCTCAAATTCCACACATAGCACATTGGCGATGAGGAATACCAAAAAAGTAGAAGAATCAACAGACGTGATGTCACGTGTAAAGACGCGATATACCATATTAAAAAACAAGATAAACAGCGTAATGAACATCGCATTGCGCACAGCATGATTGCGACCTTCCTCTATTTCCTTGTTCTCCTCCTTGGTATATGCAAAGATAATCATCAGACAGCCCACCATCATCAATAACTTACTGCACTCTTTATAGAATATCAAGTTAGCATCTGTCACTCGCCCCATCAGGGCCATCATGATAGGCATAAACATCGCCACTGCTAATAGAACATAGCCCAGAGGGCGACAATAAACTGGTAATAATGCTCTCATTTTATAAAACTTTAAAAAAACTTGGCCACAAAGTTACATAATTGTAGTGTAAATCCTATCTTTGCAATTCAAAAATATTGATTTTATGAGTAAACAAGAAGTGATAATCTGTCAGAACCTGTCGGAATGCCTGACGAAAGCCATCAGCCAAGTGAAATGGGACAAACTATTCCTGCTTACGGATGAGCATACTCATCTGTTATGCCTGCCTTTACTTAAAGATACACCCGTCTTGTTCAATGCCTATGAAATAGTGATTGGAGCAGGTGACATCCACAAAGAGCTTGACACCTTGGCACACGTTTGGATGGAATTGAGCACACACGGAGCAAGCCGCCATTCATTACTCTTGAACTTAGGAGGAGGTATGGTGACAGATCTGGGAGGTTTTGCAGCTTCTACTTTCAAGCGGGGTATACCTTATATTAATATACCCACCACACTTCTTTCTATGGTTGATGCAGCCGTAGGTGGAAAAACAGGCATCAACTTCAACGGACTAAAAAACGAAATCGGAGCGTTCGCCCCTGCCACGAGTGTGATCTTGGAGACAGAATTCCTACGTACACTCGACGAAGCCAATTTCTTTTCCGGCTATGCTGAGATGTTGAAGCATGGTCTTATCAGCAATAATGAGATCCTCAACGAACTGCTGGTTTTCGATACTGACCAGCCCGACTATCATCAACTGAAAGAGATGGTCAGAAAGTCAGTGGCCATCAAAGAAGCTATTGTGGAGAAAGACCCCAAAGAGCAAGGAATCAGAAAGGCGCTTAATTTAGGGCACACTTTTGGACATGCTTTTGAATCTTTGGCACTGCATCGGGATGATCCCGTCCTGCATGGATATGCTGTAGCTTGGGGACTGGTCTGCGAACTTTATCTCTCATTCATCAAACAAGGATTCCCCAAATCCCTCATGCGGCAAGTAGTACAATTTGTGAAAGAGAACTATGGGGCTATCTATATCACTTGCAAAGACTATCCTACCCTCTATGAACTGATGAAGCATGATAAGAAGAACAATTCAGGAATCATCAATTTTACTTTATTAAAAGAGGTAGGTGACATTCAATTGGATCAAACGGCAGACGAAGAGACCATTTTTGAAACCTTTGATTTCTACAGAGAATGTATGGGCATGTGAAAAAAGGTGCAAATTAATTTGCAAATATAGAAAAAGTGACATAACTTTGCACTCGCAATTCGGGGTGTAGCTCAGTCCGGTTAGAGTATACGTCTGGGGGGCGTGGGGTCGCTAGTTCGAATCTAGTCACCCCGACATTGATAAAAAAGGCATCGGTTTTCCGATGCCTTTTGCTTTTGTTGCCATCTTACCATAAAAAACAGAAATCACCATCATCTTTTGCACAATAAATTTGTAAGTGTGCAAAAAACTTGTTACTTTTGCACTCACTAAGCACATTTGGCACAAAATGCCTCCAAATGTGCAACCATTACGAACTTAATACTATGACTTTACAAACTATGGATTGTCCAAGTTTCAATGAATATGTCGAACGCAGTATAAAAGAGCACTGGGACCTCGACGCACTTACGGATTATGGCACACATACTTATAAATATAAAGATGTAGCCCGTATTATTGAGAAAGTACACATCCTGTTAGAAGCATCAGGTGTGAAAAAAGGAGATAAAGTAGCCATCTGCGGTCGCAATACCGTACGTTGGGGTATAGCTTTTCTTTCTACCCTGACCTATGGTGCTGTAGCAGTTCCTATACTCCATGAGTTCCATCCGGAGCAAATCCACGATTTGGTAAATTTCTCAGAAGCAAAGCTGCTTTTTGTGGGCGATCAAGTCTGGCCCAAGCTCAACCCCGACAAGATGCCTGGGTTGGAAGGAATCTTTTCCAACTCCAATGATGAGTACTCGCTGCTCGTAGGCCGTACTGAGCAAGTGAAACATGCACGTGCCAACCTCAACCGTCTCTTTGGCGAACGCTTCCCCATGGCTTTCCGGGCTAAAGATATTCAGTATCATAAAGACCAGCCCGAGGAGATGGCGGTGCTGAACTTTACCAGTGGCACCATGTCCAATTCCAAGGGCGTGATGCTGCCCTATCGTTCTTTATGGAGCAACGCCAAATTTGCCGACGAGGTGCTGGGGACAGAACTTCATGCAGGCGACAACGTAGTATCCATGCTGCCAATGGCCCACGAATATGGCATGGCTTTTGAGTTCATCTATGAGTTCCTGCATGGCATGCATGTATATTTCCTTACAAAAACACCTTCTCCAGCCGTTTTGCTTAAGGCTTTTGAGGAGATTAAGCCACGTATCATCATTGCTGTACCTCTGATTATTGAGAAAATCGTGCGCAAGGCTATCTTCCCTCAAATCAAGGCTCCTGCCATTCGTTTGGCTTTGATGACTCCTCTGCTTCGCGATCGCGTGAAGACCACCATTCGCCGACGTATGCAGAAGGCTTTTGGTGACAATTTCTATGAGATCATCATAGGTGGAGCTGCCATGAACCAAGATATCGAGATTTTCCTGAAGGGTATCGGTTTCAACTATACCGTTGGCTATGGAGCTACGGAATGTGCCCCTATCCTTAGCTATCAAGATTGGCATAGCTTCAAACAAGGTTCGTGCGGAAAGGCCGTTCCTCGAATGGAAATCAGGATCGACAGCCGTGATCCTCAGAGAGTACCAGGTGAAATTCTGGCACGAGGTATGAACGTGATGTTAGGCTATTATAAGAACGACGAGGCTACTGCCCAGACACTTAGAGACGGTTGGTATCATACAGGTGACTTAGGTGTGATAGATGCCGATGGCAATATCTTCATCAAAGGCCGCTCCAAGAGTATGCTCTTAGGTGCCAACGGACAGAACATCTACCCGGAGGAGATAGAAGACAAACTGGCTTCTCTGCCTTTTGTCACAGAGTGTCTGGTGATTCAGAAAGACGAAAAACTCTATGGCTTGGTTTATACCGACCCAGATGAAATGCGTAAAGCCCACATCACCCAATCCGACCTTGCAAAGAAAATGGAGGAAAACAAACAGACACTCAACCAACTTGTTCCATCTTATGCGCGTGTGTTTGCTCTCCGACAGATGCCACAAGAATTTGAGAAGACTCCCAAGAAGAGTATAAAGCGCTTCCTCTATCTGGATTATCCCGTTAGCTAATACCATAATCCCCTCTTGAGAAAGGGGTGACCCGTTTACTCCAAATAATAAAGAAAGAGCCACCCAATCGGGTGGCTCTTAAACGATCTGTCATATTCAGCATTACATCAGAATCTGACGAGCATACTTCACACAAGTAGCCACTTCCTTCACTGAAGTTGACCATGGCTTCACGGTGTACTCCAACTCAATATCAGGATAGATATTGATCTTGTTGTCACGCAGGTAGAGCAATACATCCTCCAGTGGAGTCTGACCCTGACCCCAAACCTGATTTGCATTAGGCTCCTCAGCGTTAGGACCAGTCTTATCCTTAATGTGCAGGTTTACGATACGATCGCCATACTTCTTGATGAAGTCCAATGGGTGCTTGCCCGTAGAACCGAAGTAGTGGCCCATATCAAAGTTCAGCATGATCTTAGGAGAAACAGCCAATACCTTATCAGGACCAGCCATGAACTCCTCTGTAGCATACTGCATGTGATTGTGCAGGATGTAGTACATGTCATGCTTCTCAGCGTATGGAGCAATCTTCTCAGCGGCAGCCTGGCTCATCTCATCAGTTACACCCACAGCACCCATGGCCTTAGCCAGCTTGAATGCATAGTCGATGTCCTCAGGATCATTGTAGCCAGAAGGCTGGGTCTTCACAATATGTACAGAGATACCCTCGTCAGCCAAACGCTTACGAACAGCCTCCACCTTGTCCCAATCCATGTTGCGACGGAACTTCTTTACCTCCTCGTTGTACTTGTCAATCTCAGCTTGCTGCTCGGGAGTGAAAGTAGGACGACGGAAACCACCAGGAGCACCACCGCCACCAGGAGCACCACCGCCACCAGGACGTTGGCCACCGGCTGGAGCACCAGGACCACCTGCGCCACCACCAGCAGGACGCTGAGCGGCCATCGCAGCCTGCATGATACGCATGGTAGGATTCTCTGGAACACCCAGACAGCCTTCCAAATCACCACCCATTAACTCCAGATTACTGATAAGAGAATCCTTGCAATACTTAATCAAGTTTTCGATGCCAGGTTGCATTCCACGCCAGCTATAGGTTATCGTACCGATAGCCACGCCATTGAAAGTAGAGCTAATCTTACCATCAGAAGGAGCAGCTGCAGGAGCAGCCTTCTCTGCATTGCAAGATACCAGTGAAGGAACCAGTGTTACGCCAGCCAAAGCAGCGGCTGACAGTCCTAAGAATTGTCTTCTTGACTTATTCATATTCTAAATTAAATTAAAAAAGTTCAATTATGCAAGAGCCCAACCGCTACGGTATTCATACTTGAAGTATTCATTAGCCTCTGGCAAGTTGGTAATACGCATGTTCTCTGCATCATACTCCAAGGTAGTGTTGATCTGCTGAGATACAACAGCGATGTTGGTCAGCAACATGATTTCGTTCAGCTTAGAAGAAATCTCGAAGTCGTTCTTAGCCTTGCGACCTTCCTTGATAGCGTTGATGAAGTCTACATAGATGTTGTCCGGACGCTCCAAGGTCTTGGCAGGAGCCACAAAATTAGGATCAGCAGGAACCAACTCTGGAGAAGCACCATGGGTTCCGTGCATCATCATACCCTTTGTACCGATGTACAAGCATTCACGCAACTGGCGACCGTCTTCCAAAGCCAATGGGCGAGAAGGCTTGATACCACCATCGCTCCAAGTAACCTTGATAGGAGTCTTCTTCTTAGGATCAGGATTAGCAAACTCATACTGAACGAACTCGCACTGTGGCAAATACTCTGTGTTGAACGGGGTAGTAGTTGCCTGAATCTTGGTAGGCATGCCCAAGCCTAATGCAAGGATAGGTGCATCAAAGGTGTGAGCACCCATATCACCCATTGCACCAGTACCATAGTCCCACAGACCACGCCATGCGAAATGAGTAGTAGCGGCTGCATAAGGCTTCTTAGGAGCCGGGCCGAGCCAAGTATCATAGTCGAATCCCTCTGGTATAGCTTCCTCTGCAGGACGGTCGAAGTAACCCTGTTTCCACATTGGACGATTAGACCACATGTGAACCTCTGTAACATCTCCAATCACGCCTGCCTGAATCCACTCTTGGGTCAGGTAGGTACCTTCCACGTTGTGACCCTGATTACCCATCTGGGTTACCACACCAGTCTCCTTGGCCAACTTAGCCAAGTAGCGGGTCTCGTAAATGGTCTTAGCCATAGGCTTCTCCACGAATACAGCCTTGCCTGCTTTCATGAAGTGAGAAGCAATGATGGCATGGTTGTGGTCTGGAGTAGCGATTAATGCAGCATCAATGTTATTACGCTCCTTCTCCAGCAGTTCACGCCAGTCGTGATATCTCTTAGCCTTTGGATAGCCGTTCATAATACGGGCTGCATAGTTCCAGTCCACATCGCAAATAGCGTAGATATTTGCATGATGAAGTGTACGTCCACGAGCATCACCCTCCTGCACAGGATTGTCAGAAGCACGGCGTACCTGACGCTGAGGAGCCAGACCCGCATAACCAGACATAGCCATGCCAGGCAGACCAGCACTTCTCTGCAAAGGAACATCAGGAGTCATGATATTCTGAATATCGGCACCACCCTGGTTACCTACACCAATAGCCACCAAGTTTACAGTGTCGCTTGGAGCCTGATAACCCATACCCAGTACCTGACGAGGAACAATTGTGAATGCAGCAGCTGCACCCGTAGCCTTCAGGAAATTCCTGCGTGTTATAATCTTTTCCATATTGTTTTTCTTTATTAATGTTATACAAATTATGCCAACTCCCAACCCTTACGGTACTCAGTCTTGAAGAACTGATTAGCCTCTGGCAGATTGGTAATCTGCATCTTCTCAGCATCGTATTCCAACGTAACGTTCATCTGCTGTGACAATACAGCGATGTTGGTCAGCAACATAATCTCAGTCAGCTTAGAAGCGATTTCGAAATCATTCTTAGCCTTGCGACCTTCCTTAATAGCGTTAATGAAGTCCACATAGATATTGTCAGGACGAGCCAATGTCTTCTTAGGCTCCTTGAAGCCCTTCTTCAAAGGAACCAGTTCAGGAGAAGCGCCGTGGGTTCCATGCATAATCATACCCTTTGTACCAACGTACAAGCATTCACGCAGCTGACGGTCGTTTTCCAAACCTGCAGGGCGGAATGGTTTGATACCACCATCGCTCCAAGTTACCTTTACAGCAGGCATCTTGCCACGGGCTGGGAAGTAATACTCTACCTGCTCAGTCAATGGGATATACTCGTTATTGAATGGAGAAGTAGTAGCCTGAATCTTGGTAGGCATACCCAAATCAAGAGCCAAAATAGGAGCATCGAAGGTATGAGCACCCATGTCACCCATTGCACCTGTACCATAATCCCACAGACCACGCCAGTTAAAGTGTGTGCAGTTATAGCAGAATGGTTTGTTTGGAGCCGGGCCAAGCCATACGTCATAATCGAATCCTTCTGGAATCGGCTCCTCGCCGCCACGGGTCAAAAAGCCTTGAGGCCAGAATGGGCGATTAGACCACATGTGGACTTCAGTCACATCACCAATCAGACCAGCCTTAATCCATTCTTGAGTCTGATAAGTACCCTCGACATTATGTCCCTGGTTACCCATCTGTGTTACCACACCAGTCTCCTTGGCCAACTTAGCCAAATAGCGGCACTCTTCAATAGTCTTAGCCATAGGCTTCTCTACGAACACGGCTTTACCTGCCTTCATAAAATGGCCTGCAATGAGTGCGTGGTTGTGGTCAGGAGTAGCAATCAGCACAGCATCAATGTTGTTGCGATCTTTCTCCAGCAATTCACGCCAGTCGTGATACTTCTTGGCTGAAGGATAAGCAGCCAGGATATGACCAGCATAGCCCCAGTCAACATCTGCAATAGCATAAATGTTGGCATGATGTAACACCTGACGCTCAGCACCACCAGTCTGAACAATGCTATCGGTAGCACGTCTCTGAACAGGACGGGTGATACCTGCATAGCGTCCCATAGAATAAGAGATGGTACGGGTCTGGTTCTTTCTGTCGATTGGCACCTCTGGTGTCATGATATTCTGAATATCACCACCACCCTGACTACCTACACCGATAGCAGCGAGGTTCACAGTGTCGCTTGGAGCCATGAAGCCGTTGCCCAACACCTTGCGAGGAACAATGGTAAATGCAGCAGCTGCACCCATCGTCTTCAGGAAATTTCTACGTTTCATAAATGTAAAGTTACTAATAGTTATTAAATATGTTAAGCTATACTCAAACAGATATAGTTTGCCCATAAGGCTCCACAAATATAAACATTTTTTATAAATTAGCAACTAACCTTATATAAAAAAGGAGTAAAGCATGGGCTAATTTTGGGCTAATTTGCCCTTTTAATAACTTCTAAAACATTAATAATCAATAAGATAATAAAAATAACAAATAATTAAAAATTTCTTACATGATAAGAAAGATTTGCCCCTAAATTTGCCTTATTGGACATCCCGCAGGCCTTGTTCTGAGGAAATTTGCTCGAAGGAAAGGCCAAACGGTTCCCCATACATCGCCTTGTATTCATTGCAAAATCTGTCGTAAGCATAGCGTGCCTGCTTGAAATTGTTGTGTGTCATCAAAGCCCTTACCTTATAGCTTAACGCCTCTTCATTGGTAGGGTCATTCAGCAAAATCTGTTCTGCAATTTGGATTACGATATCTGGTTCATCCTGGAGGGAATAACAGCCTATGAAGCGCGACATCACATCCACGGAGCTGTTGCACACATAGCTCTTGTAGTCGTCCATCCACTCGAACGACATGCCCTCAAATACCTCTCCTCTACTGATGATGCGATAAAACTGCTCGAAACTTCTTTTCGTGTTTACCCTCTTCTCACGCAGCATATCCAAATACTGCAAGTAGTCGCATTGCAACGGTTCCGTCAACTGCAGGGTATAATGGTTGGCATTGAACACGACTTCCATCTTGTCTAAGCGTTCCAATATCTTACGCAGTTTCAGGATAGTGACACTTCGCAGGCTCTTGATTTTCTTCCCTTCAGTATCACCCCAGATATAATCAGTCAAATCGTTGCCAGAGATGCCTTGTCCTCCTCGCGAGGAATAGAGCAGGATAAGCAGGAATATCTGTTTGATTTTGGGGGTGAAGAGTGCCGTGATATCTTCGCCGTTACGGTCTATCACCAGAAATTCGCCAAACAGGTGTATCAAGTTCTTCCGCTCTTCTTTCCGTTCGCTCTCCGTCTCGTTCAAACGGTTAATACTCCTCAACAAGCTTTCTTCTTCTACTGCCTTGCGGTGCTTGTTGAAACGATACACTAAGTAAGCCAGCGCCAGCAATGCAACCAACAGACCGGCCAGCAGCCACTTGTTCAAATAGTCCATGTCACTGGCATTGAGATCCACCATCTGACTGTTGAGCGCCATGATTTCTTTGTCGCTCAACACACGCGACCAGATGTTGAATCCACTCAGATTACCCTCAAAATCGGCCGACTGCATAAAATCCGCATAGCCCACATACAAGCTGTCGTTGCCCAAATAGGCAGGACGCTCCAAAGCTATGGCATCCAACTTGCCGTTCACAAAGATGGCCTGCTCGCTGTTGTGCTTATTGTATCGCCATACCACATGATACCACTTGCCTACTTCTATTTCCGTATTTCCATGCAGGTCATTGTTGAAGAAACCCATGTAAGGTTTTCGATTTCTGATCAGGAAATGCAGGCCTTGCTGGTAGGCGTTGTTCTTGGAGCCCAGCACACAGTAGTCCTCCTTATCATCTATGTATTTAGGTATCTTCAGCCACACCCCCACCGTGAAGTCATGGTCTCTCAGTTTCAATTCCGAAGAGGCAGGCAGGTCTATACGCATCCCCTGTTCAAAGGAAGCTACCTCTCCTCGTATAGGATCAAGTCCAAACTCCACTCCCTTGATCACAGTGGCACGATTATTCTTGGATTCATCCACTGCCGATCCATTGAGGGGCAGGTTTATTTCCAAATTCTGATTAATCGATACAGGCTTGGCCTTGAACTCTCCCACAAAGATACGACGACTACCATTATCTTCCACCTTTACCTGTTCGGGAGAAAGCACATAGCCAGGACTGGTAGGAATCAGTTCCATTTCACCATTGGTTTCTAATGGAAGCGTGAACTTACCTGCTGTGAAGTTGGAGAGACCTTCCCAATTCACATAGTTCAGCAATTCACCGTTGTAGGTCACCACTCCATATAAGATACTGAAGTTCCTGAAAGTGGACACCGTAGCACTGATCCAAGAATAGTAGCGGTTCACCAGGATATAGTTGGGCATCATACCGTCTCTTATCCAAGCCCGCTTGAAACTCTCAATTAAGTAAGGTGAATAGCGGGCCATATCATAAATCTCATCCTCACCCATCGTGTTCTCCAAATATTTCAGCCCCGTATAGAGTGAAAGGCTTTTCTTCAGGCGGTCGTCAAACGATTCCACCGCCGTACCATGGTTACCCCAGTCAGTATCAGTATGTTCCACATGATCAGCCATATTGTTGAGCCACGAGGGGCTGTTCAGGTGATGCTGCACTTCAAAGACCACCAAGCGACGGTCGGAGTCTATCAGACTCTTGAGGGTGGGCCATCCCGTGCGACTGTCGTACTCATAGACATAGTTCATCAGCCCTATCTCACTGAATGCCCTCGTCATGTCTGTCTCCACCACATAGTCGAGAAACAAGGTAATCACCGATTTGGTATTCTCCGTCAAAGCCTTGCGTACAGAGGCCAAAGCTTCAGAAAAAGGCGTAAACCTGCCATCAGGATTGCGCAGCATCAGAGCATTGCTCACCGTATCCTTGCGCAGGTAGAAGTAGAAAGCCTCCACATTGCCCTGCAACAATTCGTCGATAGAGCGGGTTTCCAAAGAAAAAGAAGAGGTATTTGAATAGTTGGAAAGGACATAGATGCCTTCATTATAGGCGATATTCTCCTCTATGTCGCGATTGCGCTGCGTAAGAAACATTTGCGCAAAGAGTGTTCCCTGAGCAAATGTCAACAGACTAATAATCAAGCATATATATCTTAATCCTTTCATCTTTGCAAAACCTTCTTATCCAATGTGTGTCAAAAATAGGACATTCCCCTGAGATTTCCAAAAATAAAAGCTAAAAATAAAAAAAGCCGCTCCCCTCAGTCAGGGGAGCGGCCATAAAGTGACTGAGGGATATGATGATTTCACTCTCTTGTCAGTTCCTCCAGCTGATCTACCAACTTTTGCAATTCACGCTGTTCCTTGGAGTACATCCTATAGCCGATAGCAAAACCGATGAGTCCTCCTATCAGGCAAGAGATACCTATGAAAATCCATTGGCATTCATACTGTGATTGATTACTAAGTTCCCATATACACCAGATTAACCAAGGAAAGATAAAAATCATGCCCCACTTAAACCATGTGGCGTTCAGTCTTTTGATACGTACCATGCGGCGACTGAAATCAGCCATGTTGGTATTCAGGTTGCTGTTCCACAAATCTACATGAGAATAGATATGGAAGATCAATGCTCCTGCCAAGAACAGTACGGTAACAGCATTAAACCAGATACTCACATTGAATAATTCACCAAAAGCCCAGGGGCAATATACCAATGCAAAGACACAAATAGCCACCTGCCACCAAAATTTGTTCTTCAGGTTTGAGACATGGCTAACTGCCATTTTGCGCACATTCAAGTCAATCACCAATTTCTGCTTGGCTACTTCTGCCTTCAGCATATCCAACTGCTGACGCATATTCTCCAGTTCGCTATATTCTTCCATAATTGTGTAGTTTTACTCGTTAGACATTTCCATCAGTTTTTTCTTGATACGAAGCAATCGTACAGATACATTCTTCACAGAGATTCCCACAATGGCAGCTATCTCCTCATAGCTCTGGTTTTCTAACCACAACAGGATGATGGCCCGATCGAAGATTTCCAGACGGTTGATACGCTCGTGAAGCATCCGGATTTGCTTCGAGTTCTCATTCCCTTCTGAAAGGAGATTGACGTCCATCCCCACTTCGTTATTTTTGCGACTTTTCTTCTTTCTGTCGAGCGAGATACAAGTGTTCAGGCTCACGCGATAAATCCAAGTCTTCACATCACTCATTCCTTTGAAGCTCTCAAAACCTTTCCACAGGTTGATGAGCACTTCTTGGAAGAGGTCGTTTACCTCATCCTCGTTTTGGGAAAACATGTAACACACGGTATATATCGTGGTCTTATGCGTTCTCACCATCTGTGCGAATTGTTGTTCTAATGCATCCATCTTTTTCGTTTTTCTATACATTAGACGCAAGGGCGCTACCTAAAACTACACTTTAAATTGAAAAATTAAAAATGACAATACAAGGAAACGGATATTATTCATTCCTTCATTTACTATACTTATAGCATTCCCCCCATGTCATCAACGAATATGGATAGCCCAATTCATCCAGTTTGAGGAAGCTCATCCAATAAGCCTCCCGATGGTCTATGCCGTGCCCCATTTCATTCTCATGACCAGTAATCACCAACTTGGGGCTGAATCCATCCACATGGGTCTTGAGTTCCATCGCCCAGCAGTTGATGAGCAATACATCCACAGGTGGGAGTTGTGCCTTCACATTGGCTATCCAAGGGATATCTTCCTTCAGGTACTGATCGCCTGTCTGCACAAAGGTGAGGTTCTCAGGAGTGGTAATGACATAGATATTGTTCTGCAGCTCATCCTGATGTCCTGGCAACACTTTGATTTTCAGCGTTCCTCCAGGAAGGTCTATGTTAAGATCAGCTAGCTTTTCCTGGCGGAAATGCATCACCTCCTTGTTCTCTGGCAAAGTTTCTTCCGTACACACCACCTTCTTCCCACGGTCCGTGAATAGCTTCACCACACCCGGATCCACATGGTCGCGATGTTTGTGGCTCAAGAACAAGATGTCGCTCAGGTCCACCAGCTGCGTCATCAGTTCATCAGGAATCAGCTGGTAGGTGCTGCCCATCACCATATCAAAGGCCACTGTGGCCGACTTGGTGTGCACGATGAAGCCATGATTGTAGAGTTTATAGATCGTCATACCTTCCTCTTGGGGGGCTTTGAGCCCCTCTATCACCTTGGTCATGCGCGATTTCACATAGTCCATCAGCGGCTCGCTCTTGTCAAAGGAAGTATTGTGAAGTACGGCATCCACATTGTAGAGAGCCAGTCTGCGAGTGGTCCCGTTGCCCGTAGCAGGGGGAAACTCCACCAGTGCCTTGTCCACCAAGTCCAGTGTGCGAGCCGTCTGCCTGAGCAGGTAACTCTCGGCACTGCCCCAAAATTCCTTGTCATTCTCATTGTTCTGAGCCGCCAAAGGCAGACACAGCAGGGCTGCAAAGCCCCATGATATCAACACTTTTTTCATAGTTTATCGATTTCTTATACATTCCAGAACCTGAAGAAATAGATCAGTGCCAAGGTTTGGGTATCCAACCCGTCTGCCCATCCTATCAACGAGCCGCTAGCATTATACACACGCCCACTGTCAATACGCCCCAGCAGACTGCCACTTCTATCGTACACTCTGCCACTGTCTATCCTACCCAATAAGCTGCCACTGCGGTCATATACCCTGTTGTCATCCACCTTTCCTAAATAGCTGCCACTCTGGTCATACAGGCGTGAGTCGTCTATCTTCCCTTTATAGCTACCGCTCTTGTCGTAGATACGACTACTGTCCACCCTACCCTTCAGGCTGCCGCTGTTGCTATAAAAGTGCTGTGCCGATGCGGTAAGCATCGACAATCCCAAGCCAATCAAAAAAGTCATGATTCTTTTCATTCTTTATCCTCCTTCCATAATCACCTCACAAATATAGCATTTTTTTCTTATATTCACATCAATAGTAAAGCATTACTTGCAGATTGTTGCATTTTCAGTGAACTTCGATAACTTTCAAAACCACCAGTGTCCAGATTAATCCGTTTACAATCTCTCAAAACTGTGATTCACACATAGTTTATAGAGCAAAGCCAGCATCGAATAATGAAAAAGATGGTCACGGTCACAGCTGTGACCATGTGACCTTTCTGTCTTGATCAATCCCACAATCAAATTATAATCATCTGTATATCAATATATTATATTAATATCTTATCGCTTTGCATATTTCTGTGGTCACATGGTCACAGCTGTGACCGTGACCGTTTTCTTGTGAACTTTATGTACTTCCCTGGAAAAAAATGAATGTTTTTTACTTTGACCCTGCCATAGGTTGAATGTCTGTTTGGTCCCTTAATCCTCGCAAGGGGGAAACATTAAGGCTCACAGGGGAAAGATCTAAGGGTAACAAGGTGAAAGCCGGTATGTTTCTATCGTTTTCCTATACCCAAACGATCTTGTGCCTATACCCAAACAGCCATGCGACTATACTCAATTTGAAACGCATTTCAAAACACAGAACGGCAAATCAATCTCTCTTAATCTTCAGATAGATAAATTCGACACATACTTACCTCACTGACTATAACTTCTCCATCGGCCATTTCCATTCTCCAGTACCAATGGCTGCTTGTGATATTATCAGTATCTTAAAAACCTACAACTTTTTTATTTCTTCCAATGAAAGGCAAGTAAATAAGGTGACGTCCTTAAATTCCAACAATCAGCTTTGCTGTTTCTCCTGCAAATCATAGTTGATACCCTCCAACATAATCGCTTCTCTTGGCAGTGTAACGCTTGCCAGAATGATCGTCATTTTCTGAGAAAAAACAAACAAAATCGGCAAAACAGCCCTAAAAAGCCACTAAACATAAAAAAAACAGTCTGAAATTATGCAGATTCAATCCTAATATATATCTTTGTTTTTTAAAAAGAAAAAAAATATAAACAATGAAAGATTTTCTTAAATACACTTTGGCTACTATCACAGGCATCATCGTCATTGCCCTGTTGATGTTCTTCTTTAGTTTATTGGTTCTCTTCTCTGCAGTTTCTGATTCAAAGAGCGAGACAAAAGTTGAAAAACCGTCCATCATGGCACTCAATCTCAATGGAGTGATAGAAGAGCGCGTGGAATGGAATCCCATGGAAATGATTATGGGAGACGATAGTTCTGCATTGGGCTTGAACGACATTCTGAAAGCCATCAAGAATGCCAAAGAACATGAAAAAGTAAAAGGCATCTATATCATTGGAACTGGCGGGCTGTCGGCCGCCCCATCTTCCATGAAGGAAATTCACGATGCACTCATTGACTTCAAGTCATCAGGCAAATTCATCATAGCTTATGGCGACAGCTACTCTGAGAGTGCCTACTATCTGGCCAGCACTGCCGACAAGGTGATGATGAATCCACAGGGAATGCTGCAGTGGGAAGGCTATGCCCTTGGCCCTATGTTCTACAAAGACCTGCTCGACAAAGTAGGTGTAGAAATGCAGATATTCAAGGTGGGTACCTACAAATCGGCTGTGGAGCCTTACATTATGACAGAGATGAGCGACGCCAACCGTGAGCAGATGAACGACATTGCCAACTCCATCTGGAAGAACATCACGGAAGATGTAGCAGCATCACGCCATCTGAGTGTTGCACAGTTGAACGAACAAGCCGACCGGACTACCATACTCTCATCAGGTACTGATGTTTTGAAGAGCGGTCTCATTGATACTCTTATCTATAAGAATGATGTGCGTGACTACCTCAAGAGACAGATGGGAATCGGCGAAAAGGAAGACCTTAATATACTCAGCGTGTCAGAAATGGCCAGTGTAGGCAGCAAAAAGCCTAAGGACAAGAGCGGAAATATCATCGCTGTTTACTACGCTGTAGGTGAAATCGACGGTACCAGCTACACGGGCATGGAAAGCGATGGCATCAATTCAGACAAAGTGATTCGTGACCTTCGCAAGTTGAAAGAGGATAAGGACGTGAAGGCCGTAGTTCTGCGCGTGAACTCTCCTGGTGGCAGCGCCTTTGGGTCAGAGCAAATCTGGTACGCCATCACCCAGCTCAAGAAAGAGAAACCCGTCATTGTTTCCATGAGCGATTATGCAGCCTCTGGTGGTTACTACATTTCAGCGGCTTCCGACCTCATTGTGGCTGAGCCTACCACGCTGACAGGTTCTATCGGAATCTTCGGTATGATGCCCAATGCGCAAAAATTGACGGAGAAAATCGGTATCAAGTTCGACATAGTAAAGACCAACAAGCACTCTGACTTCGAAAGCAACGCCATGCTTACCCGTCCGATGACCGAAGACGAGAAGGGCTTGATGCAAAACTATGTGAACAACGGCTACGACACTTTCCTGACCCGTGTTTCAGATGGTCGCGGACTCTCCAAGACCCGTGTTGACGAGATTGGCCAAGGTCGCGTATGGACTGGCGAGCGCGCCGAAGAGCTTGGACTTGTAGATGAATTGGGTGGTCTGGACCGTGCCTTGGATATTGCCATCGAGCGTGCAGGCGTTGAAAACTACTCCGTACTTATTTATCCTGAAGAGCAAGGATTCTTCAGCAAATTGATGGATTCAAAACCCACCAACTATGTAGAGTCACGCATTTTGAAGAGCAAGTTGGGTGACCTTTATTATCCTTACTCTTTCATCAACAATTTCACCATCAATGACATGTTGCAGGCACGTATGCCTTATGAGCTGAACATACATTAAAAAAATGGAATGAGCGAGGCGCAACCGACATATCGCAGATGGTTACTCCCCATAGCACACTTGTATGGCATGGGAGTTAAGCTGAGAAACAGCTTATTCGACTGGAATATTCTTAAGTCGAAGAGTTTCTCTCTTCCCATCATCTGTGTCGGCAACCTCACAGTGGGTGGAACGGGCAAGACCCCTCAGATAGAATATTTAGTGCGTCTGCTCCAAAAACACAACCTACATGTGGCTATTCTCAGCAGGGGGTATCGTCGGAAGACCAAAGGTTTTGTCCTCGCTACTACAAGCAGCACCAGCCAGGACATTGGCGATGAACCTTGTCAGATGAAAACCAAGTTCCCCGACATCGTCGTGGCTGTGGATGAAGACCGCTGCCGCGGCGTTGAGCGTCTGATTAAGCTCAATGAGCCCAAGATCGACGTTATCTTGCTGGACGACGCTTATCAGCATAGGCATATCAAAGCCGGCCTTAATATCCTATTGACCGACTACAACCGCATCTTTACCGATGACCTCCTATTACCGGCTGGTTCACTGCGTGAGCCCATCCGGGAAAAGGAGCGTGCCCACCTGGTGGTAGTGACGAAATGTCCTAACTCCATCAAACCTATCGACTTTAATATCTTAGGGAAGAAAATAAACCTATACCCTTACCAGGGATTATTCTTCTCTCAGATAGAATACGGGAATCTATACCCCCTGTTCCCTGAATTAGCCGGAAATAATCAGGTAGCAGAAATGGCAGACTCTGTATTGTTGGTAACAGGCATTGCTGCACCCGCATTGATGAAAGAGCAGCTCAGCAAGCAATACGGCCACTTGGAGCATTTATCCTTTCCCGACCACCATAGCTACAAGAAAAAAGACATTCAGTATATTGAATCGCATTTCAAGGAGATGGAAGGAGAGAAGAAGATTATCATCACCACCGAGAAAGATGGTGCACGCCTGCTACATGATCACGATATGAGTGATGAACTCAAGGCGCTTGTCTATGTGTTGCCCATCTCCATGAGCTATTTACAGAACCGAGAAGAAACGTTTAACCAACAAATATTAAGCTATGTTAGAACAAATAAGAGAAACTGCTGACTATTTGAAGCAGATCATGCCTTCAATGCCAGAAACTGCCATCATTTTGGGTTCTGGTCTGGGAGGTTTGGTCCATGAAATAACTGATAAGACAGAAATCAACTATGCCGAGATCCCTAACTTTCCTGTATCTACCGTAGAAGGACACAGCGGCAAGTTGGTTTTCGGCAAGCTCGGCAATAAGGACATTCTGGCCATGAATGGCCGTTTCCACTATTATGAAGGTTACTCCCTGCAAGAAACTACATTCCCCATCCGGGTAATGCGTGAACTTGGCATCAAGACCCTTTTCGTAAGCAATGCCAGTGGCGGCACAAATCCCAACTTCAGCATCGGTGACCTGATGATTATCACTGACCACATCAATGCATTGGGAGCCAATCCGCTCCGTGGGAAAAACATCGACTACGGACCTCGTTTCCCGAGTATGCACGATGCCTATGACAAGGAACTCATTCGTAAGGCAGATGCCATCGCCGCAGCCAAAGGTATCAAGGTGCAGCATGGTGTTTATCTTGCTACCCAGGGTCCTACATTCGAGACTCCTGCCGAGTATCACATGTTCCGCATCTGGGGAGCCGATGCTGTAGGTATGAGCACTGTGCCCGAGGTGATTGTGGCCCGCCACTGCGGTATCCGCGTATTTGGCATGAGTGTCATCACCGACCTGGGCTTAGAAGGTCAGGCTGTGGAAGTTTCCCATGAGGAAGTACAGAAAGCAGCAGATGCTGCCCAACCCCGTATGATGGAAATCATGCGTGAAATGATCAATCAAGCATGAGGACAGAAATAGCTACGCTGGGTGAGTTTGGACTTATCAAGTACCTTACTGAAGGCATTGAACTCAAAAACGCCTCCAGCCTGTATGGTGTGGGCGATGATGCCGCCGTGCTCTCTTATCCAGCCGACAAGCTTGTATTAGTCACCACCGATGTGTTGTTAGAAGGTGTTCACTTTGACCTCACCTATGTCCCACTGAAGCACTTGGGATACAAAGCGGCTATTGTGAACTTCTCTGACATTTATGCCATGAACGGAACACCCCGCCAGATTACCGTTACACTGGGTATCTCCAAACGATTCTGTGTGGAGGACTTAGAGCAATTGTACAGCGGCATCAAACTGGCCTGCGATGTTTATGGGGTAGATATTGTCGGTGGTGATACCACTTCCTCGCTCACAGGACTGACCATCAGCATCACCTGCATCGGAGAAGCTGACAAAGACAAAGTAGTCTATAGGAATGGAGCCAAGGAAACTGACCTCATTTGTGTAAGCGGCGATTTAGGCGCAGCCTACATGGGCTTACAATTGTTAGAGCGTGAAAAGGCTGCGCTGAAAGGAGCCACAGATCTACAACCGGACTTTGCCGGCAAAGAGTACCTGTTGGAACGCCAACTGAAACCTGAGGCGCGTAGAGACATTATAGAGAAACTAAAGCAGGCGGGAATCCAGCCTACTGCCATGATGGATATTTCCGACGGACTTTCCTCTGAGTTGCTCCACATCTGTAAACAGAGCAATGTAGGTTGCAGAGTCTATGAGGAACATATTCCCATCGACTATCAGACTGCTGTCATGGCTGAGGAGTTTAACATGAACCTTACGACCTGTGCACTGAATGGTGGTGAAGACTACGAATTGCTATTCACCGTTCCTATCGCAGACCACGAGCGCATTCAAGAACTTGAAGGCATCCGCCTCATCGGCCACATCACCAAGCCCCAACTTGGCTGTGCGCTCATCACACGCGATGGACAAGAGTTTGAGTTGAAAGCCCAAGGCTGGAATCCGTTGAGAGAATAATCAATTATCCAACTGTTCGTAAATTGAATTATTGCTCTTATACTCAGGAACAATCTGTTTCATCTTTTTCACTGTGGCCATGTTATCGAACTTCTTTGAGATTTCCACCAACTCTTCTATGTCGCGGTTCACTTCGTCGTAGTCATACTCACGCACCTGTGCGATGCGAATCTTCTCATGGAAGGTAGGCTTCGTGCCCTCCAGTTCGTTTAATACTTCCTCATAGAGTTTTTCACCCTCACGCAAACCAGTGTACTTGATTTCCACATCCTTGGCATTCGAAAGTGCAATCATACGCTTCGCAAGGTCGGCAATACGCACGGGCTGACCCATGTCGAACACGAAAATCTCACCTCCATTACCTTTTGTGCCAGCTTCCAACACCAATTTACAGGCTTCGGGAATCAGCATGAAGAAACGCACTATGCGCTCATCGGTCACTGTCACGGGGCCACCCTTACGTATCTGCTCCCGGAAGAGAGGTATCACGGAGCCGTTGCTCCCCAGCACATTGCCAAAGCGGGTGGTCACAAACTGCGTATAATCCACCTTTCCCATGTCCTTCACACTATTCATCGCCTCCAACTTCTGTTTTCGGTCCAAGCTCTGAACATAGATTTCGCAGATGCGCTTTGAGCAACCCATCACATTGGTGGGGTTCACAGCCTTATCTGTAGAGATCATCACGAACTTCTTCACACCGTATTTCACGCTCAAGTCAGCGATAATCTTCGTTCCATAGATATTGTTCATCACCGCCTCGCTCGGGTTGTCTTCCATCATAGGCACATGCTTGTACGCAGCAGCATGGAACACATAGTCGGGACGGAAAGTGCTGAACACTTCCTCCATCCTCGTTCGGCGGCTGATGCTTGTCACCACAGTT